>Ga0335069_10007911_pt1 | contig 15275 bp, 11 predicted proteins | sample Lox_Sample_11_FD_206714 | JGI IMG/M metagenome (GOLD analysis project Ga0335069, IMG submission 206714) | Soil microbial communities from Loxahatchee National Wildlife Refuge, Florida, United States - Lox_Sample_1.1 | ecosystem: Environmental > Terrestrial > Soil > Wetlands | place: USA... | reverse complement strand
TACATTATCGGATCCATGTCAGCGCCCGTTCGCTGGATTTTGCGGGTTGGCGGCATACAGGGAGATAAGCAGGGCGGCATCGCAGAACTACGAACGACCGCCGAGCACGGCAAACTGCTGGCGCCATTTGCTCGCATCCTGCTGGCAATCGCCTATGTGCGCGATAAGAACACTACGCAGGCGCGCGAGACGCTGCTTGGGTTGCAGCAGGAGTTTCCGGGAAACCCATTATTCGGGAAGGAACTGGCGCGGCTGGATAAAGTTGCGATACGGTAGCGCACTTCCAGCCAGGAGTCATAAGCTAACCCGCCCTTCTGTACCAGGAACCCTGTAAGTTGCTGGTTCCGGGTCACCCGTTCATCAGAAATTCACCACACTGTAACAGTTCTTTAATATTTCGCCGATAGAACCGGGATTGTAGACATCTACAACATATCGAGGAGGATCCAGTGATACGACGCCTTGCGCTGCTGTTGGCGGGCCTTGCGTTGACCGTGCCAGTTTTCGGCCAGACCACGCTGAACGGAGCGGGTGCAACTTTCCCCTATCCGATTTATTCCAAGTGGTTCAATGAGTACAACAAGATTCATCCAGACGTACAGATCAATTATCAATCGATTGGCAGCGGCGGTGGAATTCGCCAAGTGATCAACGGAACGGTGGACTTCGGAGCGAGCGACGGGCCGATGTCGGACGAACAGCTGAAAGAGGCGAAGTTCAAGCTGTTTCATATACCGACTGTGCTGGGGGCGGTGGTGCCCGCATACAACGTGCCGGGGGTGAGCGGGGAAGTGAAGTTTACGCCGGAAACGCTGGCGGGAATTTTCCTGGGAAAGATCTCGAGCTGGAATGACCCGGCGATTGCGAAGGCGAATCCCGGAGTCAATCTTCCCAACCAGAACATCATCGTCGTACACCGTTCGGATGGCAGCGGAACAACTTTCATCTTCACGGACTACCTTTCCAAGGTGAGCAAGGATTGGGAGTCGAGCGTGGGGAAGGGAACGTCGGTGAAGTGGCCGGTGGGCCTCGGCGGCAAGGGTAATGAAGGCGTCGCCGGGCAGATTCGGCAGCTGCAGGGATCAATCGGGTACATCGAGCTGATCTATGCGCTGGAGAACAAGATTCCTTTTGGGTCGGTGAAGAATGCGTCGGGGAACTTTATCAAAGCTTCGCTGGACGGGGTGACGGAAGCGGCAGCGTCGGTGACGAGCATGCCGGCCGACTTCCGCGTTTCCATCACCAATGCGCCGGGGAAGACGGCCTATCCGATCTCCAGCTTTACATGGCTGCTGATACCGGCGGAATCGAAAGATGCGAAGAAGGGGAAGATCATTAATGACTTCCTGAACTGGATGGTAACGGACGGACAAAAGATGACTAACCAACTTAGCTACGCGCCGCTGCCGGCGAATGTGGCTGAGAAGGTTAAGGCAACGATTCAGCAAGTGCACTAAAGACATTTCCGACCAGACACGGGTTGGAGTCAGACCAAAGCGAAAAGCCGAGCTTCATGGAAGCTCGGCTTTTTTGCTGCCTGCATATTACTGCAGCGGCCTGACCCGGGATGAATGTGTCGCCAGAATGTGGGCAGGCCTTCTCGTACGAACACTCCCCTAGCCGTGAAAACAACCTCCGCGAAAGAGAAAGCAGTTGCACAAACCGGCGGCGACCGGTCGCAAGCGAGTCTGTAGCGCCATTTTTTTCAATCATTTACAGGCAGGGAAGAGGAGAAGCGTACGGCAGGCTAATTGCTACATTGTCGATGTAGTCTAGTAGTATGATAGACATTATAGAGGCCTGATCCGTTCCATCCCGGGTCTCCCCTTTTTTACAGCCGGTGGAAAGGAAAAAACCAAGGAGAGGATTCCATTCGTATGAAACGAACCACGACGTTGTTAACTGTAACCCTGGCTCTGCTGGCGTTGATGACAACGGGCCAGGCGCGAGGTGCGGACACGAACGCAGCCGCAGGGGCAAGTTCCGGTGCAACCACCAGCGGAACCGGGACGCCAGAGGCTGAGCTTCGAATCGAGTTGGAGCAACTGCAACAACTGGTGCGCGAGCAACAGAAGCGCATCGAGGCCCTGGAAGCGCAGCATCCGAGTTCGCAGCCTCAAGGGGCCATGAGCATGGTAGAAAGCTCGTCGGCCAACAGTTCATCGGCCAGCGCGCAAGACAAGTCGACCATTTCGGCGTCGGGAACGGCTGGGCAGGGAACGGCGTCCCAAGGTCCGACCTACCAGAATGTGCAAGCGGGAAGTTCGGACGAACGCATCCGAAACCTGGAGCGGCAGATCAAGGGTGTTGGGCCGATCTCGTTCAGCGGCGATGTGCGCCTGCGAGCCGAACCTTTCTTTGGCGGGCCAAAAGACCATTCGCTGGATCGGGCGAGAGGGCGAGAGCGGGTTCGCTTTAATGCCTTCGCCGACCTCGGTCCGCAATTCCGGATGGGGGTCACGCTGGCGAGCGGCGATATCAACGATCCCACTTCAACCAACCAGACTCTTACCGGCTTCTACACACGCAAGGCGATTGCCCTCGACCAAGCGTTCGCGCAGTTCACCCCCAACCAATTCAAGCAGTTCTCGGTGATCGGCGGCAAATTCCGCTATCCCTGGTACAACACGGAGCTGACGTGGGACAAGGACTTGAACCCGGAGGGGGCGGCCGAGACACTGGGATTCAAGATCAATAACGCGGTGCTGAAACGGTTTGCGGTGGTGGGATTTGAGTTGCCATTTGCGGAAGTTGCGGGTACGTCCTCCACCAACAAGAGGATCGCGCAGCAAATCACATATGGGGCGCAGGTGCAGGCGGCATTTCACTTGCTCCCGCATGTGGATCTGAGCGCCTATACCGCATTGTATGACTTCCGCGGGGCCGACCAGGTTGCCCTGGCGCTGGCGCGAGCGAGCACCAAGAATCCGCAGACTCCGTTCTCCGGGTATTTACCGTTGACGTCCGGGAACACGGTGCAGGATTCGATTTACACGACAACCGCGACGAGCGTGGTGACGATCGGCGAAACGGCCTATGCGACGGGTGTGACGGCGATCAGCAATGCACAGTTTGCGTCGAAGTTCTCACTGCTCGATAACATCGCGCGCCTGGACATCGACACCGGACATCCGCGCTTCCCGGTGTACTTTCTGGGCGACTACGTGCAGAACATGGAAGCCTGCGCCAATCTTCCGAACATCGCCGCAGCTCCGGCGAACACATCGTCGGTGACCTACAAGCAAACCGTTAACTCGCCTTGCATTTCGAATCAGCGGCGTGGGTACTGGATGGAAGGACGAGTCGGACGACTCCAGCAGAAGGGCGACCTTCAGTTCGGGTATATGCACCTGTACATCGAACGAGAGGCCGTGCTGGGGAACTTCAACTACAGCGACATGCGGCAGGGAACCAACGTTACCCAACATCGTATTGACACGTACTACCAGTTCGACAAGAACGTGCAGTTAGGCTTTACTGCATTGATCGGACGTCCGCTGGGCTCGACCGAACCGTGGCTGACGCGGCTGCAGTTCGACACGATCTACATCTTCTAAAGGCCGCGGTGCAGTAGAGCAAGTCCAAGAAACCACCAACTGGACGTAGACCAACGTACGAAGAGCCGAGCTTCCTGGAAGCTCGGCTTTTTTTCATTTCATAAAGTCTCCGGCACGAGCGCCGAAGGATGGATGTGGTCCGTCTTTGGCCGGTTGCCATGCGCGAACAGCTTTGGCCGGGAACACAACCGCCGCGATTGGTCCGAGTGCGGATCTCGACTTCTGGCAAACGATGGAAACGAGTGAACAAGAAACGAGGATCCCATTCTTATGAAACGAACCAGGTATATGTTGGCTATCACCTTGGTGGTAATGCTGATCGCAATCCGTCCGGCGGAGTGCGCGGATACGAACGAGGTGGCGGAGGCCAGCTCTAGTGCGAAAAGCGGCAGCCTGGCGCCAGATGCGGACCTCCAGACCAAGGTGGAACAATTGCAGCAACTGTTGCGCGAGCAACAGAAGCGAATTGAGGCTCTGGAAGCGGAGCGGTCGACCTCTATTCCGCCGACAGCGCTAAAAGCCGCGGAGAGTTCGTCATCAAATAGCTCGCCGAACAATGGAACACCAGCGGCGAAGGGACCGACCGCGCAGGGATCAGCGCTAGAGGGGCCCATATTTCAGAATGTACAGGCGGGAAGCTCCGACGAACGGATCCGCAACCTGGAGCAGCGCATCAAGGGTTTGGGCCCAATTTCGTTCAGCGGCGATGTCCGTCTTCGAGCGGAGCCGTTTTTTGGCGGGCCCAAGGATCGGTCTCTGGATCGGGTAAGGGGGCGAGAGCGTGTCCGCTTTAATGCCATGGCCGATCTGGGATCCCAGTTCCATGCCGGCTTCAGCCTGGCGAGCGGGGATATTAACGACCCCACTTCAACCAACCAGACTTTTACCGGCTTTTATACGCGGAAGGCAATTGCTATCGACCAGGGGTTCGCGCAGTTCACACCAAGACAGTTCAAGCAGTTTTCGGTGATCGGCGGCAAGTTCCGCTATCCCTGGTTCAATACCGAATTGACCTGGGACAAGGATCTGAATCCTGAAGGTGCAGCCGAGACGCTGGGATTCAAGATCAACAACCCTGTGCTGAAGCGGCTTGCGGTGGTTGGATTTGAACTGTCTTTCGCCGAAGTTGCGGGTACGTCTTCCACTAACAAGAGAATTGGGCAGCAGATCACGTACGGGACGCAGGTCCAGACGGCTTGGCACCTGTTTCCGCGCGTCGATCTGAGCGCGTATGCCGCGTTGTACGACTTCCGCGGGGCAGACGAGATTGCTCTGGCTCTGGCACGCGCCAGCACCAAAAACCCGCAGACTCCGTTCTCAGGGTATCTGCCGTTTGCGTCGGGGAACACGGTACAGGACTCGATTTACACCACGACGGCAACAAACGTTGTGACAATCGGTGGAACGGCTTACGCGACTGGGGTGACTTCGATCAGCAATGCACAATTTGCTTCCAAGTTCTCGCTGCTGGATAACATCGCGCGTTTCGACATAAATACTGGAAATGCGCGTTTCCCAGTATACCTCCTGGGCGACTTTGTGCAGAACATGGAGGCCTGCGCCAATCTTCCGAACATTGCGGGGGCGCCGGCAAATACCTCGTCCGTCACCTATAAACAGACCGTGAACTCGCCCTGCATCTCGAGTCAGAGACGGGGGTACTGGATGGAGGGACGAGTGGGACGGCTGCAAGAGAAGCGAGACGTACAGTTCGGATATACGAATTTGTATATCGAACGAGAAGCAGTGCTGGGGAACTTCAACTTCAGCGACATCCGGCAGGGAACCAATGTCACGCAACACCGCATCGCACGTACTACCAGTTCGACAAGAGCGTTCAGTTAGGGTTTACGGCATTGATCGGACGTCCCCTAGGCTCGACCGAACCGTGGCTGACGCGGCTGCAATTCGACACGAGCTATATTTTCTAGCCGGAGCGGCGAGCCCTACCTGGTACCACCGGCGCCGGGGCCTTTTCTTTGTCTTGGTATACTGGTTGCAGCCGCAGGCGAATTCCATTCGAGTCCAGGTTCTGGATGGAATCGACGATGGATTGCTGCTGGCCAGCCGTTCTGGACATCCCTCCTGATGTGGGTAAGCTCGCAAGTGAATTGGAAGGAGCATGGACGGGGCATATTCTCTATGGCTCGAAAAGCCCCAGTTCGCAGTCCCCGCACGCTTTTCCTAAACCGCGAAGAGTCGTGGCTTAAGTTCAACTGGCGCGTGCTCGAGGAGGCCGAGGACGCGCGAAGTCCTCTCCTTGAGCGCGTCAAGTTTCTCGCCATTAGCGCCAGCAATCTGGATGAGTTTTTCGAAATTCGCGTTGGCGGATTGCTGCAGCAACTGGAAGACGGGCAGAACGGAGTCACCTCCGGCGGACTGACGATGGTGGAGGAGCGCGAACTCATCAATCGCGCGACGCATAAGTTTGTTGACGAACAATACTCGTGCTGGAATGAGCGGTTGCGCCCGGAACTGGCGGAGCGGGGAATTCGCGTGCTCGGCCTGCACGAGCTGGATGGAGAGGCGCAGTCGTTTGTCGAAGAATACTGCGAGCGAGAACTTGATCCGCTGCTGACGCCAGTGACCGTGGATCCGGCTCATCCTTTTCCACGGGTAATCAACAAAGCGTTATGCGTGGCGTTGCTGCTGCGGAGGCGACGGCGGTCGTCTCTGACGTATACGGGAGTTGTGACTGTGCCGCGGGCGCTGCCGCGGCTGGTTCGCGTGCCTTCGCAGGGAACCACGGACTTTATTTTCCTGGCCGATCTTGTGGTGCATCATGCCACGCGCATGTACAAGGGCTACGACATCGAGTCGTCGGCGGCGTTTCGGGTGACCCGAAACAGCAATCTCTATCTGCAGGAAGAGGAGTCGCGGAACCTGCTCGAATCGGTACGGGCGGAGCTGCACAATCGGCGCAAGGGCGATGCCGTACGGATGGAGATTGAATCTGGCGCGGACCCGGAAATCATTGAGCGGCTGCGTACGGTTTTTGAGCTTGAGCCGTGGCAGGTTTTTCCGGTCGATGGACCGGTCAATCTGTCGCGGTTGATGAATGTGTACGAATCGACGAACCGACCGGAGCTGAAGTTCCGGACGTTCGTGCCGCGTGAATTGCGGTTGACAGCGAAGTCGCGAGACCTCTTTGAGGAATTGCGGCGCCACGACATTCTGCTGCACCATCCCTTCGATTCCTACGACGCGGTGATCTCGTTCATCCAGTCAGCGGCGGAAGATGATGACGTTCTGTCGATCAAGCAGACGCTCTATCGAACGAGCGAGCACTCGCTGATTGTTCCGGCGCTGATTGCGGCAGCGCCGCATAAGGAAGTGACGGCGGTGATCGAGCTGAAGGCACGCTTCGACGAGGCCTCGAATATCCGGTGGGCACGCGATCTGGAAGACGCGGGAGTGCAGGTGTTTCATGGACTGGTCGGATTGAAGACGCACTGCAAGCTTTCGCTCCTGGTGCGGCGTGATCCTGATGGGGTGACGCGGCGCTATGCGCACTTGGGCACGGGGAACTACAACGCCTCGACGGCGCGGTTTTATACCGACTTGAGCCTGCTCACTGCGGACCCGGAGATTACCGCGGCAGTGCAGGATGTGTTCAGCTTTTTGACGGCTTATGCCGAGCATGTGGATTACGGGCCTTTGATGGTGGCGCCGCTCGATTTGGCGGAGCGCTGTATGGCGCTGATCGATCGAGAGGCCGACCATGCCCGCGAGGGACGCCCGGCGCGGATTGTTGCAAAGATGAATTCGCTGGTCGACAAGGAGATGATCGAGTCGCTCTACCGGGCGTCGCGGGCGGGGGTGGAGATCGATCTGATTGTGCGCGGGATGTGTTCGCTGCGGCCGGGAGTGCGCGGGGTTAGCCACCGGATTCGGGTGCGGAGCATTGTGGGCCGCTTTCTCGAGCATAGCCGGATTTTCTGTTTTGAAAATGGCGGTGAGCCTGAGGTTTATGTCGGGAGCGCGGATTGGATGTCGCGCAACCTGCACGAGCGTGTGGAAGTGCTGTTTCCGGTTAGAGAGCGGTTATTGCGTGAGCGTGTGTTGCACGAAATTCTGGCGGCTTACCTTGCGGACAACGTGAAGTCGCGATTCCTGCAGAAAGACGGGCGATACTTGCGCGCCTGGCAAAGTGCTTCGGGGCGCAGCAAACGCCCGCCGCAAGGGCGCGCGGCGTTCAGCGCGCAGGATTTTCTCATCGCTCTTGCGGAAGGCAAAGAGTCGCCGGAGAATATTCCGGCTGCAGCGCAAAGACTCTCGCCTTCATCAGATATGCGAGGCATCAAAGAAAGATCACCTATCGGAGAGGAATAGTTTTTTAAATGTTTGTTTACTTCTTACGTCATGCCAGCGCGGGACAACGGCGAGTGGGCACAAGCGCGAAGAAGGACGAGTCTCGAGCCCTTGACAAAGACGGTATCGAGCAGTGCGGATACATCGGGCGCGCCCTGGCTGCGCTCGGCGTGCAGGTCGATGTCATTATCACCAGTCCCCTGAAGCGGGCCATGCAGACGGCGGCGCTGGTTGGGAATGAAATGGGACACGAGGGGAAGCTGGTTAAAGAGAGTGCTTTGCGGCCTGAGGCTGGGTTCGCCGACTTTCAGAAAATGATCGAGAAGTATGGGCGGCAGGATGCTGTCATGCTGGTGGGGCACAATCCGAATCTGCGGGATTTTCTTGGGCGGGTGATCTCGGATACGGGCTGCGAGGCTGTGATCGAGCTGAAAAAAGGAGCGGTGGCCAAGGTTGAGATGGGGCGCAATGCTGGGTCGCTGAGCTGGTGCATCACACCGCGGATCCTGCGAACGCTTTACACGGCGGCGACGGAAAGCTCGCGGCCGAAAACCTCACGGAAATAGGCGCGATCTTTTTCGATCGCCCAGACTTCAAGGTCGACGCTGGCATTGCCGCGGGCAGCGAGCCGCATCGAGACGCGGCCGTTGCGGGCTGAAACTGCCATACGAGCGACAGATTGGCTACGGCCGATGTTCACGGCTCGCGCGATACGCAGTAGCATGGCGGCTTTCTTCACTGATTCCTGGTCTTCGGGGCTCAGGCCGCTCATGGGGCCATCACCGGGAGTAGGACGCGACTTTCCCAGATAGCGCGCGATCGAGCCGATGATTCTGCGCTGCTGCGGCGTATATCCCAAAATTTCTGAGTTGGCAATGATGTAGTAGGTGTGCCGATGGTGACCGTTGCGGTTCACGTAATCGCCGACTTCGTAGAGCATGGCGGCAGCACTCAGCCATTCGCGATACTCGGGTGGAAGCTGGTGGACGGATTTGAGGGAAGAAAAGAGTTGCAGCGCGATCTCGCGGACGTTGAGGGCGTGGTGCATGTCGACGCGGTAATGGTCGACTGCGCGGTTGATCGATTCCCAGCGTTCCGATTCGATGACGCGGCCCGAGCGCGTGCTGCGGTCGTGCTCGGCGGCCATCTGGGCCAGAATGCCGTCGCGCAGTCCGAGGGGGGAATAGCGGAAGGCGGAGAGATGGCAACGCTCCAGCAACTCGGCGTAGGCGACTGCACCGGCACAGATGATTTCGGCACGCCGCGGCCCGATGCCAGGGACTTTTTTTCGCTGTTCCAGGGGCATGCGTGTGAGCAGTTTCACGATGCGGCGCATCATTTCGCGTGTGACGGCGATGTTGCGACGCTGGGTCCGCGCGAGGTGACTCGCAGCGCCGGCGAGTGCGGCGGCGGTTCCTGAAGTGGCGATTACAGTGCCGACGCGCGCCGCACGTATGCGATTTTGGATGCGGCCGACCTCGCGCGTGACGAAGCCCTGCAACTGCTTTAACTCGCCCTTGCGTGGGGGATCGTGCTTGAGAAAGTCTCCGGTAAGGCGGACGGCGCCCAGAGGAAGGCTGACGGTGTCGCGAATTTTGCCTTCACGGGAGAGAGTCAATTCGCAACTGCCGCCGCCGAGGTCGGCGAGAAGAACGCTCGATGAGCCCAGGCGGGCGTGGGAGATGATGCCGAGGTGAATTAGGCGGGCCTCTTCGAGGCCGGAGATGATCTCGATGGTCCAGCCGGTGGTAGAGCGGACCCACTCGAGGAAGGCGTGCGAGTTGCGCGCGTCGCGGAGGGCGGCGGTGGCGACTACGTGGACGGCGTCGGTGCCGCACTCCTGGATGGAGCGGTTGAAACGCCGCAGCACGCGCACAGTTTCCGACATGGCTTCAGGCGCGAGCAAGCCGCCGGAGAAGACGCCTTCGCCGAGGCGGGTAACTTCGCGGTCTTCGTGGATCGCCTTGAGGTGGCCGGCGTGCAGGCGGGCGATCTTGAGGCGTACTGAGTTGGAACCGATATCGATGGCTGCGAAGGTCGGCATAGAAACGCGGTGTGTCGCGGGCACTTCTGCCCCGCGGCAGCGATTCTACGAAGCCGCTGCGCGGACGAGAAGTCCGCGCCACACCTACCAGTGATCTCACATTCAAAGCGCCGGATGCAACCCCGGTCTGAATGTGGCGAAAAACCCGGCGATTCCTAAGGGCGGCGTTCACATTTCCGTAACAATGTTTCCGTATATTTCCTGCTTCTCTGGAGGCTCGTGGGGGCCTTCGCTCTAGTTCCAACACTAACTTTACAAAGGAACGTTTATGGCTACGACGGCACAGGCAGCGACTTCCGTACTCGACTCGAAAATGTCCCGGAGCCCGGGCAAGCTGGGGATGATTGGTTTCGGCATTGTGGTGCTGATCGGCTTCATTTATGCGGGCTATCACCTGTTATCCGATCTTTCGACGGTCGGCTCGGGGCCGATTATGCCGTATGTGCTGTTGGGCATCGCGCTGCTTGTCGCGCTGGGATTCGAGTTCGTCAACGGATTTCACGACACTGCCAACGCCGTGGCGACGGTCATCTATACGCACTCGCTGGAGCCGCATGTCGCGGTGGTGTGGTCCGGATTCTGGAACTTCCTCGGGGTGCTGACTTCGAGCGGCCTGGTTGCTTTCGGGATCATCTCGCTGCTGCCCGTGGAATTGATTCTGCAAGTTGGGAGCAAAGCCGGGTTCGCAATGGTGTTCGCGCTGCTTGTGGCGGCCATCATCTGGAATTTGGGAACCTGGTACTTCGGGCTGCCCGCGTCGAGTTCGCATACGCTGATTGGCTCGATCATCGGCGTCGGAATTGCGAACCAATTGATGTCCGCGCGCACCGGGACAAGCGGAGTCGATTGGGCCCAGGCTACAAAGATAGGGCAGTCTCTATTGCTCTCGCCGCTCATCGGATTTATTTGCGCCTTCCTGCTTTTGTGGCTGATGAAAGCGGTCATTAAGAACCGCGCCCTGTACGAGGCGCCGGTTGGCGCGGAGCCGCCTCCGTTCTGGATCCGCGGATTACTCGTTCTCACCTGTACGGGCGTCAGCTTCGCGCATGGTTCGAACGACGGGCAGAAGGGCATGGGACTCATCATGCTGATCCTCGTCGGAACCGTGCCTACGGCCTACGCGCTCAACCACGCCATCACGCGCAAGGACTCGGATGATTTTATTGCGGTCTCGCAGCAGGCCGCCAACGTAGTTTCGAAGTACGTCACTCCGAGCGCCGTCATCGCCGACGACCGCGAGGAGTTGACCGACTACATTCGGACAAAACAATTTACACCGAACACGATGCTTGGCCTGCGGCAGCTGATCACCGACATCGGAAACGAGACGGTGCTGTTTGGGGAGCTGGCGAAGGTTCCGAATGACCGCGTGCGCAACTTCCGAAACGATATGTACGTGGTGAGCGAGACCCTGCGGCTGATGAAGAAGAGTCAGGCTGGAGCGATCGGCACTGCCGATTGGGCTGCGCTCGACAACTACAAGAAACACGTTGACGGAGCGACCCGGTTCATTCCCTCATGGGTGAAGGTCGCGGTCGCTCTGGCACTCGGGCTGGGAACGATGATCGGGTGGAAGCGAATCGTGGTGACTGTTGGGGAAAAGATCGGCAAGGAGCACCTGACTTACGGCCAGGGCGCCGCCGCCGAAATCACCGCGATGTTCACGATCGGGCTGGCCGACTGGTACGGCATGCCGGTAAGCACGACGCATGTACTTTCGTCGGGCATCGCGGGGACGATGGCGGCAAATCGTTCCGGGTTGCAGTGGAGCACGGTGCGCAATCTGGCGATGGCGTGGGTGCTGACGCTGCCGGCATCGATGGTGCTGGCAGGATTTTTGTTTGCGGCGTTCCGGAAGATCTTTTAGACGTCGCGTATTGGTTTCATCGCATGAAGGCGCCCCATCCGAGCTTGCTTGAGTGGGGCTTTTCTTTGCAGGGCGATGAGCTATGCTCTGTTCGGACTGTAATGACCAAACCTCAGCCCTCATGTGCCGCGTTTCTCCAAGCTGGAGGGAGGAGCACGCGCATGGGGGAGAACAAGGCTTTGGTCGAGTTCGAAGGCCGGACGCTGCTTGATCGGGCGCTGGCTACACTTAAGGAAGCCTGCGGCGAAGTTGTCATCGTCGGAGATCCGGAGATCTATGGCTGGTACGGGCGAGTGGTCTCCGATGTCTTTCCGAATTGCGGGCCGTTGGGAGGCATTCACGCCGCGCTCTCGCAGAGCCCGGCGGAGCTGAACCTGATGCTGGCGGTGGACATGCCGTTCGTTTCTGCTGAGCTGCTGAGATTCCTTTTCCGAAAAGCCGGAGAGACAAACGCCCTCGTGACTGTTCCCAGAACGAGTCGGGGACTCCAGCCACTTTGTGCGGTCTATCGTGCCGTCTTCGCTACTATTGCTGAAAAGGCGATCAGGGCTGGGAACTACAAGATCGATGCGGCTTTCGGGGGCATTGCGATTCACGTTGTGGGCGAGCCGGAGCTGAGGGCGGCGGGCTTCTCAGAAAGGGATTTCTTCAATGTGAACACGCCGGAAGACCGCCGGACGGCTGCCGATCTTAACCCTTGAGCGCAATCCGCGTTTCGTGCCATTCTGTTAGCCCATGGCCGCGAATACGCCTACGCCCGGCACGCTTGCACCCTACATCGAATTCAAGAACGTCTCGAAGGCCTTCGGCTCGCGCGAGGTGCTGAAGAACGTCAGTTTTGATGTGCTGCCGGGAGAGATGGTGTGCATCCTGGGACGAAGCGGCGTAGGGAAGTCGGTTTCGCTGCACAATATCATGGGCTTTCTGAAGCCTGACTCGGGCCGCGTGATTGTTGCGGGGCAGGACATTACCGAATTCAAGGAAGCGCAACTGGAAGAGATTCACAAGAAAGTTACGATGGTCTTTCAGAACGGGGCGTTGTTTGACTCGCTGACAGTGGGAGAGAATGTGGCGTTCCCGTTGCGCGAAAAGCGCGAGCTTTCAGAGGATCAGATTTTTCAAGTTGTCGACGGGCTGCTGGAGATGGTGGGCGTGAAGGAGATGCGCGAGATGCTGCCTTCCGACCTTTCGACGGGGATGAAGCGGTCGGTTGCAATTGCACGGGCACTTTCGGCGCAGCCCGAATGCGTTCTTTATGACGAGCCGACTACGATGGTCGATCCGCTGATGGGCAATCTGCTGGGCGATCTGATTGCGCGGTTGAAGCTGCAATTGCATCTCACGTCTGTCGTTGTCACGCACGATATGCGGCTGGCCAAGAAGCTGGCTGATCGGCTCGTATTTCTACACGAAGCGCAGGCGATTTTCTTCGGCACCTACAAAGAGATGGCGCAGTCCAAGCACCCGATCATTCAGGAGTTCCTCGAGCTGGATGAACTAAAATTGGAAGCTTAGCGGCGCAAGAAAAGTAAGGGCCGGCGCGCGGCCGGCCCATCAAACTATTCCAGGTAATTCCATTCAATACTGCCAATTCACATTCACGCGGGCTTTAGAATCCTTGGGCCACCAATTCGGGAACCGAGAGTGAAGTCTGCTCCCGCGTCATCATCTTTTCTACATACTTAGCGATGACGTCGGCTTCCAGATTCACTGGATCACCCGGTTTCAGAGAGCCGAGATTGGTGAGGTCGACCGTATGAGGGATGATGGCGATGGTGCAGCGATTCTTCTCCAACTTGGCGACGGTCAGGCTGATGCCCTCGATGCAGATCGATCCCTTAAAGACTGTGTACTTTTCCACATCCGAAGGGATCTCAAGGTGCAACCAGAAATTCTCGGAATCTGCGATGCGCTCGAAGGCAATGAGTTTGCCGACACCATCGACATGTCCTTGAACGACGTGGCCGCCAAAACGGCCGTCGGCCTTCATGGGGAGTTCGAGATTGACCTTCGCGCCTTCGTGAATGCGGGAGAAGGACGTCCGCTCCCAGGTCTCGGGAGCCAGGTCGGCGCAGAACGAGGTTGGAGTGATTTCGAGCGCCGTGAGGCAGACACCGCTGACGGAGACGCTGTGTCCGGTGCCGAGTTCTTTGGGGGTGTTTTGGGCTGTGATGGTGATGCGGCGGTTTTCGCCGCGCTGTTCGATCTTGGCGATTTTGCCGACTTCCTCAACGATTCCTGTAAACATGAAGCCTCCAACTATGAATGAACTGCGTTAGCCTTGACGCGAAGCTGCGGCTATTCCTTGTATGGATCGCGCAGATAACCCTCTACTGCGAAATCGTCGCCAAACTGATGCAAGCGCAGGTGGCGCGCTCCTAACGTGACGTGAGTATGTCCTTCAGCCGGACTGGCTACAAATGGCACCGCTCCTTCGCCAAGAATCTTTGGCGCATAAAAAAGAAATAGCTTGTCGACTACACCCGATGAAAGCGCATTCCAGTTAACTGTAGCTCCGCCTTCAATAAGGACGCTGGTGATGTCGTATTTCGCGAGATGCTGCATTACGTCGGGAAGGTTCGGACGGCCATCGGAGTGTGCAACGACCCTCTCGGTTCGAAGGCCGAGACGTTCGAGCTCCACCTTTTGTTTTTCGTCGGCCTGAGAATACAGCACGAGGACGTCGCCTTGCGCGGACTTTACTAGCCGCGACGTTATCGGCATGCGCAGCCATGAGTCGAGGATTACGCGCAGCAGGGGGCGGCGTCGAGCGCGTCCGCTGCGGTCGGTGAGGAGCGGATCGTCGGCGATCACTGTGCCGACTCCGGCCATGATGGCGTCGTTTTCGTGGCGGAGTACGTGAACATGCTGGCGCGCAATTTCGCCGGTAATCCAGCCTCCGGTCGAGCCGCCGGCGGCGATTTCGGGCGGAACACGCAGGCTTGTCGTATTGGCTCCAACCGGCGGCGGAGCGATCTTGCCGTCGAGGGTCATGGCGGCCTTGAGCGTGACCAGCGGGATGCGGCGGCGGATGAACTTGGCGAAACCTTCGTTGAGCGATCGCGCTTCGGGTTCGAGAAGGCCGACCTCGACGTGAATGCCACGTGCGCGCAGCTTGGCAAAGCCTTGTCCAGAGACCTGGGGATTCGGATCTTGTGTGGCGCATACTACGCGGGTGATGCCGGCGGAAATTACCGCATCCGCGCAGGGCGCGGTGCGTCCCTGGTGCGAGCAGGGCTCGAGATTGAGATAGAGCGTCCCGCCGCGAGCGCGTGGTCCGGCTTTTTCGAGGGCGATGACTTCGGCATGCTTGATGCCGTCGTAGGTATGGGTGCCCGTGCCGACCTCGTTGCCTCCGGGCTCGACCACCACCGCACCTACCGCGGGGTTTGGTGATACCAGGCCGATGCCCGCACGCGCCAGATCAAGCGCACGCCGCATGTATTGTTCGTCGGAAGCCATGAACAAACAAGACTATCGCAGCAGGACGCGGCAA
>Ga0335069_10007910_pt1 | contig 15276 bp, 11 predicted proteins | sample Lox_Sample_11_FD_206714 | JGI IMG/M metagenome (GOLD analysis project Ga0335069, IMG submission 206714) | Soil microbial communities from Loxahatchee National Wildlife Refuge, Florida, United States - Lox_Sample_1.1 | ecosystem: Environmental > Terrestrial > Soil > Wetlands | place: USA... | reverse complement strand
GAAAAGGTTTGCTCCAATAGGCGCCGGGCATTTTTGCCCATCTCGCACCTAAGTTCCGGCTCGTCTACCAACCTGCTTGCCGCTGCTAAGAATTCTTCATGATCGCCGTTCACGCAGCAGAAGCCCGCACGGTTCCGGTTGATCACGTCGAACAGATCATTACCGTGGTTTACGCTCGCCAACACGGGCAAGCCCCAGTATAGATACCCAAGCAGTTTGCTCGGAATGTTGTGCGTTCGGATTCTCGCGTCCAGCGACAACAGTCCCGCATCAAATTCCGAAACCAGCGACAGATATTCGCTCTGGCCCACCGCAGGTAGAATATGCACGTTCCGAAGGCTCAACGCCGCGACGGTGCCCTTCAGCCGTTCCGTCTCGCTTCCGCATCCAATCAGCACGAAATGAACATCCGCCCGCCACGCCATTCGCTCCGCGAGCCGTACTAGGTTGTCCATGTCCTGCGCAATTCCGATGTTTCCCCCATACAGAAACGCAAACCCTTTCTCCAGTCCTAGGCACGAGCGATAATTCGTCCGTGGAAGATCACCCACTTCGAGCAGCGCCCAGTTGTACAGTACCTTCAACCGAAATTTCTTTCTCGGATACGCTCGCGCAAAGTACTTCAGGTTCGCCGGACACTGCACCGCAATCAGATCCGCCGTCTCGTACTGATACGTTTCCATTCGGCGAAACAAGTGGTAAACGAGACCCTTTCGCAAAAGTCCCGCGTCCACCGCCCACTCCGGGAAGATATCCCGCAGAATCAGATACGCCGGGCATTTCCAGAGAGCCTTCAGCTTGCGCACCAGTGGGCCAAAGAAAATGCTGGGTGAGTAAAACAGAATCAAGTCGCAGCGCTTTTGCGTCAGAAAGCGTTTCGCTCTCCACCACAATTTCCCCGACAGTTGAGCTTCTTCTATTGCGCGCCACACCCGACCCGCGCCTTTGATCCTTCCGGTCCTCACCCTCGCGATCACCAGGCCTTCCTCCACCGAAGTCTCTAAGTCATTCGAAGCCTGTTCACTGGGCGTCAGCACCACCACTTCGTTCCCACGTTTCTGTAGCTCAATCGCGAGGTCGTGTACCAGCTTTGCGCCGGATTTTGGGCTCGGATAGTAGCAATCAACGATAATCAGGATCCGCAAACCCACACCTTGCTCCTCAGGTGCACCAATCGTTGCAAAATCCTTTCCGTGAGTACAACGGTGACCATTGTGATGGCTTCTTCTCAATTTGCTAGACAGGAGGTTACAGCGTCATCGTGCCTTCGGACCCCGCCGCCAAATGATGTGAAACGAGGAATGTTACACAGACAGTCTGCAATCCTCTCCGCGCAGTGACCGTCCCACAGTGGCGGGATACAACCTCGTTTATTCTTCCCAGCCAAAACTCCTCGCACCTCATCGTGGAGGCGCTCGGGTCGGCGACCAATCAGCATGTTGGTACCGAGCGTGACCGTAACTGGCCTTTCCGTTGTATCGCGAAGGGTCAGGCAAGGCACACCCAAAAACGTAGTTTCTTCCTGGATGCCCCCTGAATCAGTGATCACTAACGTAGAGCGCTGCTGTAACTGAAGGAATTGAAGATAGCTCTGCGGCTCAACAATCAGCAGTCCCTTTGGTGCTTGGAATTTCATTTCCGCCAGTTTCTGTCGGGTTCTTGGATGGCACGGGAAAATGACGCCCAAATCGGCGCTAATCTCGCAAAGTACACTCAAGATCCTTGGCAGCATTTCGCAGTCGTCTACGTTTGACGGCCGGTGGAGCGTTACCAGCGCAAACCGATCAGGCAGAGGGAAGGATTCAATATCAGCAGTCCGTGGCCGCAGACGAATCAGCGTATCGATCATGATATTTCCGACAAGGTGAATTTTGTTTTGCGGGATTCCTTCCCGAAGCAGATTCTCATTTGCGTCCTGCGAAGGTGTGAAAAGAAAATCCGCTATTTGATCGGTCAGCACGCGATTAATCTCTTCCGGCATGGTGCGATCAAACGATCGCAATCCAGCTTCGACGTGAGCAACCGTCAGATGCAATTTGCTGCATACCAGAGTGGCCGCAAGTGTGGAATTTACATCTCCATAGACAATGACAAGATCGGGATTTTCCTCGACGGCAACTTGTTCGAATCGCGACATAATCAGACTCGTCTGTTGCGAGTGCGTGCCGGAACCTACCGCAAGATTGAAATGAGGCTTCGGAATTTCCAGTTCCTGAAAAAACACCTCGGACATCCCATGATCATAATGTTGGCCTGTGTGGACCACTTTCTGTTTCACGCCTCTCCGGCAAGCGAGGGCACGGATTAAGGGTGCCGCTTTCATGAAATTTGGTCGTGCACCAACAACGTGAAGGCAATACATCCTACAAGCCCCCCCGACCGCAACAACTCAAGTAGACAAGGAGCTCAATGCCCGCCGAAAGGCATTCATTCTGCGCGAGCTGGCAGACAGCATATAGTTTTCCACTTACCTTGATCACCTTCGGCTCCGTGCATACACCACAGGCGGCTGCGCAAACGAATACTCTTCCTTCATCCAGTCCACCGTCAGCGGCAATCCTTCATCCAGCGTGGTGTCCGGACTGTGGTCCAGGATTTGTTCCGCGATCGTCAGGTCCGGCTTTTTCGCCGTCACATTCGCTTTCTCGTCCTGCAGATACCGGATCTCCGACGCGCTGCCGCCCAGCAGCTCAAGCACTTTGTCTTTCAGCTCCACGATAGACACCGATTCGGTTCCGCCAATGTTGATCGCCGGATGCACCGTCGCCTGGTCAAAGCGTTCCGCCACCGTCGCCGCCGTGCGCGCCCAATCTCCCACCCACATGAAGTCGCGCCGCCCGCCCCGGTTCACTGTGATCGGCAGGCCATGCATCAGGCGATAGATGAACAGGCACACCACCGACCTGTACGGCGAGTAGTACTCCCCGGGTCCGTACGCATTGAAAAACCGCAGGATCACCGCCTGCAGCCCTCGATGCCTCTTTGCTATGCGAATCTGCCTTTCGTTCGTCCACTTCGTCAGCGCGTATTCGTTATGGAAATCCGGCGCATACTGCTCCAGCCACTCCTCGCGGTAATCCTCAGAGCTGTCCCCATAGCCATCCACGTCGCCATACGCTTCCGAGGATGACGCGAACACCAGTTTCGCGTTCTGGTTCAGGCAGCATTCGATCACGTTCCGCGTGCCGAGACAGTTCGTCCGCCACAGTTGCTCGTAATACGCTTCGCCATTTTGCCGGCCGAACTCTGCCGCCAGGTGGTACACCACTTCCGGCCTTGCCTTCCGGAAGGCCCGCTCCAGTTGCCGGTACTCCGCCACGTCCGCCCGCTCTATGCACGGGTCCGCGTCATGATGTAGATCGCAGCCGTATACTTCATGCCCGCGATGCCGCAGCTCGTTGTGCAGCACCCGCCCCAGTGTCCCGTCCACACCCGTAATGAAGATTCTCATTGGCTGTCCCCTTTCAAATTTCTTGTGATTGCCCCAAAGCAGCCCAAAATAGGTGGTCCCGGAAGGAAATCGTCAGTTCTGTGCGGCGGCAGGTGCGCTCGCCAGCTCCCCGATGGTCGTCCAGGTGATCCGTGCCGATTCTTCCCAATCGTAAAGTTCAGACCGCGTCCGGGCTTTCTCTGCCAGCTCTTCCAGCCGCGCCGGATTATCGATCACCCCAACAAGCTTTTCCGCCAGCTCTGCCGGGTCCGCTGGATTGAAGTACACTGCCCCATCCCCTCCCAATTCCGGCATCGGCGCGCGGTTAGAGGCAAACAGCGGCCGTCCTGAAGCCAGCGCCTCCAGCAGGATGTTTGGACAGTTTTCGCATTCCGACGCGAAGAGGTTGATCAAAGCGTTTTGGTACAGCGGCGGTAGCTGGCTGTACGGCACCGCACCTGCCAGCACCACGTTCTCTTCCAGGCCCAGCCGTTCGATCTCCTTGCGCACCTTCTTCGTGTAATACGGCGTCTGCGGCCCCGCAAAAACCAGCTTTTCCGTAGTCGCCCGCCGCTGTTTCACCAGCGCGAACGCCCGTAACACTTCCAGCTGTGCTTTATAAACGTCCAGGATCGAAACGTACAGGATGTATCTCCCCTTCGGCAGCCACTCCGGCCGTGGCAATCGCTCTTTCCGGAAGGCAACGCCGACGCCGTGGCGAATCACCGCCGTTTTTCCCATTAGTTCCGGCGCATGGTTTTCGATCACCTGCCTCCCGAACTCGGATATACAGATCACTTTGTCGGCTTTCGCCATGCCCCGCAGCATCAGCCCTTTCAATAGCCAGTTGCGCGCTCGCGTGTACCCCAGCGGGTATCTCTTTCGTTGCGCCAGGTCGAACGGCATCATGTTTTGAAAGGTTGCCACGATCCGGCAGTTCCGGGGCACCCGCGCCCCGATCAGCCCTCCGGGACAAAACAGCACGTCCACCTGTAGTCGCCGCGCTAGGCGCGGCAGGTGAACCTTTTGCCAGAGGGCTCGCGTCACTGGATGCTCCACCGGCCAACGGGCTCGAATTCGATGGACATTCGAACGCCCGCTCGGCAGAGCCAGAGAATCAGGTGCTAATACGAAAACCTCAATCGGCATCTCTTCAGTGAGTTCGTCGAGCAAACCTGTCAGATACGTCTGGCCGCCACCCTGTCTGGCTGACAGTGCGCTTATTAGAACCTTCGTGCGAAGGTTGTGCTGCCCTTGTGCGACGTCAAGTCGACTAATTACCTCGGACTGCAGGAGCACAGAATTAACCCCCGAGATGACCCGCTGACATTGACTCGGAGAGCGAAGAGCGGCCTTCGCTTGCGGCCTCCCAATACAACGAGAGGTATTCGCCAGTAACTGACTCTACTGTCCACTTAGAGAGTTTTCCATAAGCTGCCTCGGCTTTTCGCTTGAGTTGTCCAGGGTCCCTGAGCGCCGAAAGTATGCTTCGAGCTAAGGCAGGCGGATCATTCAGAGGGAAAAAAGACGCTGAGTCGTCGCTTAGTAATTCCCGGTGCTGAGGGATGTCTGAAAGAATCAGGGGACAATGCGCAGCCGCCGCTTCACAAACGGCGTTAGGGCTTCCTTCATATACGCTAGTTGAAACAAACACACCAGCTCGCCTCATCCAACTCCACAAATTTGTGGAGAAACCTTCAATTCTCACGCGCCGACCCATTCCCGACCGCTCCGCCAGAGAAAGAAGGTCCCCCTCCAAGGGACCAGCGCCGAAAAAAACAACCACAGCGTCCTTGCATTCGGAAAGAATCTCAGGCACCGCTCTCATTAATAACAGAGGGTTCTTTTCGGGCCTGTAACGTCCAGCCCAGAGAATCACTTGGGCTGACGGATTTACGCCCGCCTCGTCATCGGGAAGCCTGGTGGACGTAAGGATTTCGGAAAGTGGGATACCGTTGCGTATGACCTCAACCCTGTTGGCACGACCAATTTTCTGCCAATACTCCTTCCCGCCCAATGAATTGGCAATGACTGCAAAGGCCCTCCTGCCCACAAGCAAACGTAGCCGATCTTTCCATTTCCCGACGTAAGCCTTGGAAGAGGATTGTTCACTGAGTATGAAGGGAGTATTCGTTAGGATTGATGCTAACCCGCCTAATACGTCCATTTGTGTTAGCCAAGTCTGTATAACTTGAGGTCTGACCCGCTGTATCGTCTCCAGAAGCTGCCACAGAATCCTTGGATCATAGTTGCTTCGGCAGGCCAGCTCGTGAGTAACGACACCAGACTTTCTTAACCTGTCGAAATTCGGTCCCGGGCGAGTGTAGGCAACGTGCACGCTCGCGCCATCCTTGGACATTTGCTCAGAAAGACACGCCAACTGGCGCTCAGCTCCACCACCCCCCAGTGTCGGAACGCAATGCAAAATTCTCATGGTGCCGGTCGTCATCTCAGTCAAACGATTCCGCCAGCACGGGAGATGACTCAAGTCTGTAGCGCGACTTCTTCCTGCGGGGAAGAATCTTGAGCATTATTTTTGACACAATCACGACAGTGAGAAACTCATAAAAAAACTGCGGTACGAGTCTAAAGGTAGTGTTCCGGAAGCATTGATAAGCGAAGATAACCGTCCATAGATAGAAACAATACTTCCAAAACGACTTCTTGCCGTTGACGAAGTTGCGGTGGATTAATGCAAACAGAACCCCAATAATCGCACCACGCCAGCCAACGTCGAACCAACCGAGCCCTACAATGGCCTCTGGTACAACCCCAAACGCAAGGCCTCCCCCGCTCATGGCGTAAGTTGGATAGTAGGTCTCCACGTACCAACGGGTTAGATCGATCTTCTGGAAAGGCAGCAACTGTTGCGGGACCAGGTTCAGGAAATCGGAAACGTAGAAGGATCTGGGAATGGCGCGTGACGCACTTATCCCTTTTCCATAAAGCAGATCATAAGAAGTGGAGAAGACACTTTCGAATTCATTGTTGTACGCCAAAGGGTCCCTCGGGGAATCGGCATAACCCCTCGTATCGTCTCTCAAAGCACCGAATGATACGAACAGCAGCAACACCAAAGCCCCCACAATCACCGCGCTTCTAATCGTTAGTCGGCGCACTGCGAAATGATGCGTAATTACAAGTGATGCGATGAGCACGAACAAGCCGGTCCGCGCTCCAATTCCGTAGAAAAACATCATGAGAAATTCGAGCGCGACACAAGCGAATATTGCATATTTGTACTTTCTGAAATTGAAAGTCAGATACGCCATCAAGACGACCTGTAAGGTGAGATCAATCTGTATGAAATGATTTACCAGTTGCTGCACTATTAATGGCAGCGTCGAATATTGAAGATAGGACTCGATATAACTCTCGGGGTTCCGAATGTCGTAGTAGAGCCTCAGAAAAACAAAGAAGGCCTTTACCGACAGCAATAAAATTATGAGAACGACTAGCAATCGACCGTCAGGTCTTGGCAACAGAATCTTTTTTATTCTGCATTTGCCCCTAGCGAGCAGATAAGCCGCAACGAAAAAGCTAAAATATACGAAGTAGTACCAATCTATCCTCGCCATCTCCGAGGGTAGTGGTTGGGATAGAAACAATCGCGACGCTGCAAAGCGTGAAAAATGCAGTCCACCGCTCAAATACGAGAGAAGCGGGAATACGCCATAGAGAAAAACCACGGCGGCATAAAATACGCCAAGCTCGAACGGTTCTACTTCCCCGTCCCGCTTCTTCAAAATCCTCAGAAAGATAACTGCGGCACCTGTCAGGGCAAGAATCGGCGCAACAACTATCAACACTTGGATAGTTTGAGGGCGCAGAGCTGCGGCATCCGTTAGGGTCATTGCTTGAGGTCTGATAGAGGAGCTACGACGACACCGTATCGACTCGGAATCGAACCGAACCCGCCACTTCTCTGACCATCCCCGGTTCAAATGCCCAGAACAATCGAAGAGCCATTCCCAGCTTCACAACGCAGAACGCCACCAATGTCACCAGATTTATGCACTGCGCGACGGCTAGAGACGCCGCCATTCCATTGATCCCAAATCGCATGCAGGCCGGAATCCCCACACCGAACAAAACCATCAAGCCGACTAGATTCGACGCTATTCCTGGCCGGGGATAGCCTGCCGCGCGTAGCCCCTGCTCCAATACCTGCCCCAATCCCCAGAAAATGCTCGCCACAATTAACAGATACGCGGCCGTGGTGGCCTCGCTGAACTTTGTTCCGAATAACAACGGTATGGCCCACGGAGTCAGTGCGGCTGCCGCCACTCCGATACCCAGCACCGCGAATTGCGCCAGCCGAAAATGATGCGCCAGCGTTTGCAGCGCCTTCTCCCGCTCCATTTCCCTCGCCACCGCTGCAAACCCCACTTGAACGAAGGGCAGCACCGCGCCGATCTGGCCCGTGGCGATGGCCTGTGCCACGGCATAGAAACCGATCGCTTCCGCCGTCGTCATCCGCACCAGCAAAAACGTGTCTGACCGCATCAACACGAATCCAGCAACGGCTGGGACGTAGAACGTCATTCCCCGCCGGAGAAGCCTGCTCGCTATGCTCCAACGGGGCTTCGCATGCACTATGGACTGCCAATCCAGCATCACCCGCACGGCTGCCGTGATGGCCATCCCCACTAGCACGCCAAACGCGAATCTCGCCGGCGAGAGGGCGCCCATCCAACAGGCAGCAACAACTGCCAGCAGATAAATCGCTCCCGGCAGCGCCTGGAATAGCGCGAATCGCCCCATGGCCCCTTTTCCCTGATCAATTCCAGTCAGAAAGAGTGTGAGGTTCGCCGCGGGCAAGTAAATCGCAAACCATCTCGCCGGACCGAGCAGGTAGAGATTGTTAGGCGACAGGAAGAAGGGAAGTGCCGCCATTAAGATCACGGCCTGGATCACGCCCAGCGCAATGGCTAGCCAGAAGCTTGTGGCCACTAACTCGGCGGAAGATTCCTCTCGTTTGCTGACGGAGTACGCGATGCTCCGGGGCAGCTCGATTGCCACGATCGGGATCAGCAGGACCGGCAAAAAGATGATCACCGCCAGTTCGCCGCGCCCCGTGGGCCCCAGCAGCCGTGCGGATAAAACTCCAGTGATCATTCCCACGCATCGGATCGCTAGCGTAGCGGCAAACGTCGCCGCATAGGCGCGTTTGGTGGAGAACTGAAGCAGAGATTCAGAGGACACTGGTTTTTCTAGCTGTGGAACGCGACTTTGTGGTGGCCGGTCTTCAGACCGGTTGGTTTTGTAGCGGCGGGTCTTCAGACCCGTTGTTTTGTGACTCCGCTCACGTACGCCTTGCGCCGTCAGGTCAGGAGTCCGAGGTCCGCGGCTTCAATCTCCACCGCCACGGAGCGTTGCAGAAGGTCGAACGAAATCACAAAGCGCGTCTGTTTTTTCTGGCGCACGATAATCCCCGTCAATCCCGTCAACGGGCCATTGGACACCCTTACCCGCTGTCCCCGCCTCAGATACCGGTGCGGTTCCACGCGGTTCGGCCCAGCCAGGCACATACGTATGGCCTGAATGTCTTCTTCCGGCACCGGCGTCAGGTGGCCGCCGAATCCCACCACGTGCGCCACTCCCGGAACCTCCAGCACTTTCAGCCGGTCCCGCGCTGCCATTCGAACAAAAACGTATCCGGGGAACAGCGGCAACTGCAGCCGCACACGACGGTCGGCCCACCGCCGCACGCTCTCATACAGCGGCAGGAAGTTCTCCACCGACCGGCTCTGCAACTGTTCCGCAACGCGTTTTTCGTGATTCGCGCTCGTATACGCCGCATACCATTTCAGCTCCCCATCGAGCTGTAACTCATTCGTCATAGAGGGCATAGCCTCAGTTTGCCCGATCTCCAACGAAAAGTGAAAAACCCCCATTTGCCCACACAGCTTCGCCCCGTCACTTACAGGCGATATGTGACCTAAGCCCTTTGCCTATAATCGGTTACAGCTACTTGCGGAAACTTTTGGCTGCGATTCAACTTCTGCGGCAACCACTCCAAACCCCGGAAATTAGCTTCTCTCCCCGCCGTTTTCTTCTCCATACCCATAGCGGTAATAGCTCTGGTAGTAGCCGTGGTGCCGCACATCTACGTCGTTGAGCACCACTCCAATCAGTCGCCCACCCACATCTCGCACGTGAAACTGTGCCTGTTGCGCCAGCTCGTGTGGCGTGATTCCGCCGCGCACCACCAGCACCACCCCGTCCACCATCGTCGCTAAGATCCGTCCGTCCGTGACGTTAAGCAGCGGTGGCGCGTCCACCACCACGAAGTCGTACTCCTTCATCGCTTCCGCAAGCAGTTGCTGCATCCGTTCAGACGAAAGCAGTTCGCTCGGATTGGGCGGCACCGGTCCACAAATCAGGCAATCCAGGTTCGGTACCCCCGTGGGACGCACCAAACCATGCCACCCGTCCTCCCCCGCCAGGAAGTTCACCAGCCCCGTGCTGTAGTCCTGAATACTGAATAACTTATGGACGCACGGCCGCCGCATGTCCCCGTCTATTAGCAGCGCGCGTTTCCCCAGTTGCGCCAGCGAGATCGACAGGTTGCTGGCTACCGTCGTCTTACCCTCCCCCGGTTCCGCGCTCACAAACGTCAACGACCGGGGGGGCCTCCCCGCAGAAGAAAGGAGTACTGATGTGCGCAATCCTCGGAACGCTTCAGACAGCGCCGAATGCTGCGCCCCATTCCCATCGATCCGAATCCAACTCTTCCCGGACGCCTTCCCAATCCGCGCCAGCTTCCCACTCCCATTCCCGTTCCCACTCGCGCCGTAGCCTCCATTCCCATTCGTCCCATTCCCGTTACCAACGTAGCTCCCGTTCTCGTCGACTCCCCCCTCCCCATCTGCGTTCGCCCCGCCGCTCCCGTTTCCGTTTGCTCGGTGGTGGGACGCCCCCCTCCCCCCCACCAGCCCGTACACGCCAACGTTTCCGTAAATTAGGGACTCTTGCGATGGAATCAAAGCGAGAGCTGGAACGCGGAGGATTCGTTCAACATCGGCAGAGTTCTTGAGCGTGTTGTCCAAATGTTCCTGTAGGAAAGCCGTGCCAACACCGAAGCACAAGCCGAACAAAAGAGCCAAACTGAGATTCAGGATAGGCCGAGGGCGGACCGGACGAGTGGGTGGCACAGCGTTGTCTACGACCCGGATATTGCTGGCATTCATTCCCGCCGAAACACCAGCTTCCTTTAAACGCTGCAACAAACCTTCATACAACTGCTTGTTCGTGTCCACTTCGCGCTTCAGGATGTTGTATTGAACCGTCCGGCCCGCGACCAGGTTGGCCTGATTCTGTTGTTGTTCAAATGCCGCTCGAACCAGGTTTTCACGTCGGGTGGCTGCCAGGTAATCGTCGACAATTCCTTGCGTGGCTCGCTTGCGTTCCGCCTCGAGCCGCCTTTCCGTCTGATCGATCTGGCTTTGGACCTCTCTTACTCTTGGGTAGTCAGCGGTGAACGTCGGAGTCAATGCGGCCTTTTGCCGTTCGAGTTCCGCCAGTCGCGCAGTAAGTTCTTGCATCAATTTGTTGTCAACGACCCCTGGCAGCGCGCTATAGTCCCCGGCCTCGGTCAGCCGGTACAAGGACTCCTTCGCATACCTCTCTGCCTGTGCCTTGGTCAGCTCGTCCTGCAGCTCACGAAGTCTTTCGTTGACGATGTTCTCGGTGTCACCCTTCTGCGTTTCCAAAAAGAGCAGCCCATTTTTCTGGGCATACCCTTGAAGGTCGTCTTCCGATTTTTCGAGTCTTGCCTTGAAGCTTTCCAACTGCTGCGATAGCCACTCCGAGGCTTTTTGCGCCGACTGCCATCGACTCTCGAGATTTCCTTGAATGTAGTTCGCCGCAAGAGCATTCACTACTTCCGCCGCCACCTTCGGATCTTGGGCTTCAAAGCTGATCTGAACCAGGCGACTGCGACGCACCGGGTCGACACTGAGCCGGTCCTTGAACTCCCTCAGGACGACCTGTTGTACGTCAGGGTCGATGCTCGATTCCAGAGAGGGCGCAGCAGCATGTGCTTTGCCTTGAAGCCACCCGCTCTTCGGGGGATTGAACTCGCTATCTCTCTCGAGGTGCAATTGGCCGATGACCCGCCGCGCCAAGGTTTCGCTTTGCAGGACCTTGTATTGCGTCTCCAGGTAATTGTCCGAAACGTTCTCCAACTGGAACAGTTCCTGAACCGTCGGAATATTCGCGTTTTCTTTCTGAATCTCGAGGAGCGAATCGGCGCGATAGACCGGTTTTTGTTTCCAGGTAACAATCGAAGTGATCGTGAAGGTCACGAGCACGATCGAAAGAACGGTCCAGCGCCTCTTCTGGATGGTTCGCCAGTAGCCACGCAGATCTGGGCCGTCCGTACTGTCCTCAGCGGGGTAGGCTTCGACTAGCTCCGGACGCACGCGCTCCACCCTGGTTCGATCCGGCTCATACATCTGAATTTTCGTTTCGTCGGCCACGTCACCACCTGTAAATTGCCGCTCCGCCAATAGCCCCAACAATGCCGGCGGTGCTCTGCTCCAGAACATGCAGCGCTTCTTTACCCGCGCTGTTTGGGACAAACAGCACGTCGTTAGGTTTCAAGAAAACGGCTGGCGCTTTGCCGGCAAGAATCTTGTCGAGGTTGATCGGAGTTTCTTTGGGTGTACCAGTGGATGCCGGTTGGAAAATCCGCGCTTCACTGCCTTTTGCATTCGGAGCCAATCCTTCAGCGAGGGCAATTGCCTGCAAGACCGAAATGTTTTCGTTGGTCTTTAGAAGGAAACCTCCTGGCTTGTGAACCTGGCCAACTACATACACAATCCCCGCTCTAGAGACTTTGACGGTATCGCCCGGGTAGACCATCAGATTTGCGCTAGGATCGCTTGAGTCGAGCAGTTCCTTCAGGCTGATATGGATGCCCTCTTCAACAGAGTCAGTTGACACGGAGTTGGAGGCCACCTGTGGTGGAGTGTCCGATGATGTTGGGGATCTCGTCTCAATCAATGTTGCGTAGGCGACGTTTGTTGGGTCGCCCGGGTGCCGCACCACAACCACCGAATCACCGGCGTCGGTCGCTAGTCCTTGTGCCATCGACAATATTTCGATCAACGTTTTTGCGTTACGGATCTGATACACCCCGGGCTTTTCCACGGCTCCGATCACCGAAACGGGATGACTCTTCATTTCCTGCACGAACACACCGACTTGTGGATCGTTCATGTACGTTTGGCGAAGACGATCCTCGAGCACACGCTGCAATTCCTGGGGCGTCAGGCCGGCTGCCTGAATCGATCCGAGAAGCGCAAGCGAAATAACTCCATCGTCGGAAACTCGAACGACGCGATTGAACTCAGGTGCCTCGAGAACCGAGATTTCCAGCAGATCCTCGGGCCCAATCAGATAATCACCGTGCTGTAGGCTCGTCGCGGGAGTTTGAGTCTTGGACAGTTCAGTGATCCGCCTGTTGTACCCCTGGGTCGTGTTGCTCGATATCGGTGCCTGCGCTGAAACGTGAAGCGATGTCGCGACGAAACAAAGCCCCATCAGAACCGAAACCCGGAGCAGCTTAATTGAGATTCTGTTTCGAACGACATTTACCTTTGATCGCAACTTTCCTCCTTTCGCCGTGTCGGTCGCTTCAGTGATCCTGGACTACTGAACTGTAGAGGGGCTATTCGAAGAAGAACCGTGGCCAGCTAAAGCAGCCCCGATTCCCGCGGCCGCTCCTCCTGCAATCACAAGCCAAAGGACCAAGTGGTTGTTGCTTGCTTTCGTTCCAGCCCCGGTCCCTCCAAGCTGCACGTACAGATCAGACTCGTTTCCTGCTCTCACCACCACGTTAGGCAAGTCATAGTTCTGGTATCCTACGTGAACAACGTGCAGGGTGTAGCTGGCAGGAGGAACGTTCTCGAAGGTAAACTTACCTTCCTGATTTGTTTGAGTCTTAAGAGACTTGCCCGCGGCGTCTGTCAAGGTTACGTCGGCGCCTGGAATGGCAAACAATTCAGAACTGACCACTGTTCCGACGACTGATCCAGCGTCCCCTTGAGGGGCTGCAGGTTTTGCCGACGATGTTTCAGGCCGCAAGAGCACCGAGTGGTCACCCCGCACGAGCTCCAGTGCTCCCTCCTGAACTTGGACCTGCGCCTGCTGGTGTGGACCGAAACTGACCTGCCCAGAGGCCGGACCTTCAGAATGACTCCGCAGAGCTAGACCATCGTGAGATTCAAATGAAACTTGCAGATGTCCTTGTGTCCGGAAACTCACTGTTCCCTGAATCAAGGTGATCAGGACGGTGTTGGCGCTTTTGCTGACTCTGGCGCTGGTATTGGCGCTCAGCAAGACCCGTTCTTGCGGCGTTGACGTCAATAACAAAGCTGACTTGTCATGAGTCGACAAGGAATCACCACTGGAAACGACGCTTCCATTCCCAAGGGGTTGCCCATTTCGTTCGACAGAACCTGTCACTTTCGCAATGGCGATCAGCGAGGTGTCGCTCGCGCTGTTGCCGCCGCTTGCTGCGGAAGATGGCGCAGCGCTTCCCAACAGGGGCTCACATACCATCAGCAGCGAACAGATTATTGCCAGTTGTCCCCTGAAACTCGTTCTTCGTGACTCTCTCATTTCTCCTCCTGGAAATCGTGCCACCCAAGCTGGTTTTCTTACATCTTGCGTTTGTTCATGCCGTGGAGAAATGCAGGGCCCGGAGGATCGCTTCTCTCGAAGCGGTGGAATACGTTCTCCGGATGTCCCCTTCCTCGGACTTCCAGTAGATCTCCACGACGTCTGTACCATCTCCGATAGCCACAATCCTCACGTGTGGCCTCCTGGCCAGGATGGTTGTGTACATCGACAGGGAAACACCAGGCTCATCGAGAGGGACAATCAGGCAGTCTGGGTTTGTGCGCTCCGTGGCGGAAACGATCGCGTTCTCCTCACTCACATCACCGACCACTTCTATATCAGACTCCTCCCGAATCGTGTCGTAGAGCATGTCGCGCCAGATTCTGGTGGAGTTCGCAATCAAAACGCGAATCTTTTCTTGATCCAATGCAGTGCTCTCGGATGGGCATCGTCGTCAAAGACCGAGCGCCACAACAAGGCCTACCAGGATTCAATTTTGGTCCGGTACTGTTTCCCACCCAGTAATGGACCTCAGTACTGAACCTCCGATCGCGTGAAACGGCAGTTCTGGCAAGTGCACGGAGTCATTTGCCTTATAAGGTGCTTAACGACCGCGGACGTGGATTGCCGCTAGCCAGCGCTGTGTTCGTCGAGAAATTAATGGTAGCCGTGGCGATCGGCACGGTTTTGGGGCGAGTCAGTCTACCGGCAGGGCTGTTAGCCGTTGGCAGGTAGAGAGGGGGAAATCGAATCCAGGAAGTGGCTAAGTTTAGGAATCAAGCCTTGGATGTTGCTTTGCATGACATTGAGAACAAAGCGTGAGCAGATTCTCCATCGCGTCATCTCCCAGCTTGTTCCGTGTTTGTAAATGATGGACCTGCAGGTTCCTCATGGACCCGCAATTCTGGCACCGCCATCCATCACGAGCCAGCACTTGTCGGCGGAGGTCTCGATAAGACCGGGCATCAAGCGTGAGCCGAGGTTTTTTGACTGACAAACGAATCATTTTGCGATCCTCGGACAAGGTGTGGACTCTTCGAGCGTCTCAAGATTGGCACCCGCGAGAAAATCCGCGCAAATCATTTCCAGACAATAGCCCCTCGACTTGTCGGTGCCCAGCATGAGTCCAGCCGTTTCTAGAGCTTTCTCCACCACCGGCAACTGACTCTTGTACAGCTTGAAGTAGATGATCTCCCACGCTTCCGTTTCCTTCCCGG
>Ga0335069_10007909_pt1 | contig 15276 bp, 15 predicted proteins | sample Lox_Sample_11_FD_206714 | JGI IMG/M metagenome (GOLD analysis project Ga0335069, IMG submission 206714) | Soil microbial communities from Loxahatchee National Wildlife Refuge, Florida, United States - Lox_Sample_1.1 | ecosystem: Environmental > Terrestrial > Soil > Wetlands | place: USA... | reverse complement strand
GATCCGAAGGAGCGCGCCGAGCACGTGATGCTCGTCGACCTCGGCCGCAACGACGTCGGCCGCGTGGCCGAGATCGGGTCGGTGCGAGTCAGCGAGTTCGCGGTGGTCGAGCGCTACTCACACGTGATGCACATCGTCTCGAACGTGCAGGCGAGGCTGCGCGCCGGGAAGGACTGGCTGGACCTGCTGCGCGCGACCTTCCCGGCCGGCACGCTCTCCGGCGCGCCGAAGGTGCGCGCGATGGAGATCATCGACGAGCTCGAGAGCGTGCGCCGCGGGCCGTACGGCGGCTGCGTCGGCTACATCGACTACTCGGGCAACATGGACACGGCGATCGCGATCCGCACGCTGCTGGTGAAGGACGGCCAGATCTTCCTGCGCACGGGTGCGGGCATCGTGGCCGACTCCGTGCCGGAGGCCGAGTACCAGGAGACGATCGACAAGGGCCGCGCGCTGATCGAGGCGATCGATCTGGCGCGCGAGGGAACCGACTGACGTGCGCATCTCGATCGTCGACAACTACGACTCGTTCACGTACAACCTCGTGCAGTACCTCGGCGAGCTCGGCGCGCAGGTGGACGTCGTGCGCAACGACGCGACCGACGCCGAGTCGCTGCTGGCGCGTCGCCCCGACGGCGTGGTGATCTCGCCGGGCCCGGGCGATCCCGATGACGCAGGCATCTCGCTCGACGTGGTGCGCGCCTGCGCGCGCACGCGCACTCCGCTGCTGGGCGTCTGCCTCGGCCACCAGTCGATCGGGCAGGCCTTCGGCGGCCGCATCGTGCGCGCGCGCGGCCTGATGCACGGAAAGGTGTCACCGATCTCGCACGACGGCCGCGGCGTCTTTCGGGCGCTGCCGTCGCCCTTCGACGCGACTCGCTATCACTCCCTCGTGATCGCGGAGGATTCGCTGCCGCCGGTGCTCGAGGTCTCCGCGCGCACGCCGGACGGCGAGATCATGGGCGTGCGACACCGCGAGCTCCCGATCGAGGGCGTGCAGTTCCACCCCGAATCGATCCTGACCGAGCAGGGCAAGCCGCTGCTGCGGAACTTCCTCGAGGCCTGCGCTGGGGGCGGCGCATGAGTCTGCGCGACGCGATCGAGCGGGCGATGCGACGCGAGGAGGTCGCCGCGGAGGCGCTCGAGGCCGCCTTCGGCGAGATCGCCGCCGGCAAGGCGAGCGAGATCGAGATCACCGCGCTGCTCGTCGCGCTGCGCACCAAGGGTGAGACGCGGCGCGAGATCGTGGCGGCCGCGCGCGCGCTGCGCGCGGTGGGCCACGGCGCGCCGTGCCTCGATCCGCGCACGCTCGACACCTGCGGCACGGGTGGCGACGGCGCGGGCACGTTCAACGTCTCGACGACCGCGGCCTTCCTCGTTGCGGGCGCTGGCGTGCCGGTGGCTAAGCATGGCAACCGCGCGGCCTCGAGCCGCGCGGGCAGCATCGACGTGCTCGAGGCGCTCGGCGTCGCGATCGACCTGCCGGTCGAGGCGTCGGCTCGGATCCTCGCCGAGGTGGGCATCGCTCCGTTCTTCGCGGCGCGCGCGCATCCGGCGATGCGGCATGTCGCGGCGGTGCGGCGCGCCCTCGGCGTTCGCACCGTGATGAACTGCATGGGCCCGCTGCTGAACCCGCTCGGCGTGCGCCATCAGCTCATCGGCGTGTACGCGCGCGCGCTGATCGAGCCGCTCGCAGGCGCGCTCGCGGATCTCGGGGCGCGCCGCGCGCTGGTGGTGCACGGTCGCGACGGGCTCGACGAGATCACGACCGCCGACCTGACCGACGCCGCGTGGGTCGAGAACGGCCGCGTCCGAGCGCTCGCGATCGACCCGCGAGCGCTCGGCCTCGCGCCGCCGCCGGCCGGCGCGCTCGCGGGCGGCGACGCGCGTCGCAACGCCGGGATCCTGCTCGCCGTCCTCGACGGCGAGCACGGCCCGTGCCGCGACATCGCGCTGCTCAACGCGGGCGCGGCGCTCTGGGTCGCGGAAGCGGCCGCGGATCTGGCGCACGGGATGCAGCTCGCGGCGAAGAGCCTCGACAGCGGCGCGGCGCGCCGGAAGCTCGATGCGCTGGTGGAGGCATCGCATCGCGCGGTGCGGGCGGCATGAGTCTCGACGAGATCCTCGCGCACAAGCGGATCGAGCTCGCGCGCGCGCGGGCTCTCGAGCCGGCCGCCGCGCTCGCGCGCCGTGCGGAGTCGGCCGAGCTGCGACCGCGTGGGTTCGCCGCGGCGCTGCGCGCGGCGCCGGAGCCGCGCATCGTCGCGGAGCTGAAGCGGCGCTCGCCCTCTCGCGGAGAAATCCGGCCCGACTTCGATCCGGTCGCGTGCGCGCGCGCCTACCAGGACGGTGGCGCGGTCGCCCTCTCCGTGCTGACGGACGAGCGCTTCTTCGGCGGGCACCTCGGGATGCTCGAGAAGGTGCGCGCGGCGGTGACGCTGCCGCTGCTCCGCAAGGACTTCGTGATCGATGCCAGCCAGATCGACGAGGCGCGGCTCGGCGGCGCCGACGCCGTGCTGCTGATCGCCGCGGCGCTCGGGCGAGCGTCGCTCCGCGCGCTGTCGGCGCGCGCGCGTGCTCTCGATCTCGACGCGCTGGTGGAGGTGCACGACGAGGCGGAGCTCGACGCGGCGCTCGAGGCGGGCGCGATGCTCGTCGGCATCAACAACCGCGACCTCCGGACCTTCGAGACCGATCTCGCCGTCACCGAGCGGCTCGCGCCGCGCGTGCCGCAAGGCGTCCTCGTGGTGGCGGAGAGCGGCATCTTCCACGCGAACGACCTTGCCCGTCTGGCGCGCGCGGGGGCGCACGCCTTCCTCGTCGGTGAATCGCTGATGCGGCAGCCCGACCTGTCGGCCGCGCTGCGCACGCTTCGGAGAGGACCGTGAACATCCGCATCAAGATCTGTGGCATCACGCACCCGGCGGACGCCGTGCTCGCCGTGCAGGCGGGCGCGGACCTGATCGGATTGAACTTCGTCGCCGACTCGCCGCGGCGTCTCTCGCTCGACACCGCGGCGGAGATCTCTCGCGCGGTCGCCGGGCGCACGGAGCGCGTCGGCGTCTTCCGCGACGCGACACCCGAGGAGATCGACCGCGTGCTGCGGCGCGTCGACCTCGACCGCCTGCAGTTCCACGGAAGCGAGAGCGAGGCGCAGGTCGAGGAGGTGGACCTGCCCGTGATCAAGGCGATCCGCGGCGCCGACGCCGAGGCGGCCGCCGGCTATCCCGGCACGATCTTGCTGCTCGACCATCCGGACGGGAGCTCCGGCAAGGGTCGCGTGTGGGAGTGGAGCGAGGCGGCGCCGCTGATCGAGAGCGGCTTCGACGTGATCCTCGCCGGCGGATTGTCACCGGACAATGTCGGCGGGGCCTTGGGAGCGCTCGGCGATCTGCTGCCCTGGGGCGTGGACGTCGCGACGGGCGTGGAGGGCAGCGGGTATCGCAAGGACGCGGCCAAGCTCGCCGCCTTCGTGCAGGCGGTTCGCAAGGCGGAGGCGGGCGGATGAGCCAGGAGAGGGGCCGGCGGCCCGCGGCCCTCACGAGCCGCGCCGACGCCGGCGGACACTTCGGCGAGTATGGCGGCCGCTACGTGCCCGAGACGCTGATGGCCGCGCTCGATGAGCTCGCCGAGGCCTACGACCGCATCGGTGGCTCGGCGTCCTTCCGCGGCGAGCTCGACGAGCTCCTCTCGAGCTACGCCGGGCGGCCGACGCCGCTGACCTTCGCGAAGCGCATGACGGAGGATCTCGGGGGCGCGCGGATCTACCTGAAGCGCGAGGATCTCGCGCACACAGGCGCGCACAAGATCAACAACGTGCTCGGCCAGTGCCTGCTCGCGCATCACATGGGCAAGCGCCGCGTGATCGCCGAGACCGGCGCGGGCCAGCACGGCGTCGCGACCGCGACGGCCGCCGCGCTGTTCGGTGAGAGCTGCGTCGTCTACATGGGCGCGGAGGATGTGAAGCGCCAGGCGCTGAACGTCTTCCGCATGGAGCTGCTCGGCGCGGAGGTGCGGCCGGTGGAGGCGAGCAGCTGCACGCTCAAGGACGCGATCAACGAGGCGATGCGCGACTGGGTCACGAACGTGCGCGAGACATACTACTGCATCGGCTCGGTGATGGGTCCGCACCCGTATCCGACGCTCGTGCGCGACTTCCAGCGCGTGATCGGCGTCGAGACGCGCCGGCAGATCCTCGAGCGCGAGGGTCGACTGCCCGACGCGCTGGTGGCATGCGTCGGCGGCGGCTCGAACGCGATCGGCATGTTCCATCCCTTTCTCGAGGATGCGGGCGTGCGCTGCATCGGCGTCGAGGCCGCGGGCGAGGGCCTCACCAGCGGGCGCCACGGCGCCGCGCTCTCGGCGGGGACCCGCGGCGTGCTGCACGGCATGCGCACGATGCTGCTCTGCGACGACGACGGTCAGATCTTCCCGGCGCACTCGATCTCGGCCGGGCTCGACTATCCCGGCGTCGGTCCCGAGCACGCGTACCTGCGCGACGCCGGGCGCGCCGAGTATGTGGCCTGCACCGACGAGGAGGCGCTCGACGCCTTCGTCTACCTGTCGCGGCTCGAGGGCATCATCCCCGCGCTCGAGTCGGCGCATGCGGTCGCGCACACGCGCGCGCTCGCGCCGCGCCTCGGACGCGACGCGATCGTGGTCGTGAATCTCTCGGGGCGCGGTGACAAGGACGCTCCCCAGGTGCGCGATCTGCTCGCGGCCCGGCGCGCCGGCCGCCACTGATGGGCCGCATCGGCGAGCGCTTCCGCGCGCTGCGCGCGCGCGGCGAGAAGGCCCTCGTGCCCTTCGTGACGGCGGGCGACCCCGACCTCCCGACAACCGAGGCGCTCGTGCTCGCGCTGGTCGAGTCGGGCGCGGACCTCGTCGAGATCGGCGTGCCCTTCTCGGATCCGATCGGCGAGGGCCCCACCATCCAGCGCGCGAGCGAGCGCGCCCTTCGCAACGGTGTGTCGCTGCGGCGCGTCCTCGAGCTCGTCGAGCGCCTGCGCGCGCGTGTCGACGTTCCCCTCGTGCTGATGGGCTACGCGAACAACCTGCTCGCGATGGGCGAGCGCGCCTTCGCGGAGCGCGCGTCGGCCGTCGGAGTGGACGGCCTCATCACCCTGGACCTTCCGCCCGAAGAAGGCGCGGCGCTCTTCGGCGAGCTGCGCTCGCGCGGCGTCGACCCGATCCTGCTGGCATCGCCGACCACGCGCCCCGCGCGCCTCGCGCTGCTCGCCAAGGAGACGCGCGGCTTCCTCTACTTCGTGTCGCTGACCGGCGTGACCGGCGCGCGCCGCGCGCTCTCGGAGACGCTCGAGCGCGAGGTGCGGGCCGTGCGCGCGGTCTCGGACGTGCCCGTCTGCGTCGGCTTCGGCGTCGCCACGCCGGAGCACGCGCGCGACGTGGCGCGCTTCGCGGACGGCGTCGTCGTCGGCAGCGCGCTGATCGACCGGATCGAAGCCGCCCGCTCGCCGGAGGCCGCGGTCGAGGCCGCGAGCCGCTTCGTCGCCGAGCTCAAGGCGCCGCTGCGAGGATCCGGCTGAGCACCTCGCGCACCTGGCGCTCCGTCTCGGCGAGCGATCCGCCGTTGTCGATCACGTAATCCGCGAGCGCCTTCTTCTCCTCGATCGACATCTGCGCGCGCACGCGGCGGAGCGCTTCCTCGCGGCTGCAGCCGTCGCGCGCGATCTGGCGCTCGATCTGGAGCGCCTCGGGCGCGTACACGAGGACGGTCGCGTCGAATTGCATCTTCGCGGCCGAGCCCGTGCCGGAGCGGCGGCCCTCGAAGAGCAGCGGGATGTCGAGGACGAGCACGCGCGCGCCGGACGCGCGCGCCTCCGCGACGCGGCGCGCGAACTCGGCGCCGACCTTCGGATGAACGATCGCGTTGAGGCGCGCGCGCGCCTCCGGGTCGCGGAACACGATCGCGCCGAGGGCCGCGCGGTCGAGATCGCCCTGCGCGTCGAGCACGCCGGGCCCGAAGGCCTCGGCGAGCTCGGCGACCATCGGCATGCCGCGGGCCTGGAGCTCGTGGACGATCACGTCGGCGTCGATCACGACGGCGCCCTGCGCCGCGAACAGACGCGCGACGCTGCTCTTACCCGTGCCGATCCCGCCTGATAGCCCGATCGTGACGCTCACACGCGCAGCATGGCACATCCCCGAGGCGCGCCGCGGCGCTTCGGGCTCACGCGTCCTCGGAGTCTTCGCCGCGCGGCTGCCACGTGGGCTCGTCTTCCTCCTCGACCACGACGCAGTTCTTGCCCTGGCTCTTGGCGCGGTAGAGCGCCTCGTCCGCGCGCTGGAAGAAGCGCTTGCGATTGCCGCGGAAGGTCGCGACGCCGACCGACACCGTCACGCGCAGCGGGCGCAGCGAGTCGTCGAGGATGAACGAGCTCTCCGCGATCGCGGTGCGGACCTTCTCGGCCAGCGCCTCGGCGGCCTCGAGATCGCAGTTGATCGCGAGCACCACGAACTCCTCGCCGCCGTAGCGGGCGACGAGGTCGCTGTCGCGCACGCAGTCGACGAGCAGCTGTGCGATGCGCGTCAGCAGCTCGTCGCCGGCGGCGTGCCCGAAGCGGTCGTTCAGCTGCTTGAAGTCGTCGATGTCGGTCAGCAGCATCGAGAGCGGCTCGCCGGTTCGGGTCACGCGCTTGATCTCGCGGGTCAGGTGGTCCTGGAAGAAGCGGTGGTTGTGGAGCCGTGTGAGGCCATCGGTGATCGAGAGCTGGTTCAGCACCTCGTTGGCCTGCTCGAGGCGCGTGTTGCGGTCCATCAGATCGCGGTTGGCCTGCTGCAGTTCGGCCTTGCGACGTTGGAGCTGACGGCGCATGTCGGTGAGCGTGCGCGCCAGCAGCCCGATCTCGTCGCGCGACGAGAGCTCCGGCACCTCGATCTCCTCGCGGCCCGTGGCGTAGCGGCGCGCCCAGTCCGAGAGGCGCTCGATCGGGCGCACCACCGTGGCGGTCACGCGGTAGGCGAGCAGGCTCGAGAGCAGGATCACGAGCAGGTCGCCGACGAAGATGCGCGTGACGACGGACAGCACGGGCGCGAAGGCGGCCTCGAAGGGTGTCTCGATCAGGACGCGCCAATCGCCGACCTCGTGCCGGCTCCCGATCATCAGGCGCCCGCCGACCTCGTACTCGGCGATCCGCGGCGATCGCGGCACGCGCGAGTGCGCTCCCGGCGCGGTCTCGCTGGCGTCGCCCGTGCGCGCGAGCACATGATCCTGCGCGTCGAGCAGCAGCGCGGTGCTCTCCGCTTCCGGCAGGCTGCCCGCGAGCATCACGCCGAGCTCGTCAGTGTCGAGCACGCCGATCCACAGTGAGCCGCCGGGACCCGGGGTCGCGAGGCCGGGCAGGGTGCGATTCTGCGCGACCGGGATGCTGCACGGACGAGGGCCCGACTGCGGCGGCGCGCAGGTGGGAGGAGCGGCCGGCGTGATCGGCGCGGCGCCGAGGACTCGGCCCGACGCGTCGATGCGAACCCAGCCGGCGAGGTGACGCGAGCGTGCGACGGCGCGATCGAGCTCCGCCTTCGCCGCGGCGTCCGCGCGGCTGGCGGGGGTCGCGAGCGCATCGACCTCCGCCTGGCTCTCCGCGAGCCAGCCCGAGACACGGCGCGCCGTCTGGTCGAGGGAGATCGGGTAGTAGCGCGAGATGGTGTCGCGCAGCGAATCGTGCGTGGAGCGCAGCGAGATCCAGCTCACCACCAGCGCGGTCGCGAGCGTCGACCCGAAGACGAAGAGGATGATCTTCGTGGCCAGGCTGCTGAGGGGGTGGCTGCGCGCGCTCGCGCGAGGGTCCGCCATTCCGGATTGGGGTCTCCTGCGCGGCGTATCGTCGTCCGGAGCGGCCCGCTTGATGGATCCGCCGAAGGCACGCGAACGCGAGAAGCCCCCGGAATTGCTGGAGATTGAGCGAGATCGCTCCCCTTGGGGCAGGTCGCGTGTGGGAAGGCCGATAACCCTTCGCAATCGCTCGAAAAATCCGCGACCACCGGTTTGCGGCGACTAACCCCCTCCATTATCCTGCCCGAGTTTTTCCAGGCGGTTGGCCTACTTGGCCGATCTCGCGGCCGCCGGAGCCCGTGCCGACGCGCGTCGACGCGTGCCGGGTGCCCGACCGGCGACGAGAGCCTGCGACGAGCGATCGACGAGGAAGCGAATGCCTCAGCCGAGCACATCGAGCCCCGCCGCGCCCGACCCGGGCGTCGACGCGCTCGAGCGCTTGCGCGCGGCCATCGACGCGATCGATCGCGGCCTGCTCGCCGCGCTGAACGAGCGCGCTCGGCTCGTCCAGGAAGTCGGGCGCATCAAGCAGCGGAGCGGCACGCCGGTCTACGAGGCGGCGCGCGAGCTGCGGATCGTCGAGGCCTTGCGCCGCGCGAACCCGGGACCCTTCCCCGACGCCGGCCTCGCGCCGGTCTTCCGCGAGATCATCTCGGCGACGCGCTCGCTCGAGGAGCCGATCGACGTCGCGTACTTCGGGCCCGAGGGCACCTTCACGCACCAGGCCGCACGCGAGCAGTTCGGCGCGCAGGCGCGCCTCGTCCCGGTGCCGACCGTCCGCGACGTCTTCGCCGCGGTCGAGGGCGCCAAGCAGCCACTCGGCGTGGTGCCGGTCGAGAACACGACCGAAGGCGTCGTCACGCAGACGCTCGATTGCCTCGCCGAGTTCGACGTGACGGTCTGCGCGGAGGTGATGCTGCGCATCTCGCAGGCGCTGCTCTCTCGCAGCGGCCGCCTGGAGGACGTCGTGCGCGTCGCCTCGCACCCGCAGCCGCTCGCGCAGTGTCGTCGCTGGCTCGAGCGCCAGCTCCCGCGCGCCGAGCGGATCGAGACCGCGAGCACGGCCGCCGCGGCGCAGCGCGCCGTCGAGGACGCTGGCACGGCCGCGGTCGCGAGCATCACGGCGGCCGAGGTCTACGGCCTCGCGCCGATCGCGCAGGGCATCGAGGACCGGCGCGACAACACGACGCGCTTCCTTGTGATCGGGCGGGACTGGCCCGCGGCGTCGGGCAACGACCTCACGAGCGCGGTCTTCACGATCCGCAAGGACCGACCGGGCGGGCTCCACCGCCTGCTCGCGCCTTTCGCCGAGGCGGGTGTCAACCTGACCTCGATCCACTTGCGCCCGATCCCCGGCAAGCCGTGGGAGTATCTCTTCTTCGTCGACCTCGAGGGACACCGCAGCGAGTCGCGTGTCGAGGCCGCGCTCGAGGCGGCAGGCGCCATCGCGAGCTCGTCGCGCGTGGTCGGGTCCTTCCCGCGCGCGAGCGCCGGCCGCGAGGGGGGCCGCCCGTGAGCCTCGAGCGTGTCGTCAAGCCGCACATCCGTGAGCTCGAGCCGTACCAGCCGGGCAAGCCGATCGAGGAGCTCGAGCGCGAGCTCGGCATCGAGGGTGCGATCAAACTCGCCTCGAACGAGAGCCCGATCGGCCCGTCGCCGCGCGCGGTCGCGGCGGTGCGCGACGCGCTCGCGGGCGTGCATCGATATCCGGACGGCGCGAGCTTCGCCCTGCGCCGCAAGCTCGCGGCGCGGCTCGGAGTCGACGGCTCGCAGCTCGTGTTCGGCTGCGGCGCCGACGAGATCCTCGAGCTGATCGCCAAGTGCGTGCTCGGCCCGGGCGACGAGTGCGTCTACGCGTGGCCGTCGTTCGCGATGTACCCGATCGTCGTGCGCGGCATGGGCGCGACGCCCGTCCCGGTTCCGCTCGACGCCGGCCTCGCGCACGACCTCGCCGCGATGCGCCGCGCCATCACCGCGCGCACGAAGCTCGTCTTCGTCTGCAACCCGAACAACCCGACGGGAACGAGTGTCGGCGCGCGCGCCTTCGCCGACTTCGTCGCGTCGCTGCCCGCCGACCTCGTGCTCGCCGTCGACGAGGCCTACGTCGAGTTCGCGCGGCGCCCGGACTTCCCGCGCAGCCTCGAGTGGCTCTCGCGGCGCCCGGGCACGGTCGTGCTGCGGACGTTCTCGAAGATCTACGGGCTCGCGGGTCTGCGCATCGGCTACGGCGTCGCCGATCGCGAGCTCGCGAGCTACCTCGAGCGCGCGCGCCATCCGTTCAACGTGAACCGACTGGCCGAGGCGGCGGCGGTCGCGGCGCTCGACGACGCCGAGCACGCGGAGCGCTCGCGCGCGGTGAACGCGGACGGGATGGCCTACCTCTCGCGCGAGCTGCCGGCGCTCGGCGTCGAAGTCTGGCCCTCGGACGCGAACTTCGTGCTCGCGCGCATCGGCGCTGGCGCGTGCGACCGGCTGCTGCGCGAGGGCGTGATCGTGCGGCCGCTCGCAGGCTTCGGCATGCCCGAGCACGTGCGCATCAGCATCGGGCTGCCGGAGGAGAACGAACGGCTGGTCAAGACGCTGCGCCGAATCCGGGAGGGCGGAGCGTGAGCGCGCTCTTCTCGCGCATCGCCGTGGTCGGCCTCGGACTGCTCGGCGGCTCGCTCGCCTTCGCGGCGCGCCGGCGCGGCGTCGCGCGCGAGGTGGTCGGCGCGACGCGCAGCCCGTCCGCGCGCGATCGCGCGCTGCGCGAGGGCGCGGTCGACCGCGTGGCGGATCCGGAGCACGCGGTTGCGGACGCCGAGCTGATCGTGCTCGCCACGCCGATCACCGCGATGCCCGAGGTCTTGCGGCGCGTCGCGCCGCGGCTCGCCGAGGGCGCGATCGTGACCGACGTCGGCAGCGTGAAGGGCCCGCTCGCCGAGGTGCTCCCCGGCCTGCTGCCCGTCGGCGCGCGCTACGTCGGCTCGCACCCGATGGCCGGCAGCCACGAGCGCGGCATGGAGTCGGCGCATCCGGATCTCTTCGCGGACGCGCCCTGCGTGGTCTGCGCGCCGGCGGGGGACGCCGACGGCGAGCGCGTGGCGGCCTTCTGGAGCGCGATCGGCTGCCGGGTCGTGCGCCGCGACCCCGAGCGCCACGACGCCGAGGTCGCCTGGATGAGCCACGTGCCCCACGCGATGGCCTTTGCCTTCGCCGCCGCGCTCGCGGGCGCGCCGCCGGGCGCGCGCGAGGTCGCCGGCCCGGGCTTCCGCGACTTCACGCGCATCGCCCACAGCGACCCCGAGCTGTGGGCCGACATCTTCCACGCCAATCACAAGGCGCTCGCGGCTCCGCTCCAGGCGGCCCGGAGCGCCTTCGAGGCGCTCTGCTCGGCCATCGAGGCCGGCGACGCCAATGCCGTGCTGCGCTGGCTCGAATCGGCGCGGCGCGCGCTCTACCCTGCGCCCTCCGGCGGATCGGCCGGAGAGGCGCGCGCAACCTCGGGCACTCCCGTCCGGGACGGCCCGACGCCAAAGGAGATCGACAGGGCTCATGAGTAACGCATCCGCCGGCGCCGACCGGCAGTCGTTCGCCGACCTCTTCCAGCAGCGGGTCCGCTCCCTCAAGGAGGGCGAGGTCGTCCGCGGCCGCGTGCTCGCCATCGACAGCGAGCATGTCCAGATCGACATCGGCTTCAAGTCCGAGGGCATGGTGCCGGCCTGGGAGTTCATGGACGACGACGGCACGATGCTCGTCCGCGTCGGCGACGAGGTCGACGTGCTGCTCGAGGAGGCCGAGGGCGAGGACGGCCGCATCGTGCTCTCCAAGGAGAAGGCCGACCGCCTCAAGATCTGGGACGACATCTCGAAGGCGTACCTGGCCGAGGAGCCGGTCGAGGGGGTCGTGGTCGCGCGCGTGAAGGGCGGCCTCGCCGTCGACATCGGCGTGAAGGCCTTCCTGCCGGGCTCGCAGGTCGACCTGCGCCCCGTGCGCAATCTCGAGAGCGTGGTCGGGCAGCGCCTCAAGTTCAAGATCATCAAGTTCAACAAGCGGCGCGCCAACATCGTGCTCTCGCGCCGCGCGCTGCTCGAGACCGAGCGCAAGAAGCTGCGCGAGTCGACCCTGCAGACCCTGGCGCCGGGCCAGATCGTCGACGGCGTGATCAAGAACCTGACCGACTACGGCGCCTTCATCGACCTCGGCGGCATCGACGGTCTGCTGCACGTGACCGACATGTCGTGGGGCCGCGTCAACCACCCGTCCGAGATCTTCCAGGTGGGCGACGAGATCAAGGTGAAGGTGCTGAAGTTCGATTCCGAGAACGAGCGCGTCTCGCTCGGACTGAAGCAGATCCAGCCCGATCCGTGGATCGACGCGTCGATGCGCTACCCGATCGGCAAGCGCATCTCTGGCCGCGTGGTGTCGCTGGCCGAGTACGGCGCCTTCGTCGAGCTCGAGCCGGGCATCGAGGGCCTGATCCACGTCTCCGAGATGTCGTGGACCAAGCGCATCAAGCACCCCTCGAAGGTGGTGGCCGTCGGCGACACCGTCGAGGCGGTGGTGCTCGACGTCGACGAGCGCGACCGGAAGATCTCGCTCGGCATGAAGCAGATCGAGCCGAACCCGTGGAGCGTGATCGAGGAGCGCTACCCGGTCGGCACGCGCGTCACCGGCACGGTCCGTAACATCACGAACTTCGGCGTGTTCGTCGGGCTCGAGGAGGGCATCGACGGACTGGTGCACGTCTCCGACATCTCGTGGACGGAGCAGATCAAGCACCCCTCCGAGAAGTTCAACAAGGGCGACACGGTCGAGGCGGTGGTGTTGAAGATCGACAAGGAGAACGAGAAGTTCTCGCTCGGCATCAAGCAGCTCCAGCCGAACCCGTGGGACGCGATCCTGAGGAAGTACCCGGTCGGGTCGGAGGTCACGGGCACGGTCTCGAGTCTGGCCGACTTCGGCGCCTTCGTGCGGCTCGAGGAGGGCATCGAGGGCCTGATCTACAACTCGGAGCTCTCGGCAGAGCGCGTCGACAATCCCTCCGAGGTGGTGAAGGAAGGCCAGCCCGTCACCGCGCTCGTCACGCGCGTCGACCCGCTCGAGCAGAAGATCTCGCTCTCGATCAAGGCGCTGACCGACCGCGAGCAACGCGAGACGCTGAAGAAGCTGGCGGTCCAGCAGGCCAGCTCGCAGACGACCACCCTCGGAGACCTGATCAAGCTCGGTCGCAAGAACCAGGGCGGAGACGACTAGCATGACGAAGAGCGGTCTGATCGAGGTCGTGGCGGAGCGGACGCCGCACATCTCGAAGAAGGACACGGAGATCGTCGTCAACACGATCTTCGATTCGATGGCCCAGGCGCTCTCGAAGGGCGAGCGCATCGAGATCCGCGGCTTCGGCTCGTTCCAGGTGAAGGTCCGCGAGGCCCGCGAGGGCCGGAACCCCAAGACCGGTGAGCCGGTGCACATCGCCGCGAAGCGGACGCCGTTCTTCAAGGTCGGCAAGGAGCTGAAGGAGATGGTGGACGACGTGCGCCAGGTCGTCCCCGACGAGGACGACGACGAAGACGACGACGAGTAACGGGGCACGGCGCGCAGGGGGTATGCGCACACGATGATCTGGTTCCGCCGCATCCTCGTGATCGGCGCGCTGACTGCGCTGCTCGTCGGCGGCTGGGTCTTTGCCGCGGGCAACGGCGAGCCCATCTCCGTCTATTACGTCTTCGGCCGCACGGCGGAGAAGGTCGCGCTGTGGAAGGCGTTGATCGCGGCCTTCGGCCTCGGTGCTGTCTCGGTCGGCGCCTTCGCGCTCTTCTTCGGGCTGCGCCACGGCCTCGTGGTGCGCCGCTATCGCAGGCTGCTCGGTGGGCTCGAGTCGGAGATCCACCAGCTGCGGAACCTCCCCCTCGCCCCCGATCCGGAGTCTCCGGGTGGTTCGCGCGCGGGGTTCGCGTCGCCACCCGGAGGCGCGCTCGGACGGGACACCTAGCCCGCCGCATGGCGTGGTGGCCCCGCGCATGGCGGCGCCAGCCGGCGGCGCACAGCGCCGACGCGTCGCTGCGCGGCGCGCTGCTGGCCGTGCTCGCGCGCGACTTCGAGCGCGCGGAGGCGCTGCTCGGCGAGGTCGTGCGCCAGGATGCGCGCGCAGTGCACGCCTACCTCGCGCTCGGACGTCTCTACCGCATGCGTGGGGAGATCGGTCGCGCGATCCGCATCCACCAGAACCTGCTGCTGCGGAGCGACCTCGCGCGCGAGCAGACCTTGGCCGCGCTCGAGGACCTGGCCGAGGACTTCCGCCAGGGCGGCTTCCTCCAGCGCGCGATCGCGTCCTACGAGGAGGTGCTGGCGCGCGACGCCCGACACCGCGGCGCGCTGCGCGCGCTGGTCTCGCTGCTCGCGAGCGTGCGCGAGTACGCGCGCGCGATCGACCTCGCGCGCCGGCTGGCGAGGCTACGCCGGCCGGGCGATCCCGAGGAGCATCCGAACGAGGCCGATCTCCTGGTGCAGAGCGCGCTGGCCGCGCAGGCCGAGGGCCGCCATGGCGACGCGCGCCGCGCGGTCAAGCGCGCGCTGCGGCACGACCCGCGCCACGTCGAAGCGTGGATCGCGCAGGGCGAGCTCGAGGCCGAGCGCGGGCGCACGCAGGCGGCGCTCGAAGCCTGGTCGAAGGTGCCGGCGATCGACCGCCGCAGCGGGCCGCGCGTCTACCCGCGTCTCGAGGCGACCTACGCCGCGCTCTCGCGCGCGCGCGACTTCGAGGCGCACCTCGAGGGCCTGCTGCGCGAGCGCACGGACGATCCGCATGCGCGCTTCGCGCTCGCGCGGGCGCTCGCGGCGCGCGGCGAGATCGAAGAGGCGATCGCCGGGATGCGCCGGCTGCTCGGGCGCGACCCCGACGACCTCTCGGTGCGCGGCGCGCTCGGCCGCGTGCTGCTCGCGGAGCAGCGCGAGGGCGACGTGATGAAGGAGTACGCGGAGCTGCTCGACGTGCTCGATCGCAATGGCCTGCTACACCGACGGGAGGAGCTCGAATGAGCGGCTCCGCCCTCGACACGCCGATGATGCGGCAGTACCTCGCGGTCAAGGCGCAGCACCCCGACGCGATCGTCTTCTACCGCATGGGCGACTTCTACGAGATGTTCCTGCGCGACGCCGAGCTCGCGGCGCCGCTGCTCGACATCGCGCTGACGACGCGCGACAGGGGCAAGCCCGACGCCGTGCCGATGTGCGGCGTGCCCGTGCACGCGGCGGATCAGTACCTGGCGCGACTGGCCGCGCAGGGTCTGCGCGTCGCGATCTGCGAGCAGGTGGAGGGGGCGGGCGCGACGCGGCGCCTGGTCCGGCGCGAGGTGGTCGAGGTGGTGACGCCGGGTCTCGTCGGCGATCCCGACCGACTCGACGCCGCGCGCGAGCTCGCGCTCTGCGCACTCTGCCCGGGCGAGGAGCTCGGGATGGCGGTGCTCGACGCGTCGACCGGCGAGCTGCGGGCGACGCGTGCACCG
>Ga0335069_10007908_pt1 | contig 15276 bp, 10 predicted proteins | sample Lox_Sample_11_FD_206714 | JGI IMG/M metagenome (GOLD analysis project Ga0335069, IMG submission 206714) | Soil microbial communities from Loxahatchee National Wildlife Refuge, Florida, United States - Lox_Sample_1.1 | ecosystem: Environmental > Terrestrial > Soil > Wetlands | place: USA... | reverse complement strand
GAGGGGGAAGACGGGGCCGGCAACGCCTCGCTTTGCGCAACGGCAAACGGCGCCATCGCGATGCCGGCTGCTGCCAATATCGTTGCGACGAATACTGTAAGCCTGTGCATTCTGTGCACTCTCCCATCCCACCCCAACAGGGTTACTTGGTTACCTTGGTATCTTTTCAAGTGCCTTAGTAACTTTTTTATTATCTCTCCACAGACGTGACATATTCAACATTTTTTGATGCTGCATCTGCGCTGGATCAAGGAACCCGTTTGTTGGTCGCGAAGCCTTTCAGTGAAACATAAAATAAATATTTATCATTGCGTTGCTGTCGATACCTTATTTTATGGTTTAAGTCCGGGGCCGGCCGTGCAGTCCGCTTGCGGCCGGTTTTACGCAGACCAGCGCAAATCCAGCGTCAGCGGGAAATCCGGATTGACGGGTTCAGGCGCGACCGCCATCGGTCCCGGCGTGTGACCGTGATCCCAGAAGCGCGCCAGTCGCCGCGCTTCGGCCTCGTTGGCGTTGACCGGCAGGGTTTCGTAGTTGCGCCCGCCCGGATGGGCGACGTGATAGGTGCAGCCGCCGATCGAGCGGTTGCTCCAGGTGTCAACGATGTCGAAGACCAGCGGCGTGTGCACGCCGATCGTCGGATGCAGCGCCGACGGCGGGTGCCAGGCGCGGTAGCGCACGCCGGCGACGAATTCGCCGGGCACGCCGGTCGCGCACAGCGGCAGCGCGCGATGGTTGCAGGTGACGACGTGGCGCGCGCCGGTCATGCCGCTGACCTTGACCTGCACGCGCTCGACCGACGAATCGACATAGCGCGCAGTGGCGCCGGAGGCGACTTCCTCGCCGAGCACGTGCCACGGTTCGATTGCCTGCCGCAGTTCGATCCGGATATTGTCATAGACGACCGTGCCGAAGCGCGGAAAGCGGAATTCGATGAACGGCGCAAACCATGCGAAGTCAAACGCGTAACCCGCCGCCTGCAGGTCGCGCACCACGTCCTGCATGTCGGCAACAACGAAATGGGGCAGCATGAAGCGGTCGTGCAACTGCGTGCCCCAGCGCACCAGCCGGCCTGCATACGGCGTTTTCCAGAAACGCGCGGTCAGCGCGCGCAGCAGCAGCATCTGCACCAGGCTCATCCGCGGATGCGGCGGCATTTCAAATGCCCGGAACTCCAGCAGACCGAGCCGGCCATACGAACCCTCGGGCGAATAAAGCTTGTCGATACAGAATTCGGTGCGGTGGGTGTTGCCGGTCAGATCGACCAGCAGATTGCGCAGCAGGCGGTCGACCAGCCACGGTTTCGGCGATTCTTCGCCCGTGAGATGCTGCTGCATCAGTTGCTGGAAAGCGATTTCGAGTTCGTACAGATTGTCGTCGCGCGCTTCATCGATGCGCGGCGCCTGGCTGGTCGGGCCGATGAATAATCCCGCAAACAGGTAGGACAGTGCGGGATGGTTCTGCCAGTAGGTGATCATACTCTTGAGCAGGTCGGGCCGGCGCAGCAGCGGGCTGTCGGCGGGCGTCGCGCCACCGAGCGTCACGTGATTGCCGCCGCCGGTGCCGGTGTGGCGGCCGTCGAGCATGAATTTCTCGGCGCTCAGCCGGGCCGCGCGCGTTTCCTCGTAGAGCGCCGTTATGTTCGAGGCGAGTCCGTCCCAGTCCGCCGCCGGATGGATGTTGACCTCGATCACGCCGGGATCGGGCGTGATTTTGAGCGTGCTGATGCGCGCGTCAAGCGGCGGCTCGTAGCCTTCGAGATGCAGCGGCAGCCGCAGATCGGCGGCAGCCGTTTCGACGGTCGCCACCAGCGCCAGGTAATCTTCGAGCAGCGGAAGCGGCGGCAGAAAGACGTAAAGGCAGCCGTCGCGCGCCTGCACACACAGCGCGGTGCGCACCACTTCGCGCGGCTTGGGGTCGGCCTTGGGTTTGCGTCGGGTGCGCGCAGCCGCGAGCGCGATGTCGGCGTCGTCGAGCGCTTCGACCGGTTCGAACGGATCGCGCGGCAGGTCGTCGTCGCGCTCTTCGGTCGCCGGCAGGCTGTCGAGCGGCAGGCGGTAGCCGATCGACAGACTGCTGGCGAGCAGGAACAGATGCCTGCGCCGCAGCGGCCAGCGGCTGCTTTCCCAGCGCGCGCCGGATTTGTCGTTCGCGGTTGCGGCGCGCAGCGGCAGCACGAAGCCGGCCGGTTGGTTGAGCCCTTGCCGCAACTGCGCCGCCAGCCGCGCGTGCTCGACGTCGTTGTCGAGGTCGGCGTTGAGCGGGTCAATATTGGGCGGCAGCCGGCTTTCCTGGTCCAGCGCCTGCCAGGCATCCTCGAAGGCCGGGATTATGAATTGTGCGGACAAACCAAGCCGGCCGGCGATCGCCTCGATCAACCGCTTTGCTTCCGTCGTGCCATGGCCGCTGTCTTCTCCGGCAGCGAACAGCGCGGCATCATTCCATATTGGCTTGCCGTCCTTGCGCCAGTGGATGCCGAGCGCCCAGCGCGGCGCGGCTTCGCCCGGATACCATTTGCCCTGACCGAAATGCAGCATTCCGCCCGGTGCGAAGCGTGCCTGCAAACGGCGCTGCAAATTTTCGGCGAGCGCCCGCTTGGCCGGCGACAGCGCGGTGAAATTCCATTCCTCGCCGTCCATGTCGTCGGCGGAAATGAAAGTCGGTTCGCCGCCCTGTGTCAGCCGCACGTCGCTGGCCTTGAGTTCGGCGTCGACCTGGCGACCGAGCGCGTCGATCGACTGCCACTGTTCGCCGGAATAGGGTCTGGTCACGCGCGGGTCTTCGTGAACGCGCGTGATCTGCATCGCGAAATCGAATTGCGACTGGCACGGTTCGGTGTGGCCGGTGATCGGCGCCGCGTCGGCGGGCGCCGCGGTGCAGGCGAGCGGCAGGTGGCCTTCGCCGGCGAGCAGCCCCGAGGTCGGATCGAGCCCGATCCAGCCCGCGCCTGGAATGTAGGCTTCGGCCCAGGCGTGAAGATCGGTGAAGTCGCGTTCAGGACCGGCCGGGCCGTCGAGCGGCTTGAGATCGGCGGCGAGCTGGATCAGATAGCCGGAGACGAAGCGCGCGGCGAGTCCGCAATGGCGCAGCAGTTGCACCAGCAACCAGCCGCTGTCGCGGCACGAGCCGCTGCCGAGCGCGAGGGTCTGTTCACAGCCTTGCACGCCGGGCTCCATCCGCACCAGATAGCGGATATCCTGCTGCAGGCGCCGGTTGATCGCGACCAGATAGTCCACCGTGTTGATCGCGCCGCTATGCGCGGCGCGGAAGTCGGCCAGCCAGCGCGCGAACAGCGGCCCCGGTTCCTCCACGGCGAGAAACGGCGCGAGGTTGCCGCGCTGCCGATCATCGTACGAGAACGGGAATTTCTCGGCGCTGCTGTCGATGAAAAAGTCGAACGGATTGATCACCGTCATGTCGGCGACCAGATCGACCGTGATATCGAGTTCGCGCGTTTTTTCGGGGAACACGAAGCGCGCGATGTAGTTGCCGAATGCATCCTGCTGCCAGTTGATGAAATGCCGTTCCGGCTCGACGGTCAGCGAATAGGAGAGCACCGGCGTGCGGCAGTGCGGTGCCGGCCGCAGACGGACCTCCTGCGGCGACAGCGCGACCAGCCGGTCGTAGCGGTAGCGGGTCTGATGGTGCAGAGCGACGCGGATGCTCACGCGCGGCGGCCCGGACGGTTCAGTCCCATTGCGGGTTGGGCAGCTGTGCGAACACGCGCTTCAGTCCCTCGCCCCACTGGGTGTGGATCATGTCGAAGTAGGGATCGCTCTTCATGATCCGGCGCTGGATGCCGATGCGCAGCTCGTTGTTGCGGTAGATCATCAGATCGATCGGCAGCCCGACCGAAATGTTGCTGCGCATCGTCGAATCGAATGAAACCAGCACGCATTTCGCCGCGTCGAGCAGGCCGGTTGCGCGGTTGATCACGCGGTCGAGCACCGGTTTGCCGTACTTGCTCTCGCCGATCTGGAAATACGGCGTCTCCGGCGTCGCTTCGATGAAGTTGCCCTCGTTGTAGATATTGAACAGCCGCTGCGGTTCGCCGCGGATCTGGCCGCCGACAATGAACGAGGCGCTGGCGTCGATGTTGTTCTGCGCCATGTGCGGCCCGTCGCGCTGCCGCACTTCGCGCAGCGCGTGGCCGATGAGTTCGGCGGTCTCGAACATCGAGGCGCAGTTCAGCAGCGTCTTGACGCCGTCGCCGGCAGGATGTTCCAGCAGGTTGATCGCGCTCTGAGTGATGGAAAGATTGCCTGAACTCAGGATCACGATCACGCGCTCGCCGTCCTGGGCGAAGATGCGCATCTTGCGGAACGAAGCGACCTGATCGACGCCGGCGTTGGTGCGCGAATCCGACGCGAATACCATTCCTGCATCGAGTATCAATCCGACACAATACGTCATGCGGGCAATGCTCCGGACGGGGTTGTTGAAAACACCTATTTTAATCGTTCGCGGCCGGCTTTTTGCAGCAGGGCAGGACGTTCATGCGGCGACGGTCTGTGCCAGATGGGACGGATAGACCGGAACCAGGAAGGTTTTGTCGATTTCATCGGTCAACCGGCTGGTGCCGTCGAGAAAACCGGTCAGATATTCGTGGAGTCCGATCTGAATGATCTGCTGCGTCTGTCCGTAGTGCAGTTTCGCGTGCAGTTCGCCGGCCAGCCGTTCGGCCTCGCGCTGGGTGTCATCGCACAGCTCCTGCAGGATTTCGTAGATTTCGTTCATGCAGGCGTGCAGTGAGCGTGGCACGTCGGCACGCAGGATCAGCAGTTCGGCGACCCGCATCGGCGTGATCACGTCGTGATAGATTTTGCGATAGGAATCGAAGGCGCTGACCGAGCGCAGCAATGCGCCCCACTGGTAATAATCGACGGCGCCGCCGACGTCGGCGACGCTCGGCAGCAACGTATGGTATTTGACGTCGAGGATGCGCGCGGTGTTGTCGGCGCGCTCCATGAACGTGCCGAGGCGGATGAAGTGGTAGCTCTCGTCGCGCAGCATGGTGCCGAACGTGACGCCGCGGAACTGGTGCGAGCGAATCTTGACCCAGCCGAAAAACCCGCCGACGTCGGCCTCGACGCGATGGCGGTCGAACTCGCGCATCTTCAGCCAGAAATCGTTGAGGTCTTCGTACATTTCCTCGGTGATTGCGCCGCGCATGCTGCGCGCATTTTCGCGCGCCGCCTGGATGCACGAACAGATGCTGGAGGAATTGGCCGGGTCGAGCACCATGAAGCGCAGCACGTTGTCGGGCGTGATCCGGCCCGGATAGCGCTCGTAATAGGCGCTGGCCAGTCCGGTGATGACGAGCGGCAGCGCCCATGGTTCGGCCCATTCCTGCCCGGGCTCGAGCACGCGGTACGGCAGCAGCGACATGCGGTAGGTCACATCGAGCATGCGCGCCGCATTCTCGGCGCGCTCGATCTGGCGTGACATCCAGTACAGGTTGTTGGCGGCGCGACTCAGCATGACAAGGATCGGGGATCGAGGATTGAGGATTGAGGGGACATCAGGATTCGAGGATCCAGGTGTCCTTGGTGCCGCCGCCCTGCGACGAATTGACGACCAGCGAGCCTTCGCGCAGCGCAACGCGCGTCAGCGCGCCCGGCACCAGCGTCACCGATTTTCCCGATAGCACGTACGGACGCAGGTCGACGTGGCGCGGCGCGATTCCCGACTGCACGAACGTCGGGCAGGTTGAAAGCGCGAGCGTCGGCTGGGCGATGAAGTTGGCGGAATGTTCCAGGATGCGCTCGCGGTAGGCCCTGATTTCAGACTTCCCGGCGGCGGGGCCGACCAGCATGCCGTAGCCGCCGGAACCCTGCACTTCCTTGACCACAAGTTCCGGCAGATGGTCGAGCACGTATTTGAGGTCATCGGGCCTGCCGAGCTGCCAGGTCGGCACGTTCTGCAGGATCGGTTCCTCGCCGAGATAGAAACGGATCATTTCCGGCGCGTAGGTATAAGTGGACTTGTCGTCGGCGACGCCGGTGCCGATCGCGTTGGCCAGCGTCACATGGCCGGCGCGATAGGCGGCGAACAGGCCGGGCACGCCGAGTATCGAATCGCGGCGGAACGCCAGCGGATCGAGAAAATCGTCATCGATGCGCCGGTAGATGACGTCGACCCGTTTCGGGCCATGCGTGGTGCGCATGAACACCGTATCGTCGGAAACGAACAGATCCTGTCCCTCGACCAGTTCGACGCCCATCTGCTGCGCGAGGAACGCGTGCTCGAAGTAGGCGGAGTTATAGGAACCCGGCGTCAGCACAACGACCACCGGATCGGCGCTGCCGGTCGGCGCGACCGCGCGCAGGTTGTCGAGCAGGACATCGGCATAGTGATCCACCGGCGCGACCGCGATGCGGGCGAACAGGTCGGGGAACAGGCGCATCATCATCCTGCGGTTTTCCAGCATGTATGAAACGCCGGACGGCGTGCGCAGATTGTCTTCGAGCACGTAGAAGGTTTCAGCGTCCACCATCACGATGTCGACGCCTGCGACATGCACGTAGACGCCGCCCGGCACATCGACACCCTGCATTTCGCGGCGGAACAGGCTGTTGCCGAGGATTTGCCGTTCGGGAACGATGCCCGCCCGGACGATTTCCTGCCGATGATAGATGTCGCTGAGAAACGCGTTCAGCGCGCGCACGCGCTGGCAGCAGCCGTCGGAAATTTTTTTCCACGTCGCGGCCGGCATGATGCGCGGGATGATGTCGAACGGGATCGAGCGCTCGACGCCGCCCTCGTCGCCGTAGACCGCGAACGTGATGCCGAGCCGCGCGTAAAGCGTGTCGGCTTCCCTTTGCTTCTGCAGCATGAAATCGCGCGGCTTGCCGGAAAGCCATTCGGCATAGGCGCCATAATGCGCGTACGGGATGCCGGCGGCATCGTACATTTCGTCGTAGCAACGGGCGCTGGCGGGTCTCACTGCGGCCAACATGTTCGTGTTAATCCAGCCGAATCTTTATTTCTATCATGAAGCAATGGCCGTGCCCGATAGCCGCAACCGTTCCGGCGCCCGGCAAAGCGGACGATGCATGACGCGTCAAATTGCATTCCGATGCCCGCTCGATACGGGCATCGGAATGCACCAAAAGCAGGATTCGGGACATGATGCGCATGATTATGGTGCAATAAGGAAAATTTTGCGTTCAATTGGTCTGCCAAACTGTTCCGGTAGCACGTAGTGAACCTTGCTGCGCCTGATCCCGACTAACCGGCAGGCCGGTTGCATTTCCCGGGAATCGCTTTATATATGGTAGTTCATCATGGTGCGTAATATCCGTCTCCGATTGGTCACCGCGACGGCTGCGGACGCCGTGGCCGAAAGCTGGCCGACGTCCGTGGGTGATGGTTCGCCGGCGAATGCCGGCCTGGTCGCGCGCGCGCGCCAATGGGCATCGCCGTATCTCGACGGACGTACGGTCGCCGGCGGCGAGCCGCTGCTTGTGCACGCAGAGGGCACCACCGCGATTTTACGCGGGCTCGGTCTCGATGCCGAATGTGCCGCCGCGGCGCTGCTGGCGCCGGTGGTTGCGCTGTCGGCCGACCGGCACGACGCGCTGGCCACGATGCGCAGCCTGTTCGGCGAGCGCATCGCCGCGCTGGCGGACGGTGTGGCGCGCATGGCCCTGATCGAAGCTCTGGGCGGCCGCGCGGTGCACACCGGCGGCGAACATCGGACGCAGCTCGAGAGTCTGCGCAAGATGCTGCTGGCGATGGCCGAGGACGTGCGCGTCGTTCTGATCAAGCTTGCCGATCACGTGCAGACGATGCGCTTCATCGTCAGATCCGACGACGTCCAGTCCCGGCGCGACGCGGCGCGTCTTGCGCTCGATATCTTCGCGCCGCTGGCCAACCGGCTGGGTGTCTGGCAACTGAAATGGGAACTCGAGGATTTTGCGCTGCGCGTGCTGGAGCCGGATGTCTACAGGGACATTGCGTCCCGCCTCGACGGCACGCGCGACGACCGCGAACGCTACATCGAGCGGGTCATTCTTGCGCTGCGGCACGAGCTCGAAAGCTCCGGTATCAGGGCCGAGGTCAGCGGACGGCCGAAGCATATCTACAGCATCTACAGCAAGATGCGGCGCAAGAGTGTCGATTTCGACGCGCTCTACGATGTACGCGCAGTACGCGTGCTGGTCGACGATATCAAGGACTGCTATGCGGTGCTTGGCATTGCGCATGGCCTGTGGCCGCCGCTGGCGAAAGAGTTCGACGACTATATCGCGAAGCCGAAGAGCAACCATTACCGCTCGCTGCACACCGCGGTGATCGGCCCCGAGGGCAAGCCGGTCGAGGTGCAGATCCGCACTTTCGAAATGCACCGCGACGCCGAACTCGGCATCGCCGCGCACTGGCATTACAAGGAAGGGGCGCAGGGCGGCGCGCGCGGCGATGCCGGTTATCACGAAAAGATCGCGTGGCTGCGGCAGGTCATCGAATGGAAGGACGAGATCGCCGACAGCGGGGAATTCGCGGCGCAATTCAAAAGCGAATTGTTTGCCGACACGATTTACGTGCTGACGCCACAAGGCAAAGTCATCGATTTGCCGCGCGGCGCGACGCCGATCGATTTTGCATACCATGTGCACAGCGGCCTTGGGCACCGTTGTCGCGGCGCCAAGGTGGACGGTGTGATTGTTCCGCTCAATACGCCGCTCAGCAACGGCCAGCAGGTCGAAATTCTTGCCGCCAGGCAGGGCGGGCCGAGCCGCGACTGGCTCAATCCCGCGCTCGGCTTCGTGCGCAGCGGCAGCGCGCGCGCCAGGATCCGGCAGTGGTTCAACCGCCAGCATCACGAGGCGGCCGCGGCGCAGGGCCGCGAGATCCTCGAAAGGGAACTGCAGCGGCACGGCATGACCGATGTCAGGCTGGACGCACTGGCGCGGCGGTTCGACTTCGAAAAGCTTGATGATTTCCTGGCCGAAGTCGGACGCGGCCGGATCGGCCCGGCCCGGTTGCTTGCGGAATTCCGGGGCGACGGCGCGGCACCGGTCGATGAGCAGCCGCCGGTCAGAATGTCGCGCGCGCAGCCAGGCGGCATTCTGATCGTCGGCGTGGACAAGCTGCTGACGGTGCCCGCCAAATGCTGCAAACCGGCGCCGCCCGATCCGATCGTGGGTTTCATCACGCGCGGCCGCGGCGTGACGATTCACCGCGCCAACTGCCACAACGCCGCGCGGCTGGCGACGGAACGGCTGATCGCGGCGGACTGGGGCGCCAATATGGGCGCAGACAGGGTGTTTCCGGTCGATGTCGAAATCGAAGCGGCCAACCGCCCCGGGCTGTTGCGCGATGTCACCGAATCACTGCTGCGCGAGCGGGTCAATGTCGTGGCGACCCGCAGCACAAGCCGCGACGCGGCAGCGCGGATCACGCTGACGGTCGAAATCAACGACCTTGATCAACTGCGAAGACTGTTGGTATTGATACGCGGCGTGTCGGGCGTCGCGCGCGCGTCAAGGCGCTGACGCGTTTGAATCGGAGCGCCGGAGCGGGTAAAATCTGCGGCTTTCAGGCGCGTAGCTCAGTTGGTTAGAGCGCATCCTTGACATGGATGAGGTCGTTGGTTCGACTCCAATCGCGCCTACCACACATGGGAAGAGGCGGCCATGCTGATGACAATGCGAACCCGTTCTGCCTGTCGCCGGGCCTAGCCGCACGCGCATCCGGGAAAAGTGCGGCTGGCCCGCACTTTTTTTTCGCCGCCTGCCTTATTTGATTGATGCCTGACATCAGACTCCTCGACGGTTCAATCCGTCATTTCGATCAGCCGGTGTCGGTTGCCGCGCTCGCGGCCACCATTGGCCCGGGTCTTGCCAAAGCCGCGCTTGCCGGCAGGGTTGACGGCAGGCTGGTCGATACTTTGTTCGTTCTGGACAGGGACAGCGAGGTTGCAATCATCACCGACAAGGACGCGGAAGGCCTCGACCTGATCCGCCATTCGACTGCGCATCTGCTGGCCTATGCGGTCAAGGAGCTGTTTCCCGAAGCGCAGGTGACGATCGGCCCGGTGATCGAAAATGGTTTTTACTACGATTTCGCGTTCCAGCGGCCGTTTACGCCCGACGATCTTGCCGCGATCGAAAAACGCATGACCGAGCTCGTCAGGCGCGATATTCCGGTCCGGCGCGAAGTGTGGCCGCGCGACAAGGCGGTCGATTTTTTCAAATCGATCGGCGAACACTACAAGGCGGAGATCATCGCCTCGATTCCGGCCGGCGAGGAAGTATCGCTCTATCGCGAGGGCGATTTCATTGATCTGTGCCGCGGGCCGCACGTGCCATCGACTGGCAAACTCAAGGTATTCAAGCTGATGAAGGTCGCCGGCGCCTACTGGCGCGGGGATTCAAGGAACGAGATGCTGCAACGGATCTACGGCACCGCGTGGGCCAGGAAGGAAGAGCAGGACGCCTACCTGCGCATGCTCGAGGAGGCCGAGAAACGCGACCATCGCCGGCTCGCCAGACAGCTCGATCTGCTCCACATGCAGGACGAGGCGCCGGGGCTGGTGTTCTGGCACCCGAAAGGCTGGACAATCTGGCAGCAGATCGAACAGTATCTGCGCGCGGTGTACCGCGACAACGGCTTTCAGGAGGTGCGCTGTCCGCCGATCCTCGACCGCACGCTGTGGGAGAAATCGGGGCACTGGGACAATTTCCGCGAACACATGTTCGTCACTTCGAGCGAAAACCGCGATTACGCGATCAAGCCGATGAACTGTCCGGGCCACGTCCAGATTTTCAACGCCGGGCTGCACAGCTACCGCGACCTGCCGCTCAGATACGGTGAATTCGGCTCATGTCTGCGCAACGAGCCGTCGGGCGCGTTGCACGGCATCATGCGCGTGCGCGGGTTTACGCAGGACGACGGCCATATTTTCTGCACCGAGGAGCAGATCCGGCCCGAGGTGTCGCGTTTCATCGACGTGCTGATCGACGTCTACCGCGATTTCGGTTTCGACGAAATCATCTACAAGCTTTCGACGCGTCCCGCCAGGCGGGTCGGTTCGGACGCGACCTGGGATGCTGCAGAAAAGGCGCTCGCCGACGCGCTCGAAGGCAAGGGCGTGGCATGGGAGACCGCGGCGGGCGAGGGCGCATTCTACGGCCCGAAGATCGAATTTTCGCTGAAAGATTCGATCGGCCGCGTCTGGCAGTGTGGAACGATCCAGGTCGATTTTTCGATGCCGGGCCGGCTTGGCGCCGAGTACGTAGCCGAAGACAACACGCGCCGGACGCCGGTCATGCTGCATCGGGCGATCGTCGGCTCGATGGAGCGCTTCATCGGCATTCTGATCGAGCATTTCGCCGGCGCATTTCCGCTGTGGCTGGCGCCGCTGCAGGTGGTGGTTCTCAACATCACTGAACACCAGGCGGCTTATGCCGGGCAGGTGGCGGAAGAGTTCAGGCGCGCCGGATTGCGCGCCGGGGCCGACTTGAGGAATGAGAAAATAACCTATAAAATTCGGGAACATAGTCTGCAGAAGCTGCCTTATCAGGTAATTGTGGGTGACAAGGAGATGGCGGCGCAGACAATTGCCGTGCGGACCCGTAAGGGTGAAGATCTCGGCCAGATGCCGACAGCGGTCTTCATCCAGCGCCTCCAGGATGAGGTGCAGCGACTGGGACGCGCGGCATAACTTTTTAATATAGGAGTTTTGTATAGCTCAGGAAAAAGAGCCGCGCATTAACGGCGAGATCACCATGCCCGAGATCAGGCTGATCGGCGACGACGGCGAACAGCTCGGCATCGTATCGGCCGCCATTGCCAATGCCAAAGCCGAGGAAGCCGGGCTTGATCTGGTTGAAATTGCCCCGACCGCTTCTCCACCGGTTTGCCGTCTGATGGATTACGGCAAATTCCGCTATCGCGAGAGCAAGAAAAGGCACGAAGCCAAGCTCAAGCAGAAGCAGATCGTCGTCAAGGAGATCAAGTTTCGTCCCGGCACCGACGAGGGTGATTACCAGATCAAACTGCGCAACCTGATCCGCTTTCTGGAAGAGGGAGACAAGGCGAAAGTGACGCTGCGTTTTAGGGGGCGCGAAATGGCGCACCAGGAATTCGGTGTCAGGCTGATTGAACGGGTCAGGGCCGATCTCGATGCCTACAGCACGGTCGAACAGTATCCGAAGATGGAAGGGCGCCAGATGGTGATGGTGCTGGCGCCGAAGAAAAGCGCCAAGCCGGCGCCCAAGAAGGGCAAGCCGCCGGAGAAAACAGCGGCAGCAGCCGGCGCCGAAAGAAAATAGTTGTCAGTGGGTTTAATTGCAATTTCAACAAGTAGTTGTCCGGGTCGGCAAGTCTTCCGATCGGAAGCACCCGGCGCTATGTTAAAAAAGGAGCAATCATGCCGAAGTTGAAAACCAAAAGCGGCGCGGCCAAGCGTTTCAAGGTCGCCGGCAGCGGCCGCATCAAGCGTTCCAGGGCCTATCTGCGCCACATCCTGACCAAAAAGTCGACCAAACGGAAACGGCACCTGCGTGGCACCACCGGCGTTCACGGCAGCAATACCCGCTCCGTGCGCACCATGCTTCCCTACGCCTGAGGAGATCGCCATGCCCAGAGTCAAACGTGGGGTTACCGCACGTGCCGCCCACAAAAAGGTCATCGCGCGCGCCAAGGGTTTTCGCGGCCGCCGCAACAACGTGTTCCGCATCGCCAACGAAGCAGTCATGCGAGCCGGCCAGTATGCGTATCGTGACCGCCGCCGTAAGAAACGTGATTTCCGCAGTCTATGGATTGCGCGCATCAACGCTGCAGTTCGCGAGCATGGGCTGTCTTACAGCGCTTTCATGAACGGCCTTAAAAAGGCCGCAGTCGCGGTCGATCGCAAGGTGCTTGCCGACATCGCCGTGCTCGACAAGCCGGCGTTCGGCAAATTCGTCGAAAAAGCCAAGGCCGGTCTCGGTATCTGAGCGGAGGAGCAGCGCGCTGCTCCTGGTTTAAAGCGGTTCCAAGCGGATGGAAAAGCTCGAAACGATAGTCCAGGAGGCGCTGACGCTGTTCGCCGGCATCACCGATGCCGCGCAACTCGAGCAGGCAAAGGCGCGCTTTCTCGGGAAGTCCGGCGCACTGTCCGAACTGCAAAAAAAAATCACCGAGGTGCCCGCCGCCGAACGTCCGGCGTTCGGCGCCCGTTTCAACGCCGCGAAACAGCGGATCGAGACGGCGCTTGCAGAACAGCGCGAGAGAATACGCGCGCTCGGGCTGGAATCCCGTCTGGCGCAGCAGGCCGTCGATGTCACGCTGCCGGGGCGCGGCAGCGGGGTCGGCGGGCTGCATCCGGTAACGCTCGCACTGGAGCGCATCGAGACGCTGTTCCATTCGCTGGGTTTCGAGGTGGCCGATGGTCCGGAAATCGAGACCGATTACTACAACTTCACCGCGCTCAACCAGCCGGAGAACCATCCGGCGCGTTCGATGCACGACACATTTTATCTTGACGACGGCAAACATCTGCTGCGCACGCATACCTCGCCGATCCAGGTGCACTATATGGAACGTCACCGGCCGCCAATCAAGATTATTGCCATGGGCAGGGTTTACCGCGTCGACTCCGACGCGACGCATTCGCCGATGTTCCACCAGGTCGAGGGGCTGTGGGTCGACGAGCAAGTCACCTTTGCCGACCTCAAGGGAGTCGTTACCGATTTTCTGCGTTGTTTTTTTGAGCGTGACGATCTCAAGGTGCGGTTCCGCCCTTCATTTTTTCCGTTTACCGAACCTTCGGCGGAGATCGATATGAGTTTTGGCGATGACTGGCTTGAAGTCGGTGGCTGCGGCATGGTGCATCCGAACGTCCTCGGAAACGTCGATATCGACAGCGAACGCTATCAAGGCTTCGCTTTCGGTCTCGGACCGGACCGGCTGGCGATGCTGCGCTACAGCGTCGATGATTTGCGTTTGTTTTTCGAAAATGATCTGCGGTTCCTGAAACAGTTCAACTGAACCATACGGGATTATTTTCCCGGAATCCGGCGTATAACCGCATGAAATTTTTGGAAAACTGGTTGCGCAGTTTCGTCGATCCGGCGTTGACCGACCGGGAGCTCGCCGAAGTTCTGACCATGTCCGGCATCGAAGTCGAGAGCGTCGAACCTGCCGGCTCGGACCGCATATTCACGATAAAGCCGACGCCCAATCGCGGGGATTGCCTGAGCGTGATCGGCATCGCGCGCGAAGTTGCCGCGGTTACCGGAAGCAAGTTGATGCCGCCGGACACTGTAGCGGTGCCGGCGACAATTGCCGACCGCGTGGAAGTGGCGCTGGAAGCGCCGACCGCGTGCCCGCGATATTGCGCGCGCGTCATTCGCGGCGTCGATCCGCGTGCCGTTACTCCGGACTGGATGGTAACGCGTCTCGAGCGTTGCGGCCTGCGCAGCGTGCACGCGATTGTGGACGTCACCAATTACGTGATGCTGGAATTCGGCCAGCCGCTGCACGCTTTCGACTTTGCCCGCATCGATGGCGGCATTCATGTGCGCTTCGGCCGGGGGGGCGAAACGCTCAAGCTTCTTAACGGACAGCAGGTCACACTCGATGATCGCCTGCTGGTCATCGCTGACTACGAAAAACCACTGGCCCTGGCCGGCATCATGGGAGGCGAGGACAGCGCGGTCGTAATGGGAACGACGGCCATTCTTCTCGAAAGCGCATTTTTCCAACCGGAATCGATCGCAGGCAAATCGCGCGTGCTCGGTTTCGGCTCGGATTCCGCGTACCGTTTCGAGCGCGGCGTCGATTTCGCCGCGACCCGGTCGGCGATCGAATATGCTACCCGCCTAATGCTGGAAATATGCGGCGGCCGGGCCGGGCCGGTATGTGAAACCGGCGCCTCGTTGCCACAACGCAAACCGGTGCAGTTGCGGCAGAAGCGGGTGGAGCGCGTGCTCGGCGTCGCTCTTAACGAGCGCCAGATCATCGAAATTCTTCAGCGTCTGGGATTCGCGCATCGAGTGCAGGGGGCCGAACTCGCGGTGACGCCGCCCAGCTATCGTTTCGACCTTGCGATCGAAGAGGACCTGATCGAGGAAATCGCCCGCATCCATGGTTATGACAACATACCGGCGCGCCGCCCCGGCGGTGCCGCGAGAATGCTGCCGGTGGACCGTGGCCGCGCCGGCGTCGGCAAGCTGCGTTCGCTGCTTGTAGCGCGTGACTATCAGGAGGTCATCACCTACAGCTTCGTCAACCGCCGCTGGGAAGAGGATTTTTATTCCAATCATGAACCGGTGCCGCTGCTCAACCCGA
>Ga0335069_10007907_pt1 | contig 15277 bp, 13 predicted proteins | sample Lox_Sample_11_FD_206714 | JGI IMG/M metagenome (GOLD analysis project Ga0335069, IMG submission 206714) | Soil microbial communities from Loxahatchee National Wildlife Refuge, Florida, United States - Lox_Sample_1.1 | ecosystem: Environmental > Terrestrial > Soil > Wetlands | place: USA... | reverse complement strand
AAGCCGGCAAAGCCGGCTCGCCTCGAGCGCTTAACTACGCCTTTGCGGCCAGACGTTTTGACACGGCCAAGACCCAACGCGGACATTGGTTGGAAGCAACACCCATGGCGTTGCCCGCTGCAGATCAGCGAGCGTTGGCCCGGCCCCCCTCGGGGACTTATATCGCGTGCGAGATTGCCCACACGCTAGATCGCGCAGGCCCAAATAGTGGAGCTCGCCGCTCAAGGCGACTGCTGTCAATGATGCGAATGCCGCTGCGCTTGCGACCGTGTTCATACTTGCATTCCTTTTAGATACGCCCCGACACGACACCCAGGGCCATTGCGGCAAAAGCCGGCGCGAGACCCGCAGCTTTTGCAACTGATACTTGCCGGCCTGGACGCTATCAAAACGATTCGTTTTTACAGATCGTTATGCTTTATCTGATTGCATCTCATCGGCCTGCTTTCATCAGATGCTGTCGGGAATGACTGCTGTGGTACGCACATTTCCGATACTCCTGTGCATCGCCATTTCGCTTCTCGGCATTGCTGGAAGCATTGGCGCTGCGATCCCAGGTGACAGCAGCGAGGTCGCCGCCATATTTCCACCTTGGTGGTCAGCGGCGCGCGCCTTTGCCGCTGCCGGCGATGCCGGCGATATCGTCAGTAGCGGCTCTTTGCCTTTCATTCTCATCGTGCAATCGCAACAGCCCGGCCTCGGCACGCGCCTGCAGGCTGCCGGGGCGATTGTGGTTCTGCGGCCGCTCGCACTCGGCGGCTGCGAATCTTCGGGGGGGAAACCAAATGTCTGATTCCGTTGTCGACCTGGACGTCCTGCGGCGCAAGGCGTTGCGCCTAATTCTGGCAGCAATCTGGATACAGCCGCCGCTGATCGCGGCCGCGTGTTGGCTTTACGGCGCGCCGCTTCTGTTCCCGACCGCATCGGCTCTCGCTATCGCAGGCGCAGCCCAAATGGTCGCGCTTTGGAATCACGACGGCGGCCTGGCCCGTATCGCCGCGGGCGTTTCGTTGATGGCCCAGATTTCGATCCTGGTAGCGGCGTTCGACGGCCAGAATCTTCAAGTCGACATGCACATGTATTATTTCGCCGCGCTCGCTCTGATCGTGGCGAGTTGCGATTGGCGGGCAATCGTGGCGGGCGCTGCAGTTGTGGCCGTCCACCACACCGTCTTGAATTTTCTCCTGCCGTCGCTGATTTACCCGGGCGGATCCAATTTTTTCAGACTGGCGCTCCATGCCGTCATTCTGGTGCTCGAAGCAGGCGTGCTGGTGTGGCTCGCCGCCACGCTCCAAAGAATGTTCGCCGCGATCAAGGCAGAGGCGGCGCGCGCCGATGCAAGCCGCCTTGCCGCGGAGACGAGCCATAGCGAGGCGCAGGCGGCAGCCAAGCAGGCGGAGGCGGCACGGTTGCTGCGCGAGAGCGATCAGGTGAAGGCGGCGGCGGAGCAAGCCGCCATCGTTGAGGAGCAGGCCAAGGCCGCGCATGAGCAGAGCCGCGTTCTCACCGCGCTAGCGAACGGTCTGCGTAGTCTGGCGCAGGGAGATCTGACATTCCGACTCCACGACGACTTTGCCGCCGCCTACCAGCAGTTAAAAAATGACTTCAATGTCGCGATGGACCGCCTGCATGAAACAATCCAGGACATTTCCCGTATCGCGCGCGACGTGACCGGCGCCGCAAACGAAATTTCAGCCGGCACGACCGAATTGTCACAACGCGCGGAGGAGCAAGCGGCCAGTCTCGAGGAGACGTCCGCCTCCATGGAGGAAATTGCTTCGACGGTGAAGCATAATGCCGAGAGCGCGGCTCAGGCCGACCAATTCGCCGCAAGCACTTGCGCCGTTGCGGAACGCGGCAGCGAGGTAGTCACGCAGACGGTTACCGCCATGTCGCGCATTGAGGAATCTTCACACAAGATCGGCGATATCATCGTGGTGATCGACGAAATTGCGCGGCAGACCAATCTGCTGGCGCTCAATGCCGCGGTGGAAGCCGCGCGCGCTGGCGAAGCCGGCCGCGGCTTCGCCGTCGTCGCCACCGAAGTGCGCAGCCTTGCCCAACGCTCGTCGCAGGCGGCCAAGGACATCAGCACCCTCATCACGGACAGCTCCAATCAGGTTAAAGAAGGAGTCACGCTCGTCAACAGCGCTGGCAGTTCGCTGGGTGAAATCCTCGAATCGATCAAGAAAGTGGCTGTCATCGTATCTGACATTGCAGGCGCCAGCCGGGAGCAGGCAACGGGGCTCGGGCAGATCAACAGCGGCCTTGGCCGACTGGACGAAGCCACGCAACAGAACTCGGCATTGATCGAGGAGAAAGCTGCGATCGCCAAGTCTCTGCAGATGCAGGCGTCTGCGATGATCGAGCGCGTGGGCTTTTTCCAAACCGGAGACGCCAGTGCGACAAGTCGGACGGCACGCTTACGATCCGCCGCCTAGTCCGCCACTCAGAACCAGTTCGCCGCGCCCGATTTCGTCTATTTCATCACCTCGGGCGACGACACCGTGATCTATAACGTCATGGGCGGCATCGGCACGCTGGTCGGGCCGATCGTCAGCGCCGGATTCTTCCAGCTCTCACGCGATCTGCTGTCACGCATGCTCGGCGATCAGTTTCCCTATCTGATCCCGCTCGGCATCATCTTCATCGTGATGATCATCTTCCTGCCGCAGGGAATATTGGGGTTTGCGCGGCGGTGGCTGAATAAATAAGCCGTCATCCCAATGTCCACTATTGAGGCAGAGCGAACATCGCGCTGTGGCGACGGCATGTCGGCTTTTGACTCGCGTGCGGCATCGCAGTGTGTCAACAGAGCCAAATAAGCCCGGTGCTGCGAAGGATTCCGGTCAAGGCTACGACGTGGAAGCCGCCGTCAGCTCGCGCACATTAAAGACGCGAACGGGGCGGTGTAGCCCCTTCAAATCGAGCTCGCCGAGCGGTTCCATGCTGGCCGTCGCCCCGACGGCAAGCTGCATCCGGCTGTCGATCAATATCTGCCCGTCGGCGGCTTGGGAGCAAAGCCGGAAGGCGAGATTCACCACCGTTCCGGTGGCGGTGTAGTGAAACCGGCCCTCGTAGCCGACATTGCCCAACGTGGCGTGCCCCGAGGCGATGCCGATGCCGAACCCCAGCTCGTGGCCCAGGCGCCGCCATTTCTCCGCGAGCTTGGCCATCTGCGCCCGCATCTCGACCGCCATCCGCACCGCCCGCAGCGCCGGATCGGGGCACGGGATCGGATCGTTAAAGATGATCAACAAGCCGTCGCCGGCGAAATGCTGCAACGTGCCCTCGAAGCGGTCGATCTGCTCGCCAAGGCAGCGGTAATATTCCTGCAGCACCGCGATGATGTCCTCGGGCTCGGCGCTCTCGGCGAAGGCGGTGAAGCCGCGCAGGTCGCAGAACACGACGGTGATGTCGCGGCGGTGGGTCTCCAGAAGCTTGGCATCGCCCGACGATACGACCAGCTTGGCGATCTGCGGCGACAGAAAATTCTTCAGCCGGTTCATGCGGTCGAGCTCGGCGACCTGTTCGCCGACGCGCTGCTCGAGCGTCTGATTCCAGGTCGCGAGATCGGTGGCCTGCGCCTGGACCTGATCGTGCAAGGTCTTGACCCGCAGCATCGAGCGCACCCGCGCCACCAAGGCCGCCTGGTCGATCGGCTTGGTCAGATATTCATCCGCGCCGGCATCGAGTCCCGTGACGACGTCCTGCGACGCCGCGCGCGCTGTGCACAGGATGATGGGAATGAACGGCAGCGACGGATCGTTCTTGAGGCGCCGGCATACCTCGAAACCGTCGAGTTTCGGCATCTCGACATCGAGCAGCACAAGATCGGGCAGATGCTGCTTGACGCTCGCCAGCGCCGCTTCGCCGTCGGCGGCCTGCAGCAATTCGTAGCCGTGCTTTTCCAGCCGCGTGATCAGGATATCGCGGTTGGTTTCGTTGTCGTCGACGACGAGGATACGGGCGGGATTGTGCATGCGATGGCGCTGCTCGATTAGGGCAGAAATTCCTTGATCTCATCAGCATAAACCCATTTCCAATGTTCCCGAAACATGGTGCAATAAGCACTGCATCGGGCCGTCCTAAGCCATGCGCAAATCTTTCCTTTCGACGCTCGCAGCATGGGATTAACTATGTCATTTGGTCGCTCGGCAATGGCATGCGCCGGTGTTGCCCTTCTTTGCGCGGCAACCGCGAGCTTTCAGGCCCGCGCAGACGACTATCCCAGCCGTCAAATTCATTTGATCATCGGCTTTGCGCCTGGCGGCATCACCGATTTCGTCGGGCGTGTCGTGGCGCAACAGTTGACGCAGGAATTCAACGGGATCGCGGTTGTCCCTGAAAATAGACCTGGGTCGGAAGGAGTAACTGCGGCCGCCTATGTCGCGCACGCCCCTGCCGATGGTTACACACTGATGCTCATTGATTCCGGCATGCTCGTTAATCCTATGCTGCGTGCGGACGTCCCCTATCAGATGTCCGACTTTACGATGGTCGGCATGGTCGGCGCGTCGCCGATCGTGATCGTCGCATCGGACACGCTCGCCGTGAAAAACATAACGGACTTGATCGAATACGGCGTCAAAAACCCCGACAAACTCAGTTTCGGAACGGCTGGCGTGGGCAGCCCCCCTCATTTGGCCGCCGAACTTCTCGAGGCCAAAACCGGCATGAAGGCCGTTCACGTACCCTACCCCGGCATTGGTGGAGCTTTCAGTGATCTGATGGCCGGCAACATTCAGTTCGCGTTCAGCAGCGTGACTGGAGCGCTGCCATTCACTTCTGCAAATAAGGTCCGCGCGCTGGCGACGACTGGTACGCACCGCCCCCTCGCTTATCCCGACATTCCGACCGTAGCTGAAGCCGTTGCGCCGGGTTACAGCGCGGAGATTTGGCTCGCGCTCGCAGTACCCAAAGGCACTCCTGGCGATATTATCTTGCGTCTCGATTCCGCTCTTCAACATGCGCTTGCCGAAAAGAGCGTGAGTGAGAAGCTTGCCAAGATGAGCATCGAGGCGCGACCGCTGAGTGCAGCTGATACAAATGCCTTTATCGCCGCGGAAGAAAAGAGATGGCCTACGGTGATCCGTCAGACGGGGCTTGGCCCAAAATGACCCCCGCACCGGTTTCGCGGGAAGGCTCGCGACAGCATAGCCAAACAAAGCCAGGAAAGCTAAGGTATGGGTCGACCGGTGCTCGCGCCGGCGGAAATACCACAGCTCATCATTCATACAACCAGCAAATTCTTGAGAGGAATTAGCTATGGCTGACCCTGATTGGAGAGTTGAACGAATAAGTCGGAACCGTCGATTGTCCGACAAGCGTCCGATTCCAGGCGGCATAACGCTGGATGACTTTAGAAAAATACAGAAATATCTAGCAGACATATTCCAAGATATCGAAAACGAAACTGGTCGGACCGGTCTACCGCAAGAACTCCATTTGCGGCTCAATGAGAGTGAGAAGCCTTGGCCACTTCCGATCTTTGTCGGCTGGCATGAGGCCAAGGGAACCGAGGAGAGGCGAATGAAATTCAACCAGCCTCATCCAGCCCTCTGGCGTTTTGGAGATGACATCCTCTCCGAAGTCTACGCGGAAGCCATTCATTTCGCACACGAAGAAGGAGAAAAGGCATTTCAGTACCGGGACTGGACTGTTGAGATGGGAGAAAAGAGAGCCGGCGAAAAAGCGACCGACCCGAAAGCGGGGAACCTATACCAGACCTGCCTTGCACTTGTGATTGATGGTGAAACGCCGCGTGTGGTTCAGCGCGTGGCAGGCGAACCCACCACCTTTCGGCGCGCCGTTGGTACCTTGGTCTTGGGCTTTAGGGAGAAGCCTAATGGTAACCTGCTCAACAGAGCTCACCAAATAATGAGGGAATGGGCTCTGGAAAAGGTCGACAAAACAGATTCAAAGCGGCGCGGACTCATTGAATGGCTGAAGAAGGAGTTTGATCTTGGTGGCCCACTTCTAAGGGCAACTCCCAACAGCCTCGATAATAGGTGGTTGGATCGCCGATAAGGCGCATCGCTCGTTTGAGCGAACAAACCAATATAAAGGAGCTATTCGCTTCGGCGAGACATCGTCGTCGCGGTTGTTCTAGTCTCTCAGACGTAGAACGGTGTGCACTTTGATGGGGGACGGAAAGCCCTTTAACGTCCAATTGCCTAGAAACTCACTCTGTACGAGGTCTCCAAGCGATCCCACCGCCCGCTGGGAAACCAGTATTTGGTCATGATTGGCTTCGTCGCAAAGGCGAAAAGCAAGGGACGTGACCCTGCCGATAGAACCATAATCGATCTGCCCTTCATAACCTATGCCGCCGAGAGTGACGTAGCCCTGGGCTATGCCGACACCAAAGCCGAGATCATAACCCAAGAGACACCATTCTCGAGACAAATCCTTCATTCGTTCGCGCATTGCGACGGCCATCCGAACCGCGCGCTCGGCCGGGTTTGCCACCTCGACCAGGTCATTGAACAGGATCACCATATCTTCGCAAGTGCAGCGCTCGAGGGTTCCGCCGTATTCGAGGATGAGCCTGCCCATCTCGCGATGGTATCGCGCGAGCACACTCACCGCCTCCTCAGGCTCGTAATATCCAGCAAACGCTGTGAAGCCCTTTAAGCCAACGAAAACCGCCGTTATCTCTCGACGACGGACCCGCAAAGGGTCGCTTTCCCCGCCTACCAAAATGCTCTCGGCAAGGTGAGGCGAAAAGAAGCGTTTTAGCCGTTCCAGCCGTTCAATTTCGGCCAATTGCTCGTGCACGCGCCGTTCCAGTTCGGCAGTTCGCGCTCGGACGCCATCGAAAAGTTGGGCATTCGCCATCGCAGTTCCAAGTTGAGCGCAAGAATTAGAAATAAGGCGCAATTCAACTTCGGAAAAATCATGAAACCGTTTGCTGCCGAGTCCGACAAATCCATGAACATCGCCTTTGGCGACGATAGGAACCATGGCCAAGGACACCAGCCCTTCGCGTTCCATGGTACGGGCCTTGAATGCCGGATCTTTCCGGATGTCAGCGCTGATGTGGGGCTTTTGTGTTTTGAAAACCGTCTTGCCGAGAACAGGCTCGGGTGAGTCCAAGGAATAAGAGGTACGCAAGAACTCGGGAGACGACAAACCACTGGCGGCGCGGACAACTAAATTTCTGCTTTCTTTGTCCAGGGTACGAATATATCCCACATCAAATCCAAAGAGTTCCATGGACTTCTGCAGGGTGGCATTAAGGATCTTTTCCTGCTCCAGGCCGTTCGCCGTGGTCTGCGCAATTTCGAGCAGCGCAAAAAGCTCGCGGTTGCGGCTCCGCAACTCCTCTTCGGCTTGAGTTTTGTCCAGGCGATTATCTTTTGAGCGGCTAGCCGAAAAATTCGGCGGCGGTGCCTTCACCGGATGGCGGCGGGCAAGGATGGGTCGAGGAACCACAACCATAGCGCTCTACCTGAGGGTCACGAGGACAAGAACCCAGGGTCTGAATCGTACTCACAAGTTGTTGCAATCTTCAAGGGGGCGGCACCCGGAGAAAAGCTAAAAACCCGCAATTTTGTTCCCACGGTTCGGATTTTCCGCGAATTTTGTGCTGGAGATCACATTGTTTCTTGCAGCGGACGTTTTCTTGCAGCGGACGCCTTGCGTTGTAGTGGATCCTGTCGGGGGAAATCGGTGTTTTTTTGTTAATGATGTAACGTGCTTTCTCGCAGGGCCGCTGCTGGATATTGAGGGATTGTTACGCGGACATGACGCCACTTCCTGCCGCAGCGGGATTTTGGGATTTGCGCAGCGGTGGCTGAATAAGTAAGTCCCTCGTGTCGAGGTCCGCCATCGGGGCAAGGCGAACATCGCGCTGTGGCGATGCAAGAACCATGTGGTCCAAAGCAGAATTCGGGCTGCGGCGAGCCGCAGGCTGCGCAATTACGACGAGCCTTTCCCCAAGAACGCCATCAACGCCGCCGTATCCTTCTTCTTGCCGCCCTCGAAATCCTCAGCGATCGCCTCATAGAAATGCGCGGCGCCTTGGTAGAGCTCGTGCGCCGCGGGATCGTCGCCGACGAAGCCGGCGATCTCCTGCATCTCGGCGATCCAGCGGTAGGCCTTGGGCGGCATCATCGACAGCGAGCGCTTGAACCAGGCCAGCATCTCTTTCTGGCTGCCTTGCAACTCCGCGAACAGATCGTCGGCGTTGCCGGCGCGCGTCGCCGCCAGCATCATCGCGGCACCGATCGCCTGCGTGCCTTTGGTGATGCCGGCATAGGACATTTTGAGCGCCGAGGCGGCGCTCATCGCGCCGTTCAGCACGCGGATGTCGAGGCCATAGTCGCGCAGGCTCGCGAAGCGCTGCGCCGCAGGGCCGGACGCGTAGAAGCGAGGGCCGGCATCGCCGGGCTTCGGCGGCTGGCCGATAATGCCGGAATCGGCGAAGGCGCAGCCGGTCGGCGCGATGGCGGCGGCGACCTTCTCCACGGTGTTCGGATTGATGGCGTTGCAATCGACATAAACCGGCTTGGCGTTGCTGGCGGTGAGCACCGGCACGAAATGCTGCGCCAGCTTAAGCGCGTCGCCCGGCGGCAGGATCGAGAGAATGAAATCGCTGCGCGCGATCTCCTCGTCGCCGGCATCGCTGATGCCGGCGGCCTTCGCCCGCGCTTGCGTCTCGGCGCTGCGGCCCTCGAGCGAGGTCAGCACTTTGAGACCGTTGTCGGCGAGCCTTTTGCCGACGGCGGCGCCCATGGCGCCGGGCGCGATCACTGCGACGACGGGAGTCATGACAACCTCGATTACTGAATGATGACCATAGGATAGCAGCTTATGGCCGATCGCGGCTAGGACGTGAATTTACAGAGCTCGAAAACCACTGTTGAGGTGCGACCCGTGCCGTTCAAACAGTCGCAGTTTTGGCCCGCGGCAACATTGTGCTTGCTATTCGCCCCAATACGTAGGCACTAGTCAGCATCTATAGACCTTTGGGGGCTTGGGTCATGGAAACTTTTTTTATAGTGATCGGTGTGATCGTCGCGGCAGCCGTTATTTTTTGGCTCTTCGTCATGGAGCCGCGGCGGAAGATCTACGATCGCGAATAGTCGATCCGGCCAAAATTCTTCCGATCTGCCGGCTCACGCGTGCATGCCTTAGGCGCGCGGAGGCGGGCGACTGTTCAGGCCGTTTCGCCGGTCTTTTCGCCAGTTCTGGGTGTGGCCGCATTTTGCAGCCGCCGCCGCAGCGCCGGCAGGCTGCCGTCGGCGCTGCCCTGATAGTGCACGCTGTAGCGCGATACGCTCTTGGCGAAAGCCGCCGCATCGGCCGGCTTCTTGACGTCGAAGGAATCGAAGCCGGCGCGGACCAGAAACGAAAACTGATCGCGCAACACGTCCCCGGTCGCGCGCAAGGTGCCGCGAAAGCCGTATTGCTCGCGCAACAGCCGGGCCTGGCTATAGGCGCGGCCGTCGCGAAATTTCGGGAATTCGAGCGCGATCAGCGCCAGATGCCCGAGCCAGGGCTTGAGCTCGGCAATGCGCTTGTTGTTCGGCCACAACACGCCGAGCGAGCCGTCGCGTCCGATCAGCGCGTCGGCCTCGGCGAGAAACCGCGCGGCCGGCACGATCACCGGCACGCGATCCGGGATCGCGTCGTCGGCGCCGAGGCGCACATAGCGGTCCTCGACGATCTTGCCGTTTTCAACGAGTGGCATAGACCCGCTCCCGGAACGGTTCGATGCCGGTGCGCTTGAGCGTGTCGATGAAAAGCTCATCCGGACGGCTGCGCAATTCGAGATAGGCCGAGGCGATGTCCTCGACCACGTCGGCGACTTGCGCATAGGGCACCGCCGGGCCGATCAGATCGCCCAGCGCGGCATGCTCATCGGCCTTGCCGCCGAGCGTAATCTGATAAAATTCCTCGCCGTTCTTCTCGACGCCGAGAATGCCGATATGGCCGACGTGATGATGGCCGCAGGCATTGATGCAGCCGGAAATATTGATGTGCAGCCGGCCGAGATCGCGCTGCAGATCGAGATTGGCAAAGCGCCGCGAAATCTCCTGCGCGATCGGGATGGAGCGGGCGTTGGCCAGGCTGCAATAATCGAGGCCGGGGCAGGAAATGATGTCGGAGACGAGATTGACATTGGGCAGCGCCAGGCCGAGCGGCTCGAGCGCGCGCCACAGTTCCGGCAGATCGTGCTGCGCCACATGCGGCAGCACCAGGTTCTGCTCGTGGCCGACGCGGATCTCGCTGAACGAATAGCGGTCGGCGAGATCGGCGATCGCGTCCATCTGCACCGCGGTTGCGTCGCCCGGCGTTTCGCCTTCGGGCTTGAGCGACAGCGTGACGATCGCATAACCCGGAACTTTGTGATTGGCGACGGAATTGCCGACCCAGGCGTCGAAGGCTCGATCGGCCTTGCGGGCCTTCGCGAACGCGTCGGGATTGTCGGGGAGCTTCTCGTAGCGCGGATAGATGAAGCGGCCGGCAATATCGGCGACGACATCATCGTCGATCGCGAGCGCGCCGTCCTTGATGGCCGCCCATTCCGCGTCGACCTCCCTGGCGAAGGCCTCGGCACCGAGCTCGTGCACCAGGATCTTGATGCGCGCCTTGTAAATATTGTCGCGGCGGCCGAACTGATTGTAGGTGCGCAGCACCGCTTCGACGTAACTCAGCACATCACGCCGATCGAGAAACGGCTTGATGGTCTGCGCCAGGAACGGGGTGCGGCCGAGCCCGCCGCCGACCATGACCTCGAAGCCCAATTCGCCAGCCGCGTTGCGGTGCATCTGCAGCGCCAGATCGTGGATGCGCAGCGCCGCGCGATCATGCGCCGACGTGCCGACCGCGATCTTGAACTTTCGCGGCATGAAAGAGAATTCCGGATGCAGCGTGACATGCTGGCGGATCAGCTCGGCGAAGATGCGCGGATCGTCGATCTCGTCGGGCGCGACGCCGGCCCATTGGTCGGTCGTGATGTTGCGCACGCAATTGCCGGATGTTTGCATGCCGTGCATGCCGACGCTGGCGAGATCGGCCATGGCGTCCGGCAATTCGGCGAGCTTGATCCAGTGATACTGGATGTTCTGCCGGGTGGTGAAATGGCCGTAGCCGCGGTCATATTTGCGCGCGACATGGGCGAGCATGCGCATCTGTTCGGATGACAGGGTGCCGTAGGGAATGGCGGTGCGCAGCATATAGGCGTGCAGCTGCAGATAGACGCCGTTCATCAGGCGCAGCGGCTTGAACTCTTCTTCGCTCAGTTCGCCGGAGAGCCGCCGCGCAACCTGATCGCGGAATTCGGCGACGCGCTCGTTGACGAGGGTCCGGTCGAAAGCGTCATAGACATACATGGCAATGCTGCCGTCTCATTCGCCCAGGATCGCTGAAACCTGCGCCGGAATTGCGCCAAAGCCCGGCACGCGATGCTCTTACCCTCAGGCGGGATCTCTTTCGAGCACTTTTGCCGCCGCGACCGGAAGCCTGATGGTCGGTCCGCCAAGCCGGATCAGTTCGCGCAAATTGCCGGGGCGGACATGACCGCCGGGCAGCAGCTTGACCGGAGCAATATAAGCGCCGACCGCGCCGAGATCGTCCGCGGCCGCGTGCGCCATGAGCGCTTGTGCGCCAGCACCGTCGCTCACGACCGCGGCGTGGGCGAGATTGGTGGTCCAGCCTTCGGCGTGCCGGTAGATGACGGCGCCGTCACCGGTGCGATTGGCGGTGACCACGACCGGCCCTGTGACCTTGATCTTCTTCTGCTCGAGCGGCGACGTCATCGCGGCCTCATCCATTTCCTGCATGAAGGGGTGCGCGCTGCACCTTGAAAGAATGTTATTCTATATATGATGCGAATAACGCTCGCAAACAGAAGAATATTCTAGCAATTTTCACCAGCGAAATAGGATATTGCTCCCTAAAACGCGATTGCAGACGAACGTTTGTTTGCAGCGTCGCAGAGGGCGGGAGGACAAGGCGGAATGCGTGACGATGCCGCTGCAGAGATGGGCGTAAGAGCCGGCACCGCCGCCGAGGTCCTCGGCGTCTTCCTGCGGCTTGGGCTCACCAGTTTCGGCGGCCCCATCGCGCATCTCGGCTATTTCCACGAGGCTTTCGTCGTCCGCCGCAAATGGCTCGACGAGCGGACCTATGGCGATCTTGTCGCGCTGTGCCAGTTCCTGCCCGGGCCGGCGTCAAGCCAAGTCGGATTTTCCATCGGGCTTCTTCGCGCCGGCTATGCCGGAGCGCTCGCGGCCTGGATTGGCTTCACGATGCCCTCGGCGATCGCGCTTGTCTTGTTTGCCTATGGCGCGAGCGCGCTGCAGGGCCCTATCGGCGCCGGGCTGCTGCATGGCCTCAAGCTCGTTGCCGTCGCTATCGTCGCGCAAGCGGTGTGGGGCATGGCGCGCTCGCTGGCGCCGGACCGTGAACGCGCTTCGATCGCGGTGACCGCTGCGCTCATCATTTCGTTCAGCACGTCGTCGCTGGCGCAAATCGGCGCGATTGCGCTCGGCGCCCTCGCCGGTCTTTGGCTGTGCCGCAGCACGGCGCCGGTCGCCGCAGGACATATGCCGTCGCCGGTGTCGCGCCGCGTCGGGCTCGTGATGCTGGCGCTGTTTTTCATTCTGCTCGCCGGACTGCCGATCCTGCGCGGTCTCGGCGGGCCGCAGGGCGTCGCGGTGTTGAGCGCCTTCTATCGGTCCGGCGCGCTGGTGTTCGGCGGCGGCCATGTCGTGCTGCCGCTGTTGCGCGACGCGTTCGTCGGCCCGGGCTGGGTCAGCGACAATACTTTTCTCGCCGGCTATGGCGCGGCACAAGCCGTGCCCGGACCGCTGTTCACGTTCGGCGCCTATCTCGGCACCGTGGTCGATGCCACGCCGCACGGGATTCCCGGCGCGGCGCTCGGGCTGTTCGGCATTTTTCTTCCCGGCATTCTCATCCTGCTCGGCACGCTGCCGTTCTGGGACATGTTTCGCCGGCGCGCCGGGGCGCAAGCCAGCATGCGCGGAGTCAATGCCGCCGTCGTCGGCGTTCTGGGCGCCGCGCTCTACAATCCGGTCTGGACCAATACGGTGAGTTCGCCGCGCGATTTCGGCGTCGCCCTCACGGGCTTCGTTCTGCTCACGGTGTGGCGGGCGCCGCCGCTCGTGGTCGTCGTTCTGGGCGCGCTCGCCGGGATGGCGCTTGCTTGGCCGGGTTGAGGCCGCTGATGCACACATTCAGCGTGCGCCGCAAGCGATTGAGTCCTTGACGCAGATCGAGATCGCCGGCCGCGACCCAGCGGCGCAACTCGACCTGAAAGATGCAGAAGATCGTCCAGCCGACGAGTTGCGGCGTCTCGGCCGCCGCGATGCGGCGCTGCCGCATCGCCTGGGTAACGGCGCCGCCGATCAGCGCAATCAGCGCATCCCGCGTCGCCTGGAAGGCGCGCGCCTGCGCGCCGGATTCGTAGAACGTCATCTCGCGCAGCACGAGCCGCGACAGGATCGGCTGCCGGGCGAAGAACGCGTATTGGTGGCGAAACACTGCGAGCAGATTGTCGAGCAGCGGCGCATCCGGCTGCAGCGCGGCCCGCCCCGCGGCGATGGCCTCCTCGAGCCCCTCATTGGCGATCAGGAACAGCAGATCGCGCTTGTTCGCGGCATAGAGGAACACGGTGCCGAGGCCGACGCCGGCGCGCGCTGCAATCTCGCGCAGCGTGGCGTCGTCAAACCCCTTGGAGACGAAGAGCTTGCGCGCCGCATTCTTGATGCGATTGAGCTTGTCGCGCTTGTTGCGAGCACGCTGGCCGAGCGGCACCGCTGCTTCTGTAACCCCGCCCCTGCCGCGTTTTCCCGCCATGCGCCGAACTTGACACAAAACGAGCCGCGATGAAATATGAACATGTTCATAAAAAATGACGGCAACATAACGGAACCGCCGGAGGAAACGCCATGGCCACGACGCCGCGCCCGCAAAGCCTGCACGACAAACTCGCCTCCGCGGGCGACCGGCTGCCGGTGAATTATGATCGCCCGCCGCAATATATTGGCATGATCGCAGAGAAGGACGTCGTCGTGCCGATGCGCGACGGCATCAATCTGTCGGTCGACGTCTATCGGCCCGACACCAAGGATAAGCTCCCCGCCCTGCTCGCCTTTGCGATCTACAACAAAGATCTGCAGGGACCGGACGTCGCCGAGGCGCTGCCGCCGCAGCCGGCCTGGTCGTCGCTGTGGGCAGGACCGCTCGAAGCCGGCGATACCAAATTCTTCGTCTCGCGCGGCTATGTGCATGTGATCGGCTCGCCGCGCGGCGTCGGCAAATCGGATTCCACCGGCTCGCGGCAATGGGACAGCTACGACCTGATCGAATGGATCGCGCAGCAGCCGTGGTGCGACGGCAATGTCGGCATGATCGGCATTTCAGGCTTCGGCGCCGAACAGCTTTACGTGGCGCGGCAGAATCCGCCGCATCTCAAAGCGATCATGCCGCTCGATCCGCGCGGCGCCTATGGCACGCTCGGCTCTTTCCGCGAAGAATATCCTGGTGGGGTCATTCATCTGTTCCGCTACTACCTGATGCATCTCGCCGCGATGCACGGCGCCAAAGGCAAGCCGGGCGCGCTGCCGCCGGACAGGGAGGCGCTGTGGCAGGAGGCGATGAACAATCCCGACTACAAGATGTATCCGCACATCTTCAATGTGATCGCGCAGAAAGGGCAGCATATGCCGCCCTATTTTCAGCTGCTGATCGATCCTTATGACAGCGAAGCAGCGGTCGAAGACGCCGAGAAGAGTTTCGCCAACATCAAGGTGCCGACCTATACCGGCTCGGGCTGGTACGGCTACACCTACAAGACGCATCTCAACGGCGCACAGAATTACTTCGAGAAAATCTCGGCGCCGAAAAAGCTGACGTTCGCCGGCCCCGCCCATCACGAGCGGCCGTTCCATGCGCTGCACGGCGAAGTGCTGCGCTGGCACGATCAATGGCTCAAAGGCATCGACACCGGCATCATGAACGAGCCCGCCGTACGCTATTGGGTGATGGGCGCCAATGAATGGCGTTCAGGCTCGGACTGGCCGCTGCCGGAAACGCAGTGGACGAAATTTTATCTCAACAGCTGGGAGCGGCTGTCGGCCGCGCCGTTTGTGCCGTCAAGCGCGGAAGATGAGCTGCCGCCGGACGCGTTTGTGCAGATGCCGCCGACGCAGACCAACGCCGTGCAAAGCCTGCGCTATCTCAGCGACCCGCTGCCGGAGGATGTGCTGATCGCCGGGCCCGCGGTGCTGAACCTGTTCGCCGC
>Ga0335069_10007906_pt1 | contig 15278 bp, 15 predicted proteins | sample Lox_Sample_11_FD_206714 | JGI IMG/M metagenome (GOLD analysis project Ga0335069, IMG submission 206714) | Soil microbial communities from Loxahatchee National Wildlife Refuge, Florida, United States - Lox_Sample_1.1 | ecosystem: Environmental > Terrestrial > Soil > Wetlands | place: USA... | reverse complement strand
CGCTGCTACCAGACGTCCAAAGGGCCGGCGATTTTTCGCCTGCGCGATCACACTCTTCGCCTGATGCAGTCGTGCAAGATCTATCGCATTGATCTCGACTATTCGCTCGATGATCTGGTGCAGGCCACGGTTGATCTGGTCGGCGCCAACAAAGTTGCGCCCTGCTACATACGGCCGATCGTACTGCGCGGCTACGGACAGGTCGGCGTGAATCCGTTCAATTCCCCGACTGAGGTTTACATCGCGAATTACGAGTGGGGCAAATACCTGGGCAGCCCCGACTCCGACGACGGGGTCGACGTCTGTGTTTCCTCCTGGAACCGGCTGGCGCCGAATACGATGCCGACCATGGCGAAGGCCGGCGCGAATTACATGAACTCGCAGCTGATCAAGATGGAAGCCATCGTAAACGGCTACGCCGAGGGCATCGCGCTGGACGTGAACGGCTATGTGAGTGAGGGATCGGGCGAGAACGTCTTCCTGGTGCATAAAGAGCGCATCTACACGCCGCCGCTGGGGGCGAGCGTGCTGCCGGGAATCACGCGCAACTCCGTGCTGCACATCGCGCATGAGCTAGGCATTCCTGTGATCGAGCAGATCATCCCTCGCGAGTTGCTCTACATCTGCGATGAGCTGTTCTTCAGCGGCACGGCAGCAGAGATTACGCCAATCCGCTCGGTCGATAAGATCACGGTGGGCCGCGGCATTGCCGGCTCAATCACCAAGGCGATCCGCAAGGAGTTCTACGGCATCGTCAACGGCGTGACGGAAGACCGCTTCGGCTGGCTCACGCCGGTGCCGGTTTCGATGAAGCAGCCGGTGACGGTATAGCTCCAAGCCAACTCTTCAAGGGCAAGGGCGCAGCAAATGCGCCCTTCGCTATTTCGGGTGAATTTCACCACGGAGGCACTGAGGTCACGGAGTTTTTGTGTCAGGAAAACTTTTCACGATCACGATAATCCTGACGTCGCTCACTGTGTGGGCACGGGGCCACGCTTCGAATCGGCAGCCTGCGCTCACGCCCCAGAACAGCGGCACGAAGAACGCGCTGATCGCGGTCAGCGCGGTGAACGAGCGCGTGGTGTGGGCGAGCGGCAGAAATGGCACGTTCACGGTTACTACCGACGGCGGCGCAACCTGGCGAGCGGGAACGGTTAAGGGCGCTGAGACGCTTCAGTTGCGCGACGTGCAGGCAGTCAGCGACAAAGCCGCGTACGTCCTGTCGATCGGGGACAAGCCGAGCGATTTCCGCATCTACAAAACCGCCGACGGCGGCGCGACCTGGACGATGCAGTTCCAGAACCAGCGCGACAATGCGTTCTACGATTGCTTCGCGTTCTGGACGCCGACGCGCGGCATCGTGCAGAGCGACTCGGTTGACGGCGTCTTTCCCGACCTGCGCACAACCGACGGCAAGACGTGGCACGACATCAGCCACAATGTTCCAACGGCGTTGCCGGGCGAGGCGTCGTTCGCCTCCAGCGGAACCTGCGTTGCGACACAGGGGAAAGAGAAGGCGTGGATCGCGACTGGAGGCGCAAAGACGTCACGTGTGCTGGTGACCAGAGATGGCGGCAACACTTGGAGCGCATACGACACCCCGCTGATGAGCTCGCAGGGTGCGGGCGCGTTTTCTGTCGCTTTTCGCGACGCGCAGAACGGCATGATCGGCGGCGGGAATCTCGATCCGAAACATACTGACGAAGCTGCCGCTGCACTGTCGCGCGACGGCGGCGAGACTTGGACGCTTACGGCGAAGCCGCCGGTGACTGGCGCCATCTACGGCCTGAGCTATGCCGGTTCAGGGAAGGCGAAGAACTCTGATCGCACCGTGGTGATCACCGCCAATCAGGGATGCGCGGCCTGGTCGCCGGACGAAGGCGTGACCTGGTTCAAGCTGCCGGATGTGTCCGGATACTGGGGCGTCGCGTTCGCCGGTCCGCAAGCCGGATGGCTGGTGGGGACGGATGGGCGGATATTGAAGATCGGGTTTCAAAGGCAGTGGCCAGTGGCCGGTGATCAGTGACCAGTTGACGGCGCGCCGCGTCCGATTGCGGTTGTAAGAAGACAATTTCTCGTCTGATGGACCTTTGGTACGACTGGTACGACGACCAGCACACAGAGTTGACGAAGCGACACAGGCTAGCTATCACTGGCCACTGACCACTAGCCACTGCCTTTAGAACTCCATTGTCTTCAATTCGGGGCTGACGATCAGCGGGGCTTCGGTCGCGCGCTGCACATCTTCATAGGTCAGGCCGGGAGCGATCTCTTCCAGCACCAATCCGCTTTGCGTGACGCGGATGTACGCCATTTCGGTGACGATGGTATTCACCACTCGGAGCCCGGTGATGGGTAGAGTGCAGCGCTTGAGGATCTTCGGGCTGCCGTCTTTCGTGGTGTGCTCCATGGCGACAATCACGCGTTTGGCACTGGCCACCAGGTCCATGGCGCCGCCCATGCCTTTGACCATCTTGCCCGGGATCATCCAGTTGGCGAGATTGCCTTCTTCGTCCACCTCCATCGCGCCCAGCACGCTGAGGTCGATGTGGCCGCCGCGAATCATGGCGAACGACTCGGCGCTGGAGAAGAAGGCGGTGCCGGGAAGCTGCGTCACCGTCTCCTTGCCGGCGTTGATGAGGTCGGGGTCTTCTTCGCCAGAGATCGGGTAGGGGCCGACGCCGAGCATGCCGTTCTCACTTTGCAGCACGACCTCGATGCCGGGCGGGACGCAGTTGGCGACCAGAGTGGGCATGCCGATGCCCAGGTTAACGTAGAAGCCGTCGCGAAGCTCGCGCGCTACGCGCCGCACGATGAGGTCGCGCTTTTCGGTGTCTTTTTGCTTGGCGATGTTCGGAGTCGTTGCCATATTGTTCTGCCTAATTTCTTGCTATCAAGGTCGCGCGCCATCAGAATTGTCATCACGAAGAGGTCTTCAGGCCGACGAGGGATCTGCTGTTCGCCGCGACGCACAATAATGATCGCGCTCGTCCGACTCCTGCGTGCCGGCTCTACCTAGACCTTCCGTACCGTCCGCCGCTCGATCCGCTTCTCGTAGTTCGTTCCCTGCAGAATCCGATGCACGTACACGCTGGGTGTGTGCACCTGATCCGGTTCGAGCTCTCCCGGTTCTACCAGGTGTTCGACCTCGACGATGGTGCAGCGCGCCGCCGTAGCCATCATGGGATTGAAGTTTTGTGCCGTGTGACGATACACGAGATTGCCCCATCGGTCGCCCTTCCAGGCCTTGATCAGCGCGAAGTCGGCGGTCATGCCTCGCTCCAGCACGTAAGGGCGTCCGTCGAACTCGCGCGTCTCTTTTCCCTCGGCGACAACGGTACCGAATCCCGTCGGCGTGTAAAACGCGGGAATCCCCGCCCCGCCCGCGCGAATGCGCTCAGCAAGCGTGCCCTGCGGAACCAGTTCCAGGTCGATGCGCCCGGTCAGCACCATGGATTCCAGCAATTTGTTCTCGCCAACGTAGCTGCCCTTGTGCGACGTAATCTGTCCGGCGGCCAGCATCAATCCCAGGCCGAAGTCGTCGACGCCGACGTTGTTGCTGATGGTGTGCAGGTTCTTCACACCTTTTTTTACCAGGGCGGCAATGAGGTTCTCCGGAATACCGCACAGGCCGAAGCCTCCGACCATGACGGTGGCGCCGTCCTGGATGTCGCGCACCGCTTCCTCGGCGCTGGCAACTACCTTGTTCAGTGACATAGATCTTTCATCCGATTCCGCCTGTCGAAAATCGTTTCACCACGGAAGCACGGGATGCACGGAATAATCGAATCAAATAAATTCCGTGATTCCGTGGTGAAGCTTCCGACCGGCGATTGTACCGAGGAGCGCGCGTCCACGCAAAATCATGGCTCGTCGTTGTCGTCGCCGGCAGTCTGGTCAACAGAACGGCCGCTGACGTTCACGGTAATCTTCTCGCCGGCCTTGGGCAGAAAGGTCACGCGCGCCGGCTGCCGCTGCCATTGCGGCGCTGAGCAGTTGCTGTCGGGTGTCTCGCCGTTGTTGTTCGTTCCGACCGCTTTGCGGAACAACGGCTTGTTGCGGCCGATCTCGGCGACGATCGCCATCACGCTCTCGCCGGACGAGGCGATGCCACAATACGCCGCATAGTCACGATACCAGCTGACGTCCGAGTAAAAGGGGTCGAAGTCGGGCAGCTTTACTGCCGACACCTTACCCGAGGTACGGCTCACCAGCAGCCATCCGCCGCGCTGCCACAGCCACTTGGGGGTCTTGCGCGCGTCGTCCGGCAGCGAGTCGTTGATGCGATAAGCGCGCCGGACGACGAATTCGCGGTCGGTGACGTCGTGGGTGCTTCCGGTAGTGAACTCTTTCACTTTGCCGTCGATATAAAGCGGGCGCACCGTGACATCCATCGTCTTGTCTTCGGAGGGCCCGATGAACAGCTTCACCGTCACGGGCTTGCCCAGGGTGACGGAATGCGGCTTGCTCGCCGCCGCAGCGGACAACGCAAGTGTGACAGCCAACCCTACGAGTAAACCGACGCGCATAAGACCCATGCTGAGGCTAATCTGGCGCCCCGCCGACTGCAAGTTTTCTCCGGTTGCACCAAAGTTTGCTGCCGAATGTTAACCAACTGACAACTGACATACAATGTGAAGCGTCTAAGTGGCTGATGGACGACTTGACCTACAGCATAATCATCCCGGCGTACAACGAAAGCGAGCGGCTCGCGGTATCGTTGCCCAAAGTCCTGGACTACACGGAAAAGAACGACCTGCAGGCGGAGATCATCGTGGTGAACGACGGTTCACGCGACGACACCGCCGACGTCGTGCGCCAGTTCGCACGCACGCACCCGGAGATCCGCCTGCTGGAGAACCCCGGCAACCGCGGCAAGGGTTACAGCGTTCGCAATGGAATGCTCAACGCGCTCGGCGATGTGGTGCTGTTTACCGACGCCGATCTGTCCTCGCCGATCTACGAAGCCAGCAAGCTCTTCGCGGCTATCGAGCAGGGCGCGGACGTCGCCATTGGTTCGCGCTGGCTGCGCGCCGAGCTGCAAACCGAGCGTCAGCCGTGGTTCCGGCAACTCTACGGCAGGCTGTTCAACCTTGGGTTGCGCCTGACGTTGGGCCTGAAATTTCGCGACACCCAATGCGGCTTCAAGGCGTTCACCCGGGCTGCGGCTCAGACGGTCTTTACCCGGCAGCGCGTTGAGCGCTGGGGCTTCGATCCGGAGCTGCTGTTCCTGGCCAACAAGTTCAACCTGCGCACCGTCGAGGTGCCGGTCGAGTGGGCGCACGATCACCGCTCCAAGATCAGCCCTCTGCGCGACGGCCTGAAGATGGGCGTGGAGATGTTGAGCGTGCGCTGGAATGATCTCAAGGGGCTATACAAAGAGCCGTCCTTCGCGGCGGAGGAAGTGCCGGTCAAATCGGGCGCGGTGGTCCGCAGCGTGAAATAGCCCTCGACGAAAGTCATTTCACCACGGAGGCACGGAGCACACGGAGTTTTTTACGTGTTCCGGAGTCAATCCTCTTTATAGTGTTCATCGCGGCACTCTTGCTGCGGGCGCGGTTGCTTCGCGTCTTGGTTCCCTTTACCATCGCCCTGCGTGCCTTCCTCTGCTGACAAACTTAATCCAGACCGCGAGCGCATCGTCTCGGCGGCGCCGGTCGACGATGATTCGTCGTTCGAGCTGAAGCTGCGGCCGCAACGGCTGCGCGAATTCATCGGGCAGAAGAAGGTCAAGGAGAACCTCGACGTCGCGATCCAGGCGGCTAAGTCGCGCGGCGAGGCGCTCGATCATGTCCTGCTATACGGGCCGCCCGGGCTGGGCAAGACGACGCTGGCCAATATCATCGCCAACGAGCTGGGCGTTGCGTTTCAGCAGACCTCGGGGCCGACGCTGCAGATCAAGGGCGACCTGACCGCGATCCTCACCAACCTGCGCGACAAGCAGGTGCTCTTCATCGACGAGGTGCATCGGCTGCAGCCGGCGCTGGAAGAGTTGCTGTACTCGGCGCTGGAGGATTACAAGCTCGACATCATCATCGGGCAGGGGCCGTCGGCGCGGACGCACACCATCGAGGTCAGGCCGTTCACGTTTATCGGCGCCACCACCCGCGCGGGACTGCTGTCGGCGCCGTTGCGGTCGCGCTTCGGCATCGTGCTGCGGCTGGAGTTCTATACCCACGACGACCTTAAAGTAATACTTGAGCGTTCAGCGGAAATTCTAGGTATTGCAATTGATAACGACGGAGCGATGGAGATCGCCACGCGTTGCCGCGGCACGCCACGCATTGCCAATCGCCTGCTGCGGCGCGTGCGTGACTACGCCCAAGTGCGCGGCGCAGGCAAGATCGATAAGCCCACGGCGCAGGCGGCGCTGGAGATGTTGGAGGTCGATCGCTACGGCTTCGACGAAATCGACCGCAAGCTGCTGCTGACCATCATCGAGAAGTATCAGGGCGGGCCGGTGGGATTGAGCACGCTGGCAGCCTCTCTGGCGGAGGAACCGGATGCGATCGAAGAGATCTACGAGCCGTTCCTGATGCAGATCGGATTTCTGGATCGCACACCCCGCGGGCGCGTGGCAACGCATTTGGCGTACGAGCATTTCAAGGTTCCGCGACCGAGGGTTGACCGCAGCGGGCAGGAGACGTTGTTCTGAACATCGCTGTTCGAAAGACGATCTTGAGTCCAAGTAGCGCGTTGCACGTCTAAACAGATAAGCTTTGATCAAGGAGAAACATGCCTCAACTGATGAGAACGTCGAATCCCGCGCTGGGCGGCGGCGAAGCCTTCCGCACCGGCGAGGTCGCCTATGGCGAAGGGATGACGATATCGGGCACGGTCAACAAGACCGGCCTGCTGGTGATTTTGTGTGTGGCTACGGCCGCCTGGACGTGGAACCGCTTCTTTGGCGCAGCCGCCGTCTCGCCCGAAGCGGCCATGCAATCGATCGCGCTGCCCATCATAGCGGGCGGCATCGGCGGCTTCATCGTCGCCATGGTCACCATCTTCAAGAAGGAGTGGTCGGCGATCACCGCGCCGATCTACGCGCTGCTGGAAGGCCTGGTATTGGGCGGCGTCTCGGCTTCGTTTGAATTCCGCTACCACGGCATCGCCATTCAAGCGGTTGCGCTTACCTTCGGCGTGCTCGTCGCCATGCTGGTGGCTTACCGCACGGGCCTCATCAAGGTGAACGACAAACTGCGGCTGGGGATCGTGGCTGCCACCGGCGGCATCATGATCTTCTACTTCCTGCAGTTCATCCTGGGCTTCTTCCACGTGGGCTTTCTCAACGCGGTGAACGGCGCAACGCCGCTGGGGATCGGCTTCAGCGTGGTGGTGGTGATCATCGCCTCGTTGAACTTGGTGCTCGACTTCGACCTGATCGAAAACGGCGCCCGCTACGGCGCACCCAAGTACATGGAGTGGTACAGCGCGTTTGCGCTAATGATCACGCTGGTGTGGCTGTACTTCGAGATCCTGCGTCTGCTGGCCAAGATGCGGGAGAGATAAAATCAGCTGTCGGTTCTCAGCCGCCGGCTCTCAGTTTCAATCCCGGGTGCCCCACTCATCCCATCGTTTGGGATGAGTGGGTTCTATCTCAATGCCGGAAATGCCTGACGCCAGTCAGCACCATTGCCAATCCCAGCTTGTTGCCCGCGTCAATCACTTCCTGATCGCGAACTGAGCCGCCGGGCTGAATGATGGCCGTTGCGCCGGCTTTTGCGATTTCCTCCACTCCATCGGGAAATGGGAAGAACGCATCGGACGCGGCGACTGAGCCTTTGATTCCCAGCACCGATTTCATCGCGCCGATCTTCGCCGAGTCGACGCGGCTCATCTGGCCCGCGCCTACGCCGGTGCTCTGGCCGTTGCGCGCGTAGAGAATCGCGTTGGACTTGACGTGCTTGCAGACCCTCCATGCGAACAGCAGGTCGCGCATCTCCTGCTCGGTCGGCTTGCGCTCGCTGACGACTTTGAGGTCGGCGTCGGTCAGCGGACGCATGTCGTTGTCCTGTAGCAGCACGCCGCCGGAGACGTTCTTCAGCACCCACTTCTGCTGCATGGGAACGACCTCGACCAGGCGCAGATTTTTCTTGGCAGCAAAGATTTGCCGCGCTTCGTCGTCGAAGCCGGGCGCGGCAATCGCCTCCACGAACAGCTTCGCCATCTCAGTTGCGGTCGCGGCGTCGATCGGGCGATTCACCCCGATGACTCCGCCAAACGCAGACACGGGATCGCATTCAAGCGCGCGCTTATAGGCCTCGGCCAGAGTCGGCGCGACGGCCGTGCCGCAGGGATTGGTGTGCTTGATGATGGCGCAAACGGTTTCGTCGAACTCCTGCGCCAAATCCCACGCCGCCTGCAGATCGACGATGTTGTTGTAGCTGAGCTCCTTGCCCTGAAGCGGCTTGCCGTTCGCGATGCCCTTGCCCGAGCCGTCGGAGTAGAGCGCCGCTTTCTGATGCGGATTTTCGCCGTAGCGCAGGTCGAAGGCTTTGTGGAAGCTGAGGCGCAGTGTCTCGGGAAATCCCTCGACACCTCCCAGGTCAAACTTCTCTCGGTCTGTCGGTGCGATTCGCTCCAGTGTGGAGGCGATCGCCGAATCGTAGGCTGCTGTTGTGGCGAAGGCCTTCTGAGCCAGCCGCCATTTGGTCGCCAGCGACAGCGAACCGCCGCTCGACTGCATCTCCTGTGCGATGGCGTCGTAATCGGTGGGCGAGGTGACGATAGCGACGTCCTGAAAATTCTTTGCGGCCGAGCGCACCATCGATGGGCCGCCGATGTCGATGTTTTCGATGATGTCTTCGAACTCTACGCCCGGCTTGGCCGCGGTCTTCTCGAAGGCGTACAGGTTCACTACCACCATGTCGATGGGCTGAATGCCGTGCTGCTGCACTGCCGCGCGATGCTCCGGCTTGCTGCGCATGTGGAGGATGCCGCCGTGTACTTTGGGATGAAGGGTCTTGACTCGTCCGTCGAGCATCTCGGGGAAGCCGGTCAGGTCGGAGATGTCTTTCACCGCGATGCCGGAGTCGCGCAGCAGTTTCGCCGTGCCGCCGGTTGAGATCAGTTCGACGCCCTGCGACGCCAATTTACGGGCGAACTCCACCAGTCCTGTTTTATCGGTAACGCTTAAAATTGCTCGCTGAATTGCTGCCATGAGTGCCTTTCGTAGCTTCCCGCGGTTTGGCCGCCGGCAGGATCCCTGAGCTAAGCAGTGGACAGAGCACAGGTTAGGGGTGCCCGGCGGAGTGATCCCCGGATGCGGGAAGTTGCACAACCAGAATAACGCATCCCGAAGCCACTCCCCCTTGCATCTAACCTCAACGAATGGCGACGAATCGCATTCCGATCGTTATTGCCGACGACCACGCCGTGTTGCGCGAGTCATTGACTGCGCTGTTGCAATCACAGCCCGACTTCGAGGTAGTGGGAGCCGCTGCGACCGGCGAAGAGGCGTTGCACCTGGTGCAGCAATACAGCCCGCGGGTATTAGTGCTTGATCTGGCCATGCCCGGCAGCGATGGCTTTGAGGTGTTGCGGACCTTGGAGCGCGCCGGCAACCGCGTGGCTTCCGTAGTGCTGACCGGTTCGGAGAATGAGCATGACTACGTGCAAGTGGTTCGCCTGGGTGCGCGTGGGCTCGTCTTGAAGGCCGACAATCCGGAGAAGCTGTTTACCGCGATCCGCGCGGTAAGCGAAGGTGAGCTTGCGTTCTCCGATGAGATTGCGCATTGCGTGCTCGACGCTATGGTTTCCAATCAACCCGCTGTGCCGAGCTCCATGCAGCGGCTATCGGAACGCGAGCGCCAGATTTCCTATATGGTGGCGCGGGGGATGAGGAACCGCGACATTGCCGCCGACTTGAGCATCAGCGAAAACACCGTCAAGCGCCATCTGCAAAGCATCTTTTCAAAAACCGGCTCGCGCGACCGGCTGGAGCTGGCCGTGCTGGCCCTGGCTGAAATCGGCAAGGCGGCGTAAAAGCGATTTCATCACAGAGACATAGAGACACGAGGAATTTTTTGGTGTATTTGGCGGCAGGAAGAGACGCTGCTGATCCCTCGCGTACGTCGTGCGGCGGGCAAGGTTTTTCAGAATTTTGAACTCTGTGACTCGGTGTCTCTGTGGTTAATTATTTCCCCGCGCTGGCGGCCATCTTCTTGACCATGGCGATCACCAGTTTGCGATCGCTCTCGTTCAGGCCGGGGGAATAGCGCCGAATCTGGGTGAGGAAGCGTACTTCGTCCTCAGGGAGCTGCGGCACCGGTTTGCTACCGTTTTCCCCGGTGGTTTCGTTGAAGAAGCGAGCCAAGGGAAGATCCATGGCATTGGCGATCCGGGCCAGGGTATCCAGCGAGGGGACGGTATGGCCGTTCTCGACGCGCGAGAGGTAACAGCGCAGCAAACCGGTTCGTTTTTCGATATCGCCTTGGGACATACCTTTTTGCAAACGGAAGCTGCGAATGGTCTCGCCGATATTCATAATTGGATAGCGTCCTGAGCAAGAGTGGCCATTTGGGGTTGACTGCATAGTAACCATTGCGAAGAAAGCTGGCAAGTGAAATCGGCAAGGCAGTGGCCGGTGACCAGTGGCCAGTGGCCAGCAGTGAGCATGAGCGTTCCGGTCGTTGGGCCCGCAAAGTCGCTGGAATTCACCAGATCGTCACGAATGTGCAACCGAGTACGAGGGCTGGCCGGTGACCACTGACCACTGGCCACTGAATCAGAGCGCCCGCTCCATGTAAATCAGGCCCGCGGTTGGCTCCAGGGGATCGGGAGGAACCTCGCGAAATCCAAACTGGCGATACATGTGGATAGCGGCCTCCATGGTCGGCAGGTAAGAATCCAGGCGCATCGAGCTATAGCCGAGTAGGCGAGCCTCTTCAAGAATGCGCTCCACCAGTTCACGTCCCAGCTTGCCGCCGCGAAAACCGGGACGTAGGTAGAGCCGCTTCATCTCACAGGTGCGCTCCACGGGGAATGGGCGCAGGCCCACGCAGCCAACCGGCTGGCCGACAACAGTCGCCAACATCAGCTTGCCTTTGGGCGGCGCATAAGCTCCGGGCAGACCGGCGATCTCTTCGTCCAAAGTGTGGGCGCAATACTCCGCCCCGAGCTGCGCGCCGTATTCGGTAAACAGGTTGCGAATCTGTTCAAGCTGCTCCGGAGTGGCGACTTCGACGATCATGTTCGTGGATAGTGGGCAGTGGATAGTGGATAGTGGATAGAAACGACGACAAGTCTACGGTCTAATCTGCTTCTATCCACTACCCACTATCCACTAAGCACTAGTATTCAGCCGCTGATTTGTGAATGCGCGTGGGATCCAGCTTGATGCCGCTTTCCAGGATCATCTCTACCGAATCGCCGACCCCCAACTGAACTTCCGGACCCCGCGTGAGCAGAACCGTAGCCAGTCCGAGTGCGCCACCGGCTCCGGCGCCAATGGCTGCGCCCTTTCCGCCATCGGCGACGGCGCCAATAAGGCCTCCCGGAACGGTTGCGGTGGCGATGGTCGCGGCATCCTTACCTTTTCCGCCCGGACCTTCGATGGTGCCTTCCTTGCCCTTTACGGTGTTGTCGTTCGAGCCGGGTGTATTTTGTACGGCGCCGGGCAGCATCACCGTATAACCGTTCGGAAAGATCAGCGAGGTGAAGCCCATTTGCAGCTCAGCGCGGCCTTTGACACGGCCGGGACGGACGACGCGCTGTACCTCACCTTGGACGAAGGTTCCAGCGGGAATGACGATCTGGTTGTTCTCGATAACGGGGAAGGCGGTTTGCGCGTACACCGGATCGCCCGGACGTGCGCTCTTGGTGTTGATGCCTTGCTTGAGGGTGAGCGGAATCTTGGTGCCGGACGGGACGGTGATCTCGGGCGGGGAAGCAGGTGCCTCCTTCGGATCGCTATCGGCGACGCCGTTACGGGGCTTCAGATGAGGGATATCCTGACTGCTCTGGGCGGCAAGCGGAGCTGCGAGCACGCCCATCCACAGGGTCAAGCCGGCTGCAATAATGATGGCTCTCATGATTCCTCCGAAAGGCGGCACTTAGCATTTAGCACTTAGCAGTTGGCAATCCAAATCCGTCTCTGTTCGTCCGTAGCATGAACGCAATATTAGACTCAAAGTCGCGCCTCTTTAGATGGTCCGCAACCGGGTTTGGCTAAATGCCAAGTGCTAAATGCCAAATGCTGTTACTTCAAGTTGTACAGCGCGTTCACGTGTGCCGTCACGGTCACTTTCTCGGCGCTGAACTCTGCCGTGGGCGGCGGCGCTGCCATGGCTCCGGCAACCTGGGCCTTCGCCATCATGGGACGTATCGGCTGCGGCTCGAAGGTATCGATGGACGCGTACGACAAATCGCCCAGGGTGCGTCCGCTCGACTGTGCGACAGCACTCGCCTCGTCGTGCGCGCGCCGAAGCGCGTCCTGCACGGCCTTGATCTTGGCCGCGTCCATATTTTCCAGCATGTAACCGATCGAGGTATTCGTGACCTCCAGATTTCCCAAGCCTTCCGTGATGGGGCCAATCTTGCTGAAATCCTTCAATTTGATGCTGATGTTCGCCTCCACGCGATAGCCGATCAGCTTCTGTTTTCCGTTGCTGTAGTCGTAAACCGGCTGGGTGGCGAAGCGGCTGATCTCGGCCTGTTGCGGCTCGATGCCGTTGGAGCGCAACAGTTGCCGCACCTGCTCGGCGAGTTGCGTTGCCTTTTGCATCGCGTCCTGCAGCTTGTTTTCCTGCGGCGCAATATTGAATTGCACCAGCGCGGTGTCGGGCTCAGTTTCGAACTTGCCGTCGGCGCCCACCCAAACACTGTTGGGGATCGGGCCGGCGGTGGCGCGCTCCTGCGCGAACAGCACAGAGCCCGCGATCGCTGCAAACGCCAAAATGAGAACAACTTTCCGTTTTTGCATGACACTTCCTAGACGCCTCACGTGGGGAAGGGTAAGCTGCCCACAGAATACACAGTTACTGGCGGACCAACGAACAAAAGATAGACGCCGTCAGGCCGCTACTCAGGTCGTTGTGGGTTGAACTTCTCTTTTCCACAGGCGCGGGTGCTGTATACTCGCCAGTCATTTCGTGCGCTTGCAGCGCGCGTCCGTTTGCTGTATCTGCTGCGACTCCCTGGCCCGATTCTTCGTACAATGAGGTGACGCCGTGCATCGTTTCGGCGTTCGCAGTGTTAGATTAGGACACTTTCCGATGGATAAATTTGTCGTCCGTGGCGGAAATCCGCTGCAGGGCACGGTGCGCGTCAGCGGCGCCAAGAATGCCGCGCTGCCTGCCATGGCGGCCGCGCTGCTCACTGCCGAACCTGTCATCCTCGAAAACATTCCTCAGGTGCGCGACATCGAGACGGAACGCCGTTTGCTCGCGGCGATGGGTGCCGAGGTCGAGCTCGGCTACGGACGGGCGCAACACCGCACCACCATCTGCTGCCGCGACCTGGTGAATCCGGAAGCTTCGTATGAGCTGGTGAAGACCATGCGCGCCTCGACGCTGGTTCTGGGGCCGCTGGTGGCGCGCATGGGACGAGCGCGCGTCTCCCTGCCGGGCGGCTGCGCCATCGGCGCGCGGCCCATCGATCTTCATCTCAAAGGACTGGAAAAACTCGGGGCGAAGATCGTGCAGGAGCACGGCTACATCGAAGCGCAAGCCGAGCGGCTGAAGGGTGCGCGTATCGTTTTGGAGAAGATCACCGTCACCGGCACGGAAGACCTGCTGATGGCGGCCACGCTGGCCGACGGCGAAACCGTGCTGGAGAACTGCGCGCGCGAGCCGGAAGTGGTCGATCTGGCCGCCCTGTTGAACAAGATGGGAGCGCAGATTGAGGGGGCGGGCACGCATGCCATCCGCGTGCGCGGGGTAGAACAACTCCATGGCGCGCGCCATCGCATCATTCCCGACCGCATCGAGGCAGGGACGTTTGTCATAGCCGGCGCGCTTACCGGCGGCGATCTCACGGTCAGCGGCTGCGAGCCCCATCACCTGGACGCACTGCTGCAGAAGCTGGAAGAGTGCGGCGTAACGCTAAGCACGAATGGCGAATCGGTGCGAATCGTGGGCGATGGGCGCCTGCGATGTGCGGACATGGCTACCGAGGAGTATCCCGGCTTTCCCACCGACATGCAGGCGCAGTTCATGGCACTGGCCACGCAGGCCGACGGCACCAGCATCATCAGCGAGAACATCTTCGAGAACCGCTTCATGCATGCGCTGGAGCTGGTGCGCATGGGCGCGAACGTTAAAGTTGAAGGCAATCGCGCCGTGGTGCGCGGCCACACTCCGCTAAGTGGCGCGGCGGTACAGGCCAGCGATCTTCGCGCCTCTGCGTCGCTGGTTCTGGCAGCGCTGGTTGCCGAAGGCGAGACCATCATCGACCGGGTTTACCACATCGATCGCGGCTACGAACGCATAGAAGAGAAATTGCGCGGGGTAGGCGCGCAAATCCGGCGCATTGGCGAGCTGTTGCCGCGACGGGCTGTCGCGCCCGCAGTAGCCAGCTGAGACCGCGTGGTTCGTCACTCTCAGCTGTGATCCAGGTCGCAGCAGCTCCGCCGCATTTCCGCGACCGTAGAAGCGAGGAGCCTTGCATGAAAGGAAATGAGAAAGTGATCGAGCGCCTGAACCTGGCGCTGCGTGACGAAATAACCGCGTCCGTTCAGTACATGGTGCAGGCCGAAACCTGCGAGAACTGGGGTTACGGACGCCTGGCCGGCATCACCAAAGGGCGTGCGATCGAAGAGATGAGACATGCCGAATCGCTAATCGAGCGTATCCTGTTTCTCGATTCCGTGCCGGAAGTGAATATCTCGCTGAAGCCGACGCTGGGCAAGGATGTGCCGCAACAGTTCGAGGCCGCGCTGGCCGACGAGACCGGCGCTATCCGCGACTACAACGATTCCATCAAAGCCTGCGTCGAGGTGGGCGATAACGGCAGCAAAGAGCTGTTCGAGCGCATGCTGCATGACGAAGAGCGCCACGCCGATTATCTGGAGGCGCAACTACACTCCATCAAAGAAATGGGACTCGCCGCGTATCTGGCGCAACAGATGGAAAAGTAGCCCTGACCGGCTGGTATCTCCGGGAACCGCTCGGCGCTTCATCAGTACTGCTTGAGTAATTCCTCGAGATCAGTGATGTGCTGCTGTGTCAGTTTGGTGGTGAGGAGTGCGACGTCCATCGGATAGATGGAGCCGTACTGCGCCTGCTTGTCCGAGGCGGGATACATCGCTTCGATATAGGCGTCGCGATAGGCAATCCAGG
>Ga0335069_10007905_pt1 | contig 15278 bp, 13 predicted proteins | sample Lox_Sample_11_FD_206714 | JGI IMG/M metagenome (GOLD analysis project Ga0335069, IMG submission 206714) | Soil microbial communities from Loxahatchee National Wildlife Refuge, Florida, United States - Lox_Sample_1.1 | ecosystem: Environmental > Terrestrial > Soil > Wetlands | place: USA... | reverse complement strand
CGGGAGGGCCAGGGCATCCGGCGTTACGTCCACCTCGGCACCGGAAACTACAACGCGCTCACGGCGCGGCAGTACACGGACCTGTCGCTGTTCACCGCCCGGACCGCCGTGGCCGACGACGTGAGCGCGCTGTTCAACATGCTCACCGGCTACGCGGTCCCACCGACGTTCAAGCGCCTCATCGTCGCCCCCTTCGGATTGCAAGAAAAGCTCATCGAGCTCATCCGGCGCGAGGCAGACCGGGCGCGCCGCGGCGAGGGCGCCCGGATCCTGGTCAAGGTGAACCACCTGGTGGACGCGCCACTCATCCGTGAGCTCTACGCTGCCTCGCAAGCCGGCGTCCGGATCGACCTCCTCATCCGCGGCATCTGCTGTCTCCGGCCGGGGCTGCTGGGCGTCTCGGAGAACATCCGGGTCCGGGCCATCACCGATCGGTTCCTGGAGCACGGCCGGGTCTTCGCATTCGGGACGCCGGAGCGGGCGGAGGTGTTCCTCTCCAGCTCCGACTGGATGCCGCGCAACTTCATCCGCCGGGTGGAGGTGATGGTGCCGATCGAGGACCCGGTCATCCGGCTCCGGCTGCTGGACGAGGTGCTGGGCATCGGATTGCGGGACGACGCGAAGGCGAGCGCGCTGCAGGCGGACGGGACCTACGCCCCGGTCCGGACCGAGGGTGGTCCCACGGTGCGAAGCCAGATGGTGTTCCTCGAGCGGGCGCACCGGGCGGAGGCGGGCAAGGAAGCGGTGATCCGCCACATCGCCGCGCCCGAGGCGACCCCGCCGCCACGCACCGCCGTGCCGCAGGCCTGAGCGCCCCCCGCGTCGCCCGGTGGCCCCCCTCGGCGCAGCGCCAGTGGGGCGAGCACGGCCGGTCACGGGGACGCAGCATCGAGCATCCCCGCCGGGCTCCCGCTTGCCTCCGGTCGGTCCCTGCTGCGAGACACGGAAGCGCTTGACCCTCCTCCGCGCCGCCGACGTCTCGCTCTCCTTCGGGAGCCGAAGCCTCTTCCACGACCTGACCCTGGTGGTCGAGGAGGACGAGCGCGTCGGCCTCGTCGGAGTCAACGGCTCGGGGAAATCCACGCTGATGCGCATCCTGGCCGGCGAGCTGCGGCCGGACGCGGGCGAGCTCCAGCAGCGCCGGGGTGCACGGGTCTCCTTCCTTCCCCAGGAGCCCGCGTTCCCGCCGGGGGCGACCGTCGCCGGCGAGCTCTCGGTGGCGCAGGCGCCGCTCCGGGAGGCGCTCCAGCAGCACCACGCCCTGGCCCACCAGCTCGGCTCCCTCGCCGGCGAGCCGCTCATCCGGGCCACCGCGCAGCTGGCCGCCCTTTCCGATCGCATCGAGTCGCTCGGCGGCTGGGACACGGAGCACCAGGCCAGGACCTTGCTCGATCGGCTCGGGGTGAAGGACTGGGACCGGCCGGTGGCCCAGCTCTCCGGCGGGGTCCGCAAGCGCGTGGCCATTGCCCGCGCCCTCCTCTCCCGGCCGGATCTGCTCCTCCTCGACGAGCCGACCAACCACCTCGACGCGGACACGGTGGAGTGGCTCGAGGACGCGCTGGACGCGCTCCCGGGCGCGCTGCTGCTCGTCACCCACGATCGCTACTTCCTGGACAGCCTGGTGGACCGGATCGTCGAGATCCAGCCCGGAGGCGCGCTGGTCTCGTACCCCGGCAACTACCAGGCGTACCTCGAGCAGAAGCTCGCGGCCGAGGAGGAGGCCACGCGCAGCGAGCACCGGCGGGGCCGGTGGATCGCCCAGGAGGTTGCCTGGCTCCGGCGCGGCCCCGAGGCGCGACGGACGAAGAGCCGGGCGCGCATCGAGCGCGCGCGGCGGCTGATGGCCGAGCCGCGCTTCCGCCGTCCTCGAGTTCCCGAGCTGCAGCTCACCGAGCCCCCCCGGCTGGGCCATTCGGTCATCGAGGCCCGTGACGTCGCGTTCGGCTGGCCGGGGCGGGACGTGTTTCAGGGGGTGTCGCTCATCGTCCAGTCCGGCGACCGGGTGGGCATCGTCGGCCCGAACGGCGCGGGCAAGACCACGCTCCTGCGCGTGCTCCTCGGCGAGCTCGCCCCTCGGCAGGGGACGGTGGTGCGCGGGCGGACGGTACAGGTGGCGCACTTCGACCAGGGCCGCGCCTCGCTCGACCCGGAGCAGACGGTCTACGAGGCCGCCTCGAGCGAGGAGCAGGTGGAGCTCGGGGGCCGCACGGTCGCGCTTCGCGACTACCTGGACGACCTGCTCTTCCCGGTGCCGATGCAGCGGATGAAGGTCGCCGCGCTCTCGGGCGGCGAGCGGAACCGGCTGCTGCTCGCGCGGCTGTTCCTCCAGGGAGCGAACCTCCTGGTCCTGGACGAGCCCACCAACGACCTGGATCTCCCGACCCTGAACGTCCTCGAGCGGCTGCTGCTCCGGTTCACCGGTGCCGTGCTGCTGGTGACGCACGACCGGTACTTCCTGGACAAGGCGGCGACCCGCATCCTGGCCGTGGAGGGAGACGGCAAGGTAGTCTCGTGGCCGGGGAACTTCACCACCTACCGCGCGCTGCGGGCCCAGGCGACTGCGCCGGCGTCATCCGGCGGCACGCGCAACCCGGCTGCGTCGGCGGAGCGAGCTGCGGCCGCTCCCGCCGAGCGCGCGCGCCGGAGGCGGCTCGGATACCAGGCCCAGCGCGAGCTCGACGGCATGGAAGCGGCGATCGAGGCCGCCGAAGCGCGACGAGCCACGGCGGAGGCCGAGCTGCTCCGGCCGGAGGTCTACTCGGATGGGCGCAGGACCTCCGAGGCACAGTCCGCGCTCGCCGCTGCGACCGCCGAGGTCGACCGCCTCTACGCGCGCTGGGCCGAGCTGACATCGCTCGGGTGAGCGGCCGGCTGCCGAGGTCCGGTCGGGGGGGACGTCGACCGGAACGGGCACCAGCACCGGCACCAGCGACGAGACCACGCGCCACTGGACCCGCCGGGCGGACCCGGGACCCCCTTGCTCCACCATTCGACCTGATCCTCGAACTACCCCGTCGAGCCCGTCCTCCGGAGCCCGAGCGCTGCGTAGGCCCGAGCCTCCGGGTAAGTCGGAATGCCGCTCGGCCGCCGGGCCCACCCATTCATCACCAGGGTGAGCCGGAGGTCCCCGCGGGTCCGGAGTCGTGAGACCGGGACCGCGTTCCGTGCATCGAGGACTCCGTGGGTCAGGTCCCCATCGAACATCGCCAGCCGGTTGGGCCTCGGGCCGACCAGGTCCGCCTCGAGCGGGAGCGGAACGAGCGCGGGATGTCGCGGGTCCGGCGGCTGGGCAGTCACGGCGAGCGCCCCTCCCCGGACACGGTTGAGGAACAGGACCGAGGAGACGCGCGGGTGCCGGTCCGGACCGCCGGCGAGGGCGAGTCGCTCGTCCCGGTCGCGGTGGAAGTCGACCTGCACGTCGTGCGTCCACATCCGCGAGAGCCACCACTCGACGCCCCGGGCGCCCCGCTCGACGAAGCGCTCCCGGAGAGCCACGATCGCCAGCTCGGTCATGGCGGCCGGCGTGGCGTCCAGATCGAACCAGAAGGTCGTCTGGTAGGTCCTTCGGAGGCCCTCCGTTCCGAGACGGCGGACACTCGCTCGAAGCTTCCGGAACAGCGCCGAGGGAAGCGCGTCGTCCATGACCTCGACCAGCCGCTCCGGCGGTGATGACCGCCGCCGGCGGCGCCTTCCCAGATTGGACCTGCTCGCCGCGCTCAAGCTCCGGCTCCACGGAACTGCGGATGGGCGAGCACCGCCCGCTCCAGCGCAGGCGTCAGTTCCGCGACCCCGTGCGGCGCACGCGCGCTCGAACGGCGCCAGCGTTGCAACCACCGGGCCCCGAGGAGGGCGGCGAGCGCAGCCGGACCGTCGCTGGCCACCGTGGTCTCCTTCTTCACCGCGGCGGCTGCCCCCGCCCCCACCCAGAAGCCTGCCAGCAGCAGCGTGACCCGGGTCCGCGTCGAGGCGCTGTAGGTCGAGAGCATGCCGCCCGGCGCGAGGATGGCCCGGAATCGACGGAGCGCCTCGACGGTCCAGAGCTCCGGATTCACCTCGGGAGAGAACGGGTCGAAGCAGATGACGTCCTGGGGCTCGTCCAGTCGGCGGAGCGCCTCGAGCGCATCGCCTTCGATCCATGTCCAGCGCAGCCCGGGCGCCTCGACCGAGCGGCGGGCGAGCATCGGCTCGAGGAGCTCCCGGTGCGCCGCCTGCACCGCGAACCCAGCCGGGTCTCCGAGCGCGAGCCTCAGCGGTCCATCGTCCCGCTCGAGGCTGGTCAAGGCGAGCCCTCTCCCCTTCTGCCGCCGCGCGCAGTCGATCACCGCGAGCGCGTTGGTCGCCGCGCCAAGACCCACGTCGAGAACGCGGAGCGGCGTGGACGTTCCTTCCGCCAGCCGCTCCGCCAGGCGGGTCTGCTCGACGTAGAGCAGCTCCGCCTCGCGCCGGGGACCGAGGCCCGGGTGCATGATCTCCCCCGAGCGGCGATCGCGGATGCTGACCTCGCCGCTGCCGAGCACCACCTTCTCGAAGTCGCTCAGGCCCACAGCGCCCGCATCTCCTCCGCCAGCGCGGCGAAGCGTCCGGCGAGGATGGCCTCCCGCATCCGGCTCATCAGCACCTGGTAGTGCCGGAGGTTGTGGATGGACAGGAGCCGGCTCCCGAGCGCGTGCTTCCCACGCATCAGGTGGTGCACGTAGGCGCGGCCGTGACGAGTGCAAGAAGAGCAGTCACACGTCGGATCTAGCGGGGCTTCCTCCAGCCGGTGCACCATCCGGGTGATGCGGACCAGCCCCTGGAACGTGTACGCGTAGCCCTGCTGGGCCATCTTGGTGGGGATGATGCAGTCGAACATGTCTACCCCACGCTCGACCGCCTCGACGAGGTCGAGCGGCGTCCCGACACCCATCAGGTAGCGCGGCCGGTCCGCCGGGAGCTGGCCGGCGACCCGCGCGGTCATCGCGTCCCGGTGCGGCTTCTCCTCGCCGACGGCCAGCCCCCCGATGGCGAACCCGTGGAACGGCAACCGGGTGAGGAACTCCACGCTCCGGTCGCGCAGCTCGGCGTGGATTCCGCCCTGGACGATCCCGAAGAGCGCCTGGCCAGTGTCGCGCGCCCGTGCCGCCTCCAGGCTCCGGACCGCCCAGCGATGCGTCCGCTCCATCGCCTCGCGCGCCGGCTCGAGCTCCGCCCGCGCGTCGTGCACCACGTCGAGCACCATCATGAGGTCCGACCCGAGCGTCTGCTGCATCGCGATGCTGCTCTCGGGCGAGAGCAGCTGGCGGCTGTTGTCGTGGAAGCTCCGGAACTGGGCCCCGCGCTCGGTGACTTCCCGATCTTCGGGGAGGCTGAAGATCTGGTACCCGCCCGAGTCGGTGAGCACGCACCCGTCCCACCCCATGAAGCGGTGGATGCCGCCCAGCCGCTCGAACACCTCCCGGCCGGGCCGCAGCATCAGGTGGTAGGTGTTCCCCAGGAGGATGCGGGCGCCCGCCTCCCCGGCCTCGTCCACGCTGACGTGGCGGAAGGCGGCGTGGGTCGCCACCGGCATGAAGACCGGAGTGGGCACGTCCCCACGGCGGGTGTGCAACACACCAGCCCGGGCCAGCCCGTCCGTCTGCTCGAGGGTGAATCGCAGGGTGCTCAATCTTCGGTGGCACCCTGCCCCACCCACGCCGGTGACGCCAGCGCTCCCGCTGCTAGGGTGCGCGCTCGATGCCCGCCCTCGCCGATCTGCTCCCTCCGGAGACGAAGTCCGACCCGGACGTCCTGCTGGAGCGCTTTCTCGCCTGGGTGCAGACCACCGGGCTCACGCTCTACCCCGCACAGGAGGAGGCGCTGCTCGAGCTGATGGCGGGCAAGCACGTGCTGCTCGCGACACCGACCGGCTCGGGCAAGTCGCTGGTCGCGGTGGCGCTGCACTTCAAGGCGCTCGCCGAGGGGAAGATCTCGTTCTACACGGTGCCGATCAAGGCGCTGGCCAACGAGAAGTTCTTCGCCCTCTGTGAGCTGTTCGGCGCCGAGCGGATAGGAATGCTCACCGGCGACGCGAGCATCAACCGCGGCGCGCCGATCATCTGCTGCACCGCCGAGGTCCTCGCCAACCTCGCCCTGCGCGAGGCAGAGCCCCGCGTCGACGCGGTGGTGATGGACGAGTTCCACTACTACGGCGACCGTGACCGGGGCGTCGCCTGGCAGATCCCCCTGCTCACCCTCCCCCACGCGACCTTCCTCCTGATGTCGGCGACGCTCGGGGACACCAGCGCCATCGAGCAGAGCATCCGGGATCTCACCGGCCGGGAGGTCGCTTCCGTCCGGAGCGGCCAGCGCCCCGTCCCGCTGGAGTACGAGTACCGGGAGACGCCGCTTCACGAGACGCTGGAGGACCTGGTCCAGGGCGGGCGCGCCCCGGTCTACCTGGTCAACTTCAGCCAGCGCGCCGCCGCCGAGCAGGCGCAGGCACTCACCTCGGCAAACGTCACCACCCGCGAGGAGAAGGAGGCCCTCCGCGCCGCGCTGACCGACGCCCGCTTCGACTCGCCGTTCGGCAAGGACATGCGCCGGCTGCTCTCGCATGGCATCGGCCTCCACCATGCGGGGCTGCTGCCGAAGTATCGGCTCCTCTGCGAGAAGCTGGCCCAGTCGGGGATGCTCAAGGTGGTCAGCGGGACCGACACGCTGGGGGTGGGGGTGAACATCCCCATCCGCACCGTCCTGTTCACCCAGCTCTCGAAGTACGACGGCGAGAAGACCGCGCAGCTGACGGCGCGGGACTTCCATCAGATCGCCGGCCGCGCCGGGCGGAAGGGGTTCGACGACAAGGGCTGGGTGGTGGCCCAGGCCCCCGAGCACGTCATCGAGAACCTCAAGCTCGGTCAGAAGGCCGCCGCGGGGAAGAAGGTCGTCCGCAAGCCGCCGCCGAAGGGATTCGTCGGCTGGGACAAGCAGACGTTCGAGAAGCTCGTCGCGAGGCAGCCCGAGCCGCTCGTCTCCCGCTTCGACGTCACGCACGGGCTGCTGCTCAATCTCTTGCAGGCAGATGCTCCGGAACGGGGCGGAGGCTATGGACGGCTGGTCCGCATCATCCGCCGGGCGCACGTCACGGAGACGCGCAAGAAGCAGCTTCTGGTGAAGAGCGCAGTCCAGTTCCGTACCCTGCGCTCCGCCGGGCTCGTCTCCCCCTTCAAGCACCCCCACGCCCGCTCCGCCGAGGTGGAGGTCTCGCCGGACCTGCAGCGCGACTTCTCGCTCCACCACACGCTCTCCCTGTACCTGCTCGACACCCTGCCGAAGCTGGATCGCGAGGCGCCGAGCTACGCGCTCGACGTCCTCACCCTGGTCGAGTCGATCCTCGAGGATCCAGGCATCGTCCTCCTCAAGCAGCTCGACGCGCTCAAGACCAAGCGGCTGGCCGAGCTCAAGGCCCAGGGTGTCGAGTACGCCGAGCGGATGGAGGAGCTGGAGAAGCTCGAGTACCCCAAGCCCCACCGCGACTTCATCTACGGGACCTTCGACGCGTTCGCGGCGAAGCATCCGTGGGTCGGGCACGAGAACATCCGCCCCAAGTCGGTGGCCCGCGACATGCTCGAACGCTTCGCCACCTTCAACGACTACGTGCGGGAGTACGAGCTGCAGCGCAGCGAGGGCGTCTTGCTCCGGTACCTGACCGACGCGTACAAGACGCTCGCCCAGACGGTTCCGGAGAGCTACCGCGACGAGGCCCTCGACGAGGCATTGCAGAGCCTCCGCCGAACCGTGCGCGAGGCCGACTCGAGCCTCATCGACGAGTGGGAGCGGCTGCAGCATCCCGACAACGCGCCCGCGCAGCCGGCGGCCACCGGGGGCCCGGTCGGCCCGTCCTCGCGGGAAATCGCCGCCCGTATCCGCGCCGAGCTCCTCCGCCTCCTGAAGGCCATCGCCGAGAAGGCCTGGGACGACGCCCTGGCCTGCCTCGCCCCCGGTCATGACTGGACGGCCGAGTCACTCGCCGCCGAGGCCGCGCCTTACTTCGCTGCCCACGAGCGCATCGTCCTCACCCCCGACGCCCGCCGTCCGAGCATGGCTGTGGTCCGCTCCGATGCGCCCGGCCACTGGGAGGCGCGCCAGAAGATCCTTGCGCCCGACGGGGAGGCGGACTGGATGCTCGACTGCTCGGTGACGCTCACCGCGGGGCCCCTCCCCGACGCCCCGTTGCTGACGCTCCACCGCATCGGGACCTGACGCCCGGTTTCGCGAACGTGTCCCCCGCCACCAAACGGAACGCTCGCCCCCGCGGGAGGGCGCAGCCCCGCCCCGGAGCGTCCGAGAATGGCTCCCGAGTTGCGTTCGGGGAACACTTATGGTGTTGGTGGAACCGGCCTCGCTGCAGCCGACGCACGGCATCATTAGTGTGCGTGGCTGCACTGGCCGGTCCGGCGCCCGCGGAGGCCCCCCTCCTCGTTCCCGGCCCCGCTGCAACCCCCCGTCTCGCCCGAGCACCCTGAACCGATGCCCACGCTGCAAGTCACCCAGGTCACGAAGGCCTATGGCCAGAAGCGCCTCTTCGAGGACGTCGACGTCTCGTTCAACGAGCACAACCGCTACGGCCTCACCGGCCCGAACGGCGCCGGCAAGTCGACCTTCATGAAGATCCTCGCCGGCGAGCTCGAGCCCGACACCGGCATGGTCAGCCGGCCCAGGAAGACGTCGGTCCTGAAGCAGGATCAGTTCGGCTACGAGGAGGTCCGCGTCCTCGACGTCGTCCTCCAGGGAAACCAGACGCTCTGGGCCGCGCTCCACGAGAAGGAACGCCTGCTCCACAAGCCGGACCTCACCGACGACGACGGGCACCGCCTCGCAGACCTCGAGGGCACCATCGCCGAGGAGGACGGCTACACCGCCGAGGCCGATGCCGCCGCGCTGCTCTCCGGCCTCGGGGTCCCGGAGGCCGACCACACGCGGCTGATGCGCGAGATCCCGGGCGGGTACAAGCTCCGCGTGCTCCTCGCCCAAGCGCTGTTCGGCAAGCCCCAGGCACTGCTCCTCGACGAGCCCACCAACAACCTGGACCTCGACTCCATCCGCTGGCTGGAGGGCTTCCTCCGCGAGTACGAGGGCATCCTGGTCACCATCAGCCACGACCGGCACTTCCTCAACGCGATCTGCACGCACATCGCGGACATCGACTACCAGACCATCATCACCTACCCCGGCGGGTACGACGACATGGTGATGGCCAAGGCGGGCGTCCGCTCGCGGATCGAATCGGAGAACGCGGAGAAGCAGAAGAAGATCGCCCAGCTCCAGGACTTCGTGGCCCGCTTCTCCGCCGGAACGCGCGCCAGCCAGGTGCAGAGCCGGAAGAAGGCGATGGAGAAGCTCCAGCTCGCGGATCTCAAACGCAGCAACATCGAGCGGCCGTTCATCAAGTTCGAGCAGAAGCGCCCGAGCGGAAAGCAGACGCTCACCGTCGAGCACCTCACCAAGCACTGGCCCGGGGTGAAGGTGGCGGACGACTTCAGCGCCCTGGTCACCCGCGGCGAGAAGATTGCCATCATCGGCCGCAACGGCGTGGGCAAGACCACCCTCTGCAAGATGCTGGTCGGGCAGCTGGAGCCGGACGAGGGGACGCTCACCTGGGGCCACGAGGCGAAGGTCGGGTACCTCGCGCAGGACCACCGCGAGGGGATCCCCAACGACACCACCGCCGCCGAGTGGCTCCACACCTTCGACCACAAGGCCGGGAACGAGGAGATCCGCGGCCTCCTCGGCCGGATGCTCTTCAAGGGCGAGGAGGGCCTGAAGCCGACCCGCGCCCTCTCGGGTGGAGAGGGAGTCCGGCTGATCTTCGCCAAGCTCATGCTCACCAAGGACAACGTCCTGGTGCTCGACGAGCCGACCAACCACCTCGACCTCGAGTCGATCGTCGCGCTCGGCGATGCGCTGGCGAAGTACGAGGGCACGGCCTTCGTGGTGACTCACGACCGCGACCTCATCGAGCAGTTCGCCACCCGGCTCTGGGCCTTCACCTCGGAGGGGCTGGTCGACTTCCGCGGGACCTACGACGAGTACCTGGCCAAGGCGGGCGGCACGGGCGCAGCTGCCCGTGGCGGCCAGGGCAACGGCAAGAAGCGGTGAGGACCCATGGACCTCCTCCCCATCGCGCATCGCCTCGAGGCGATCCAGGCGGAGGTGGTCCGCGGGCTGGCGGCTGAATCCGAGCCCATCGCCGGCGGATGGATGGCCGCGAACGGAGTCGGCTCGTACCTGAACAAGGCCGCGGGCCTGGGCTTCGACGCCGAGCCCACCGACGACGACGTCGCCCGCATCGAGCGCTTCTTCGCCTCGCGCGGCATCGAGCCGAGGCTCGAGCTCACCCAGTTCGCCCCGGTGCCGTTCCTGCGGCGCCTCGCCGAGCGGGAATTCGTGCTCCAGGAGTTCGAGAATACGCTGGTGCTTCCGCTGCAGGGGCTGGAGACGCCGCGGGCGCTCCTCCCGGGCGGCTGGCCCGAGGGCGTGCGCATCGAGCGGGTGGACCCGCGGGACGACCGACAGGTTGACATCTTCGTCCGCACCAGCGCCAGCGGCTTCATCCCTCGGGGCGAGGAAATTTCCGAGGAGTTCCTCCGCACCGGCACCCGGGCCGCGCGGGCACCGGAGCACGACAGCTACGTCGCATACCTCGAGGGCGAGGTCGCCGGCGCCGGCGGCTGCGGCACCCGACGAGGCGTCACCTCACTGTTCGGCACCTCGGTCCTTCCACGCTTCCGACGCCGTGGCATCCAGCAGGCGCTGATGGCGGTGCGGCTCGAGCGGGCGCTGGAGCTCGGCTCGGACCTCGCCGACATCACGTCACACCCGGGGATTCCCACCGAGCGGAACGCCGCCAGGCTCGGGTTTCGACTCGCGTACGTTCGATCGGTCCTGGTCAAGCGCGGGCCCTGGCTCGTCCCCTCGCCCTGACACCTCATATCAGGGGTTCTCGTCAGGGATTCTCGGCCGCCCAGCGGGCACGCCGCGCCTCGAGCTCTCCGAGGAGCGCCTCGTATCCCGGGTGTCCCTGCAGGCTGGCCAGGCGAGGCGCGCGGCGGAACGCCACCACGTTCGGGTAGCCGAGCTCCGCCGTCTTGCGGAGCCACCGCACCGCCTCGTCCGGCTGTCCGACCAGGGCGAACCCCATCGCGCGCGACGCAGCGACGAGAGCGCCCCCTCCACATCCCAGCCCCCCTGCTGGCTGAAGAGCATCTCGGCCCTCACCACGTGCACCAGCGCAAGGGAGGGCTCGAGGGCCTCGGCCCGCGCGAGGGCGTCGCGGGCCCGCCCGAAGTACAGCCGCTGGGCCTCGGTCTCGTAGCCCTCGTACAGAAACTGCCGGACATAGGCATACCCGAGCTGGGCGTGGGCGAGCGCGTAACCGGGGTGGAGGCGTGGCGCCGGGCGGGGTCCGAGTCGAGCGACCGCTCGAGGGGAGCACGCCAGCGCGCCGGGACGCCCGTGAGCCCGGCCCCGGCCGTGCCGAGGACGAGCTCCCGCGCGAGCAGGGCCAGCGCGTCCGGGGTTCCCACGCCGGCCCCCGCCTCGGTGAATCGCTCCGCTGGCCTCCCCAGCGCGATGCCAAAGTCGGTCACCACCGCCCCCCGGCCGCGGGCGCCAGCGTCCACGAGGATGACGTTTCCCGGCTTCACGTCTCGATGGACGATGCCGCTGCGGTGGATCGCCTCGAGACCCGCGGCCACGTCACCCAGGATCCCCAGCGCCTCCTGGGGCGGCTGCGGGCCGGTCCGCCGCGGACGCTCGGCGAGAGTCTCGCCCTCGAGGAACTCCATGGTGAGGAACGCGACCTCCGGTGACTCGAAGAACTCGAAGATCCGGCAGACGTTCGGGTGGGTCACCCGCCGCGCGAGCACCACCTCCCGCCGGAGCCGCGCGAGCGACGACGCCTTCCCGGAAAGCTCGCGACGGATGGTCTTCAGCGCCACCGTCGCTCCGAGCGTGAGGTCCTGGGCCTCGAAGACCTCGCCCATTCCTCCCGCTCCGATGCGGCGGAGGAGCCGGAAGCGGCCGAGGAGCGTCCCGCCAGCGAAGAGCACGGTCTCTCCGAGCGGCTCGGCCAGCGAGGCGGTCTGGCGCTCCTCGGTCAGGTGAGCCTCGCCGCCCGCCGTGCGCCGCGGGCCCGAGCCTTCTCGCGCTCTCCCTCTCGGGTCCTGACCACCGTCCGGGCAGAGAGTGACTCGAGGAGATGCTCCGTGGCATGGGCGACCTGGTGGACCGCGTGCTCGAACGCAGGACGGTCCACAGCCGACGGCGCCCGGAGCCCGCTCACCTTGCGCACATACTGGAGCGCCGCCGCCTCCACCTCCTCGGGGGTCGTCGGTGGCTCGAAGTTGTAGAGGACACGGATGTTCCGGCACATGGACCGGAATGCTCCTCGCACCGGCCGCCCGGAGCAAGCCACCCCCCTCAGCCGAACGCGCCCTGGGCGCGGAGATGCTCGACCGTCCGGCGCAGCCCCTCGTCCACGGGCGTCTGCCGGAAGCCGAGCTCGCTCACCGCCTTCGAGGCGTCCAGCCTCGCTTGCCAGAGCACGAACTCGAGCTCGCCCGGGGCGATCGGTGGGACAAACCGGAAGACACGGGCCAGCGCCGCGCTCACCCACGTCGCCCCACGCAGGACCCACTCCGGCGCCACGGGCGGAACGCGGACACCGGGGACCAGCCGCGCGATCTCCCTCGCCAGCTCCGGCAGCGCGAGGTAGCCATCGGCGATGAGGTAGCGCTCCCCGCTCCGCCCTCGCTCGGCGGCGAGGACGTGCGCCTCGGCCAGCCCGTCGACGTACACCACCGACGTGCCCCCGGGCGGCAGGAGGGGCACCTTCCCCTTCACCTGCTTGACGATCGCCGCGTTCAGGCCACTCACCACCGGCGCGGGGCCGTACGTCGCCGCGGGGTTGAGCACCACCACGTCGAGACCCGCAGAGCGGACCGCCTCGACCTCGCGCTCGGCGGCGACCTTGGAGCGCTCGTACGCGGTCCGCTTCGGGACCGGATCCAGCGGACCCTCCGTCACCATGCCTCCGCGCGGCGCGGCGAAGACGTCGCCCGTCGAGGTGTAGACGACCCGGCGAACACCCGCGGCGCGCGCGGCGCCCAGCACCCAGGCCGTGCCCTGCCGGTTGACCCGGTCGAACACCGATTCGTCCCGCTGCCACTGCTCGGGCAACCCGGCGGAGTGGAACAGCCACTCCACCCCGGCGAGCGCAGGCCCGAGCGAATCGGGGCGGGTGATGTCGCCGGTCACCGGAGTGACACCCGCCGGCAGCAGCGTCGCAGCGCGGCCGGGGTCTCGGACCAGCGTCCGCACCTCGTGACCGCGCGCGACGAGAGCCTTCGCCACCCCGTGGCCGACCAGCCCCGTCCCTCCCGTCACCAGCACCCGCATGGACCCAGCCTCCGTGCCGGCACGGTCTCCTCGAGCGGATGCGGCCCCGGCCAGTGGAGCAGGTAGCAGTCGAGATGGTCCGTTCCCAGCCGCGAGAGGCTGGCCTCGCACGCGCAGACCGTCCCGCTCCGGCTCGCGTGGTTGGGCAACACCTGGTCGCGCCGCCCGGCGATGGCCCGGGCAACCAGCGACTCGACCCGGCCCCCGCCGTACACCTCGGCGGTGTCGAGGTGGGTCATCAATGCGTCGAGCCCGGCCTGGAGCGCCGCCAGCGCCTCGGCCGGAGGGGCTCCCTCCAACTTCCAGGTGCCCTGCCCGATGACCGGTACCTCGCTCCCGGTCCACCCGAAGCTGCGCGTCTGCATGCCTTGCACCCCTCCTGCCGTCGACACTGGCCCCGCTCCGTCCCCGGAGGCAAGCTCGGCTCAGGCGCGAAGCGCATCGAACGACAGCTTGAGCACCAGCGCGGTGACCACGCCCAGCACCACCCAGCGGACGATTCGCTCCCCGCCGCGGACGGTCAGGTGGGCGCCCAGCCATCCGCCGAGCAGCTGACCTGCCGCCATCGGCAGCGCGGTGTGCCAGACCACCGTTCCCCGGATGGCGAAGAGCAGCGCCGCGGCGAGGTTGCTGGCGAAGTTGATCACCTTGGCCTCGGCCGAGGCCTGCCGGAGCGGGAGCGCCAGGAGCCCGGCCAGGCCCACGATCAGCAGCGTCCCCGTCCCTGGGCCGAAGAAGCCGTCGTAGGCACCAACACCGAAGGCGAGCACGGCGGCAGGGGCCACGGCCGCGCTCGGCACCCGGCCACCGGCGATGCGCGGACGAAGAACGACGAACGCCGCCGCGGCGACGAGGAGCACCAGCACCAGCGGACGGAGCACCTCCGGGCGCATCCACAGCACCAGCGCCGCACCCACCAGCGACCCGAGGAAGCCGAGCGGAAACGTCCACCGCGCCCGGCCCAGCGGCACCAGCCCCGCGCGCGAGAAGCGGACCAGCGCCGCCGCGGCCCCGAACACCGACTGTCCCTTGTTCGTCCCCAGGGCCAGGTGGGGCGGCAACCCCGCTGCGAGGAGGGCGGGCAGGGTGAGGAGCCCTCCCCCGCCTCCGATGGCGTCCACCGTTCCCGCAGCCAGCGAGACCAGCGCCAGCAGGGCGTCCGTTCCGCTAACGTCGAGCAGCAATGACCGCTCCCGTCTCCGACGACGTCCGCAAGGCGCTCGCCGCCAAGGATCCACACGCGCTCGCCGCCTCCGCGAGCAAGGAACAACTGGACACCCTCCGCAGCGCCGAGGATCTGATCGAGGCCGACCGCAAGCGGCTGCAATCCACCAATCGTTTCAGCGTCGCCGCGCAGGTTCTGGTGGGCTGGGTGGCCATCCTCGGATTCCTGGTGAACGCCTACCAGAGCTGGACCAACAAGCAGCAGGCTGAACGACAGGCCGAGGTGGACCAGGATCGCTGGAGCAAAGAGTTCCAGCGTGCCCGGGAAGCGGACAAGTACCGCGCCTTCTTCGAGACCACGGTACTGGCCACCGACGCCGCCAACCCCGACAAGCGCCTGGTGGGGTACGCGCTGCTTCAGGAGTTCGTGAGCGACAACGAGTACACCGACAAGGCCATGCTGATGCTGGAGGAGTCTCTGTCCCAGGAGCTCCGGAGCAACACCGGCCAGGGCATCGACGACGCACACCGGAACGCGGTGGTGGCGATCGTGACCGCCCTCTCCGAAACCAGGGATTGCGGCGCGCTCGCCCGCGCGGCCCGGAGCATCGACCGGGTGGCGCAGCGACACGGGAAATACGGCGACGTCGAGGAAACCACCGAGGTCTTCGGAGTCTACGTGCGGCGTCTGGTCGGCCAGG
>Ga0335069_10007904_pt1 | contig 15279 bp, 15 predicted proteins | sample Lox_Sample_11_FD_206714 | JGI IMG/M metagenome (GOLD analysis project Ga0335069, IMG submission 206714) | Soil microbial communities from Loxahatchee National Wildlife Refuge, Florida, United States - Lox_Sample_1.1 | ecosystem: Environmental > Terrestrial > Soil > Wetlands | place: USA... | reverse complement strand
GTGGGCGGAAATCTGCGCCTGGGCGCTGCTTGAGCCAGCCCCGGCGCCTATGAGCGCGACTGCCGTAGCGGCAGCCGCAAGAACGCTTTTCATTGTCGTCTCCGACTTAACGCTGTCCCACGTCAGCACGATTAACAGACCTGCGCGGTGCGGGTTGCAAGGCCCCTGCGCCGAGGCGGCGACGACGCGCGCCCTCGTTCAGACGAAAAACGTCATGAAATTCGTCAGATACGTGCGAGCTTCAAGCTCGCTCCGCCCGGTGTCTTCAGGCGTCTGCGGCGACGCGCATCGAGACGATCTTGCCCGGCGCGCGCGGCGGTTCGCCCTTTGGCAACGCGTCGACATGCTCCATGCCTTCGGTCACCTCGCCCCACACGGTGTACTGGCCGTCGAGGAAGCGTGCGTCGTCGAAGCAGATGAAGAACTGGCTGTTGGCCGAGTGCGGATAGCTGGTGCGCGCCATCGAGCAGACGCCACGCACGTGCGGCTCCTTCGAGAACTCCGCCTGCAGGTCAGGCTTTTCCGAGCCGCCGCTGCCAGTGCCGGTGGGATCGCCGCCCTGGGCCATGAAGCCGTCGATAACGCGGTGGAACACGACGCCGTCGTAGAAGCCGGCTCTGGCCAGCTCCTTGATCCGCGCCACATGGCCGGGCGCGAGGTCCGGCCGCAGACGGATAGTCACCGGCCCGCTCTCCAGCGTCATGATCAGGGTGTCTTCGGCGTCGGACATGGAGCCTCGCGGGAGTTCGGAAGAGGGGCGTTCTAGCGGCGCAAACGCCCCGTGTCTCTCAGAAGGTAGGTTCCTCGCGATGGAGCGGTCGTCCCGAGGCGATAGGGGGGCTGCTTGCTACGAGGCCAGTGCGATGCCGCCGTCGACCGCGATGGTCTCGCCGACAACGTAGTCGCCGGCGCGAGACGCCAGGTAGATCGCCGCGCCGGCCATGTCCTCGTCACGCCCGATCCGGCGCATCGGCACGCGCTTGGCCACCTCGTCGCCGTGATCGCGCGCGGCGCGGTTCATCTGCGAGGCGAATGGCCCCGGCGCGATGCCGCTGACGACGATCCAATCGCGCGCCAGCCGAGCGGCCATGCGGCGCGTCAGGTAGATCAGCCCCGACTTCGAGGCGTGGTACGAATAGGTCTCCTGGGGATTGAGCCGGATGCCGTCGATCGAGGCGATCATGATCACCTTGGCCGGCTTCTCCTGCGAGGCGCCGGCCGCGAGCTTGGCGCGCAGGGCCTGGGTCAGGAAGAACGGCGACTTCAGGTTCAGGTCCAGCACCTTGTCCCAGCCGCTCTCGGGGAACTCCTCGAACTCCGCGCCCCAGGCGGCGCCGGCGTTGTTGACCAGGATGTCGAGGTGCGGCTCGGCCGCGCCGATCCGCGCGGCGAGCGACTTGCAGCCCTCGACGGTCGAGATGTCCTGCGGCAGCGAGATGCAGGTTCCGCCGCCCTGCGACAGCTCCGCCGCGGTCGCGTCGCAGTCGGCGGCCTTGCGCGACGATATGTAGACCTTCGCACCGCGGTCTACGAAGCCGGCGGCGATCATCTTGCCGATCCCGCGTGAGCCGCCGGTGACGAGCGCCGTCCGCCCCTCCAGCGAAAACAGATCCGTCGCCATCTGGTCCCCTCCCCGCGGGTCTTGTCGCTGGGGAAGCTACTGGCGTGGCGGCCGGCGCTGGTCAAGCTCACGCCGCTCGGCGCTGGCGCTCGCGCTTCGATCGCCAGACCAGCGCCGAGTCGCCGAACTCGTGCGTGCGATAGCCGCCGGCTTCCAGCTCGGCGTCGGCCTCGGCAAGCAGATCGGCGTCGGCGAACGCGCCGAGCAGGTCGTAGTGGCTGCTCCCCGGCTCGTGCGTGCCGGAAAGGATGCCGTCGACGACCCGCAGCTCGCTCGCTGAGCCGAGCCGCAACGTCGCCACGCCGTCGCCGGCGACCGGGCGTCCGCGGCGCAGCACGCAGTCTTCCAAGGCGCGCGTCACGGTCGTGCCGACGGCGACGACGCGGCCGCCGCTCGCCCTCGCCTCGGCGATCGCCCGCACCGTCGAGGCGGGGATGCGGTAGGCTTCCGGCAACGGCAGGCGCCCGTCGAGCGCCGGATCGCCGGTGGACGAGAGGCCCGCGGCGTGGGTCAGCGTCGCGAAGGCCGCGCCCTGCCAGCGGATCTCGCGCAGCATCGCCCAGTCGAGCGCGAACCCGGCCGACGGCGGCTCGAACGCAGCCGGCGGACCTGCGATGGGCGTCCAGACGTCCCAGAGCGCCAGCTCGGGCGCCATGTAGGCGTACTGCACCGCGCGGCCGTGCGCGGCGACGCCAGCCCAGACCGCCGCCGGATCGCCATCGAACGCCAGCCGCAGCAGACGCGGGTGATCCAGCCGCGCCTCGACTCGCGCCGCCAGCGGCCCCAGGCGCAGGACGTCCCCTGGCGCCGCCTCCGGCGGGGCCGGCCGCCGCTCCGTCGGGACGTGATGGTCGCCCGCGCCAAACAGCACTGCCGTGAAGGCGATGTCCTCGAAGGCGAGGCTGCCGCGCGTCGCCAGGCGGATCTCGACCGGCGCGCCGCTGCGTTCGTGAACGCCCGCAAGGCTCGCCGGGATGGTCGACGCATCGTTGGCGATCACCAGGTCGCCGGGCCGCAGCAGGCCGGCGAAGGCGCTGCGGCTGACGTGGCGGAACGACCGGTCGGCGCCGACGACCAGCAGCCGCGCGTCGGGGGGCCGCTGGACGGGTTCGTTCGCCGCTCTCATGGCCGCGCCTCTGCGATCGCCGCAACGATCTCCGCAGCGGAGGCTTCGGGCCGCTTCAGCGACGCCCGGTCCGCGCCCGGGATCGCCAGCTCGTGCAGGGGGGTGTCCATGTCGCCGGGATCGACGGCGAGCACGCGCACGCCCTCGCCCGTCAGTTCGGCGTCCCAGATGTGGCTGAGGTGGGATAGCGCGGCCTTGCTGGCGCCGTAGGCGCCCCAGGTCTCGTAGGGCGTCAGCGCGGCGTCGCTGATGATGTTGACCACGACCCCTCCGCGCCCCTCCCGCGCCGAGGCGGCCAGCGCGCCGAGCAGCGCCTTGGTTAGGCGGAACGGGCCCATGAGGTTGGTCGCCAGCGCCCGCTCGAGGTCCTCGCAGTCGGTGTCGGCCAGCAACGCAAGCGGGACCGGCCCGAGATCGGAAGCGTTGTTGACCAAGACGTCGAGACCGCCCAGCGCGGCGCTGGCCTGAAGCGCGATGCGGTGGATGTCGTCCTTCTTCGCGACGTCGGCGACGATCCCGACAGCGCCGGTCTCGGCGGCGGTCCGCGCGACGCCCTCGGCGGTGCGGGCGACAAACGCGACCCTGGCCCCCTGCCTTGCGTAGGCGCGCACGAGGGCCAGGCCTAGCCCCGAGGTGCCGCCCGTAATGGCGACCCGCAGCGGCGTGGCTGAGGCTTCGTTGTGAGTGCTCATGGCGATCTCCTTGACTTGATCGCCAGATCGGCGCTTTCGCGCTGGCCCGAAGCGGCGCGTCCGTTTCGATGACGGAAGGTCGATCCAATGGACGAAACTCAGGCCCCTGGAGTCCACCTCGCTCGCAACCTCGCGCAACTGCGCCACAGCCGCAGCCTTACCCAGGAGGCGCTGGCGCGGGCGGCCGGCCTGCCGCGCTCGACGATCGCCAACCTCGAATCCGGCGAAGGCAATCCCTCGCTTGCGGTGCTGGTGAAAGTCTCGACCGCCCTCGGCGCGCCGGTGGACGAGCTCTTGTCGGCGCCCCGGGCGCGCGTGCGGCACTGGCGAGCCGCCGAAGTGGCCGAGCAGCGCGCCGGCCACGGCCTCCACATCCGCCCGCTGGTGCCGGAGCCCGCGCCGGACGAGACGATGACGATCATGCGGTTCGACGCCGGCGGGGCGATGCGCGGCACGCCGCACCTGCCCGGCAGCCGCGAGTATTTCACCTGCCTCGAGGGCCGCGTCTCGATCGGGGTCGCGGGCGAGCGGTTCGAGTTGGCGGCGGGCGACGTGCTGGCGTTTCCAGGCAACCTGCCGCACGCCTACCAGAACCTGGACGCGCGAGCGGGCGCGCAGGGCGTCTCGGTGGTGATCTTCGCGAAGGCTGGGTGACCCGCGGCGGGATCAGGCCAGCCGGGCCCCCCAGAGCCGTTCCAGGATCCGCAGCGGCGAGCGCGATGGATCGGCCAGCGCTTCGACCGGCACGTAGAACGTCTGCTCCAGCGCGTACTGGCCGCTGACCGCCGCGTGCGGCGTCTGGTCGGTGAACGCCAGCCAGGTCGATCCTTGCGGGAACGAGACGTAGCGGCGCCGCGCCGTCGCCTGGTAGCCGCGATCGCGCTTGGCGGCGTCGTGCATGCCCAGCATGATCTGGTCGTAGTCGGTGCGCCGGCACTTGGTCAGCGACAGCCCCTCCAGCAGCGCCGCCTCGCCCGGCAGCAGCCGGCGGGTGCGGCCGCGGAACCGCTCGGCGAAGTCCTCGAACCCACCTTCGGCGATCGCCCACTCGCGCTCGCAGCCCGAAGGGTCGAAGTTGTTGAACACGCGCAGGATCCGCCGGCCGGCCACCGGCTGCGAGGTGAAAGCGTCGAGGTGCAGGCTGCGGTCGTCCTTACGCCGGCTGAGCGGCGGCTCGGCCTGCACCGAACGGCGACGCAGCGACGTGCGGCCGACCTCGAGCAGCGCGTGATAGGGCGGGAAGAACTCTGCGATCAGCTCGCGCGACCAGGTCGAGTAGCGCGCCATCAGGCTCGAGAGCCCGCGCACCACCGCCGGACCACCCAGCACGCCGTCGATGTCGCCGGTGTTCGGATTGAAGCTGGAGTTCTTCGACCGACCGTCGCTGCCGTAGCGCTCGATCAGATCCAGCTCGCCCTGCGAAAGCTGGAACGGTTCGGTGTCGATGATCAGGATTCCGTCACGCTCGAGCAGCGTGCGCAGATCGCGCCCCATCGGCTTGCCCGCCACCGCGACGTCGCCGCGTTCGCCGAGCGAGGTTCCGCCGGAGGATGGCGCTTGCGGGTCCCTGTCGCGCGCAGCGCGCGGCGCTTCATGACCCATCGCCAAACTGCCCATTCCTCTAGCGCCGCTCCCTCGAAGGACCACGCCCAGGTCGAGTCATGCCAAGCGTCGGCATAATTAAGGCCGTGCGGGCCATTACGCCAGCGCTAGTAGGCAGTTCGTCCCCCTGTCCAGCGGACCGCTTATAGTGCGATTTCTTTCGAACATATTTCATGCGGGGCCGGACGAAATGCATGCCGATGCGCCTGCGCTCCGTTAGTCAACAGCCTCGAGCCTCACCGTCGCCTGCAACTCGATATCGGACGCGGAGCCGCCGATCAGCAGATCGTAAGCCCCTGGTTCGGTGATCCAACGCCGAGTGGTCGGGTCGTAGAAGGCGAACGCGCGGGCGTCGAGGTCGAATCGCACGATTTTATCCTCGCGTGGCTGAAGGGCCACCTTTGCGAATCCTTTGAGCTCCTTGACCGGGCGGTCGACCGAGGGGCCCCTGGGTCGGACGTAGAGCTGAGCCGTCTCTTTTCCCGGCCGCTCTCCGACGTTCCGAAGCCGAAACGTCACCTGGACCGAATCGCCTGCCTTCACCGTTTCGGGCGCCTCGATGTCCGAGTACCGGAAGCGGGTGTAGGTCAGGCCGAAACCGAATGGGAAGAGCGGCGGTTCCGGTCCGGAGTCGAAGTGCCGGTACCCGACTCTCAGGCCCTCGCCGTAAGTCACGCTCTCGCCACCGGGGTAGAAGCCGTAGGCCGGTGTGTCCTCGAGCCGCGCCGGGAATGTCACCGGCAGGCGTCCCGAGGGCTCCGCCTCGCCCAGGAGGATGCGCGCGACGGCGTCGGGACCGGCCTCGCCGCCCATCCAGGCCTCCACCACGGCCGGCGCGTGATCGACCCACGGCAGCACGTACGGTGCGCCGTTGGTCAGCACGACCACCGTCCGCGGGTTGGCGGCCAGCACCGCCTCCACCAGCGCGTTCTGATCGCCCGGCAGGTCCAGCGTGTCCCGGTCGTATCCCTCGCCTTCGCTGACCGACGCGGCGCCGATCACCACGACCGCCGCATCGCACCGCGCCGCCAGCTCGGCCGCTTCGGCGACCGATCCGCGCGGCGTGCGCACGCCCAGGCTGACGTATTCCCAGGCAAGCCCTTCTACGGCCTCGCCCGCGGGCTGCTCGGCGTGGCTCGCATGGGCGCGCACGTACTCGATTCGGACCGGATAGCCGCGCCCGGCGGCCAGCTGGGTCGCCACCGTCTTGCGCGGGACCATCCGCCCGCCGACGTCCTGCCGGTCGGGCTGGCCTTCCGTGCGCTCGTCGATCAGCGGCTCGCCGCCGAGCCATAGGCGCATGTCGCCGGGGCCGCGGAGCGAGAACTCGTGCCGCCCCTCCTTCTCGGGCCAGAACCACCCGCTCCAGCGGAACGCGCCGAACTTCGCCGGCTGGCCGCCGCCGAGATTGTGGCTGACCAGCTTGCCGAGTCCGCGCTCGTGCCGCGTCGCGACAGGCTCGCCTTCGATCGCACGGTCGGCGAAGTACTCGCAGAGCACGCCGGCCTGGCCACGGCCTTCGTCGGGGCTGAACATCGCTGGGCGCGCGGCGGGCGGGAAGACCTCGTTGTCGCCGCCGTCGGCATGCAACACTTCCGCGCGGCCTTCCAGCCGCTCGGTGAGCGCCGAGAGGATTGAGACCCGCCGGTCGGTCCGCACTTGCGAGGATCCGCCGCCCTGTATGCGCCGGGCCGTCGCGTTCGGACCCACGACGGCGACGCGACGCAGCCGCGCCGCCTCCAGGGGCAGCAGGTCGTTCTCGTTCTTCAGCAGCACCACCGCCTCGACGGCGGCGTCCTCGGCGATCTTGCGGTGACGCGGCGTGCGCAGCTCGCCCGTCGGCGGCGGGCGGCCGTCGAGCGCGCCGGTGCGGACGATAAGTCGGCAGAGCCTGAGCGCCGCGTCGTCGATCTGGGAGGTTCGCACTTTCCCCTCGCGCACGGCGGCCAGCAACTTGTCGCCGAACCAGAGCGCCGGCCCTGGCATCTCGAGGTCGGTGCCGCCGTTAGCGGCGGCGGCGGTCGCGTGCACTGCCCCCCAGTCCGAGACCACGACGCCGTCGTAGCCCCACTCGTCCTTCAGGATGTCGACCAGCAGGCGTCGGTTTTCGGTCGCGTAGACGCCGGCGATGCGGTTGTAAGAGGCCATCACCGTCCACGGATTGGCCGCCTTCACCACATGTTCGAACGCGGCGAGGTAGATCTCGCGCAGGGTCCGCTCGTCGGCCTCGACGCTGACCGTCATGCGGCCTTCTTCCTGGTTGTTGAGCGCGTAGTGCTTCAGCGAGGCGCCGACGCCCTCCCCTTGCAGGCCCTCGACGTAGGCCGCGCCCAGCCGGCCGGCCAGAAACGGGTCTTCGGAATAGGTCTCGAAGTTGCGACCCCAGAGCGGCGTGCGCACGATGTTGATCGTCGGCGCCAGCACCACGCGCGAGCCCAGCGCCAGCGCCTCGCGCCCGATCGCGGCGCCGACCTCGCGCGCCAGGTCGACGTTCCAGGTCGAGGCCAGCGCCACCCCGACGGGAAACACGGTGGCGGCCGTCCCGTCGTTCGACCTGACCCCGGTCGGGCCGTCCGTGACCTCGATCCGCGGCACGCCGAGGCGCTCGACGCCTTCGAGCGTGAACGCCGCCGCTCCGGCCATCAGAGCGATCTTCTCGTCCAGCGCCAGGCGTCCGGCCAGGTCCTTGGCCCGCGCCTCGAGCGGCTGGCGCGCGTCAAGATAAGGCGGCTTCTCGGTGGTCGTAGCCATGAGCCTGCTCCTTCCCGCCTTCGCGGCGTAAGGTGGGCCAAATGGCCGCCCCGCGCCAGCGCGGATTCCGCCGGCGCCGACGCGGTGGTAAGCTGCTCCCGCGAGGCGGCCGGGCGAAAGTCGGAATGCGTGAAGCGGTGGTGAAGTTCGGTTGGGCCGCGATCTTCGTCGCCGCCGCGATGGGGCCAGGCCTGCCGGGCTGGACCCAGACGCCGCCCGCGGCGCCCGCGCCGGCGGCCGCGGCCAGCCAGACCAGCGCCGACCCCTTGCGCGACGCCGAGCGCTCGGTCGTGCGCGTGGTGACCGTCTCGCTCGACGCCACCGGCGAGCCGGTCGACCTGCAGACCGGCAGCGGTTTCGCCGTCGCCTCGGGCGTCGTCGTCACCAACCACCACGTCGTGCAGGGCTCGGCGCAGGCGGTCGAGGTCGACACGTTCGTGATCCCGGAGCAGGACGCCGGCGGTCAGGCGCAGAAGGCCACGGTCACCCAGACCTGGTCCGAGGCCGACATGGCGCTGCTGTCCGCGCCCAACCTGTCTTCCCCGCCGCTTTCGATCGCCGAGACCCTGCCCGGCAAGGACGCGACGATCCGCGCGCTGGGCTATCCGGGCGTCACCGACGAAGTGCGCAACATGTCGCTGACGCAGATCCTGCGACCGCAGGAGCCGTACGTCACGTCCGGCTCGGTGGCGCTGTTCTCGACCATCGCGCCTGGCGGCAACCGCATCGCCACCATCTTCCACACCGCCGCGATCAATCCCGGCAACTCCGGCGGCCCGCTGATCGACTCCTGCGGTCGGGTGATCGGCGTCAACACCTGGGGCGCCGGATCGCAGCTCAGCGCCGACGGCCAGGTGAGCTCGCCGCAGGGCCAGTTCATCGCCACCCAGGCCTCGGTGTTGCAGCGCTTCCTGGCCGACGCCCAGATCAAGGCGACGCTCGTCACCGGAGCCTGCGTGCCGGCCGCCCTGCAGGTGCTCGACGATCGGCTGAAAGGCGACGAAACCGCGATCGCCGCCGAGAAGGATCAGCTTGGGCAACTGCAAGCGGCGCTGGCGGCCTCGGACGCCAAGGTCGGCAAGCTTTCGGGCATGCTCTCTCTGACAGCCGGCGCGCTCGGCCTCCTCATCGTGTCGCTGATCGCGATCCTGGTCCTGCGCGGCCGCCGCGCCACCCGGGCGGCCGCAAAGCCGGCCGCCGCCGCGCCGGCGACAATGGGCGAGTCTCCCGGCTAGCTCAGCAACCCGACGATTCCGAGCGCCCCCGCCGCCAGCAGGCACCAGAGCGGATTGACGCGAGTGAAGTAGGCCACCGCCGCGCTCGCAGCGGAGACCGCCACCAGCCTCCAGCCGGTGTCGGCCGCGCGCACCAGCACGAACGCGCTGGAGCAGACGAAGCCCACCGTGACCGGCGCCAGGCCCGCGCCGATCGCCGAGCGCCACGCCGTCTCGCGGTACTTGTCCCAGGCCTTGGCGACCCAGAACGTGAGCACGCAGGAGGGCCCGCACATCGCCGCGGTCGCCACCAGCGCACCCGGCAGTCCGGCGGCCTTCCACCCCACCAGCGTCGTGACGAGGAAGTTCGGTCCCGGCGCGGCTTGGGCGATGGCGAACAGCGCGGTGAAATCTTCGTTCGTCATCCAATGGTGCGCGTCGACCGCCTGGCGGTGGATCTCGGGGATCACCGCGTTGGCGCCGCCGAACGCCACCAGAGAGAGGCTGGTGAACTGGACCGCGAGCGCAACGAGGGTGTCTGAGGTCTTCACGCGCGCCGCCTCCAGACCCAGACGACAGCGATGCTCAACGGGCCAAGTACGATCAGCACCCATGGCAGCGGCAGCCGCAGCAGCGCGACCGCCGCAAACGCGGCGAGGATGAAAGGCGCAGCGACCGCCGCCCGGCTGCGCAGCAGCGGCTCCGCCATCCGCCCCGCCGTCGCGACGACCAGGCCCGAGGCCGACGCGCCCAGGCCCACGAGCGCGTGCCGCACCACGCCCAGCCCGCCGAAGCGGTTGTAGAGCAGCCCCAGCGTGATCACGACCACGACAGGCGTGCCGACGAGGCCGGCGAAGGCGCAGACCGACCCAACCCAGCCGCAGGCGCGCGCGCCAACCACGATCGACATGTTGACTACGTTCGGCCCGGGCAGCGTCTGGCAGAGCGAGAGCGTCTCGGTGAAGTCCTCCGCCGACAGCCACCCGCGCCGATCGACCAGCGTGCGTCGGGCGAACGGCAAGGTGCCGCCAAAGCCGGAGACTGCGATCTGAAAGAAGGTGACGAACAGCGCCCAGGCCGTCGGGCGCGCGCTCACTTGCAGGGGGACTGCGCGCTCAGGGCCTCGACCACGAGATCCTGCGCCGCCAGCGGCCGCTTCTCGGGGTGGGCGTCGAGGAAGGCGGTGACGGCCACCACCATCTGCGCGGCCGTCACGCCGGCGGGGAAACAGACGCGCTGCGGCCCACCCATCCCCTGCGCCGCCTGCTGCGCATCGCTGATCCCGACCACGTAACCGGTGCAGAGCGCGTTGCGGGTGGCGAAGTCGGCGTCGGCCGGTTTGGCGGAACACTGCGCGTAGAGGCTCTGGCCGGTGAAGAATTCCAGATCCGCCGCCGCCGCGGGCGCGGCCAGAAGGCCGATCGCCGGAACCGTCGCCAGGATGATCGCCCGAAACCTCGTCATGCCTGCCTCGCTCGCCTTGCGCGCGTCTATTCGGGCGCCGCGGCCGGAGTCGCAAGAGGGCGAGAGAGCGGCTAGAGAGCGCTGGTTCGACGCTGGCGAGGAAAGAGATTCGGCATGGGCTCGCGCTCCATCACCAACATGGTCTTCATCGTGCTGCTGGCCGGCGCGCTGGCGGGCGGGCTCTACTTCACCTGGAACATGATCCAGGCGGTGATGAGCTGACTCTCAGGCCGGGTCGGCGAGCGCGTCGAACCGGGCCAGAAGCGCCTTCGCCGCCGGACCACGCTCCTCGATGAGCTGCGCCTCGATCGTGGCGCGGGTCCGTTCGGCCGCGATGAGCCGCTCCTCGCGGCCGTGCCAGTCGACCATCTTGGCCCACACCGGGTCGATCACGTCGGCGCCCGCAACCGTTCCGCCGCCTGCCTTGCGCAGGGTGAAGCTCCGCAGCTCCGAGATCGCGGTGGCGAGATAGGCGACGTGGATCGCCTCGTCGGTGCGGATGCGTTCGACCAGGGTCGCGGCGAGGTCCGCCGCGGCGCGTCGGTCCTGGAAGTTGTCCGGGTCGCGGAACAGCCGCATGCAGAAGGCGAAGAAGCTCTCGGCCCGCACCTCGATCATCAGCACGTTCATGAGCATGCGGAACAGCATCTCGTACGGCTCCGGCAGGTCGGGCATCATCCGCCCCTGGTCCGGCCGCGCGATACTCTCGGGTGGGATCGGGACCGGATAGGCGTTCTTGCCGAAGACGAGATCGCGGGCCGCGAACCACATCTGATCGTGCGCGCCGAGCTCGGGGGTCGCCGGATCGCCGCCCTCGTCCGCGCCGTGCGCGTAGAGCAGCCCCCGGCCGAGGTGTCCGAGCGCCGTCTCCTCCACAGGCTCCACCACCAGCTTCTGCATGTCGGGCGCGTTGGCGTTGCAGAGCGCCCGGCCGCGCGCCTCGATGATCCCGGTGGTCGAGAGCGAGTTCCAGAGCGTGCGGCCGAACCCCTCCTTCAGCAGCAGCTTCTGCTGCGCCTCGTTTGGATAGGCGCCGCGCTTCAGCAGTTCGCCGTCGGCGTTGATGATCGGCCAGCCGCGCGCTTTCAGCGCCGCCTGCCAGGCCCGCACCGCCGGCCAGCGCACCTTGGTGCGCGGCGAGCAGTAGGCCCCGTCCGCCAGGAACCCGCCGTGCAGCCGGTAGCCGGCCTCCTCATGCGGCTTCGCGTAGGCGTGACTCTCGAGCAGTTCCTCGCGGCTGTAGCGAAGGCGCGCATCCATGGCTCAACTCCCTTGCCGGACTGCGCCGGCCCGAGATCAGCTTATCAAGGGTAACCTCGCCCCGTCACGCGCGGACGATGGCGACTCCGTACGGCGGAAGCCTCACGCCGGCGGCGCCCAGCTCGGCGCCGCCCGCGAGGAACAGCGCCTGGCCCCGCCCGGCCGTCCCGTCTTCGACCGAGGTCGCGACGCCGCCCAGCTCGAAGTAGCAGCGAACCTCTTCGTCCTCCCCGACTCGCGCGAAGGCGAGCACGTTGTCCGCAGTCGCGATCGGCCGCGCCTCGCCGATCTTGAGCGCCTCCGACGCCTTGCGCACGGCGATGACGCGGCGCGCCAAGTGGAGCATCGAGGCTGTGTCCGCTTCCTGCCGGTCGGCCGCCAGCGGCAGGTGCGCCGGGTCCATCGGCAGCCAGGCGTCGGCCGCGGAGGTGAAGCCGCCCATCGGGCTGTCGGCGACCCAGGGCATCGGCGTGCGCGCGCCGTCGCGCCCGGGGCTGCCCGCGTAGGCCGCGATGGCGAACGGGTCCTGCAGCCGCTCGAACGGCACGTGGGCGTCGGGCAGGCCAAGCTCGTCGCCCTGGTAGACGAAGATCGTGCCGCGCAGGCAGATCAGCGCCGCGAACAAGGCCGCCGCCCGTCGCGGATCGCCTTGCGCCATCCGGGTCGGGAAGCGCGTGACGTCATGGTTGCCCAGCGACCACGACGGCCATCCGGGCGCGTCGGCCCACGACGCCAACGCGGTCTGGAACAGCTGCGGCGTCGCCGGCGCGCCGGAGAGCAGGAAGAAGCTGTAGGCCGTGTGCAGCCGGTCGGGCGGGGCGGTGTATTCCTGCTGGCGCGGCAGCGGCGGCTCGTCGCCGACCTCGCCCACGGTCATGCGCTCGCCGTAGGCGTCCATCGTGTGGCGCAGCTGCGTGATGAAGGCGAGGTTCTCGGGCTGCGAGCGGTCGAACCGATGCAGCTGCATGTCGGTCGCCATGCGCGGCGTGCGCTCTCGGTTGGCCGGCGGATTGTCGGTCAACTTGCGGTCGTGGAGATAGTAGTTGACGACGTCGAGCCGGAAGCCGTCGACGCCGCGCTCGAGCCAGAACCGGGCGATGTCGAGCACCGCGGCCTGCACCTCCGGGTTCCAGAAGTTGAGGTCTGGCTGCTCGGGCAGAAAGTTGTGCAGGTAGTACTGGCGGCGCTTGGCCGACCAGGTCCAGGCCGGGCCGCCAAACGAGGCCAGCCAGTTGTTCGGCGGCGTGCCGTCGGGCTGCGCGTCGGCCCAGACGTACCAGTCGGCGCGGGGGTTATCGCGCGAGGCCGAGCTCTCGATGAACCACGGATGCTGGTCCGAGCTGTGCGACCAGACCTGGTCGACGATCACCTTCAGGCCCCGCGCGTGCGCCTCGGCCAGCAGGGCGTCGAAGTCGGCCAGCGCGCCGAACATCGGGTCGACATCGCGGTAGTCGCTGACATCGTAGCCGAAGTCCTTCATCGGCGACCTGTAGAACGGCGAGAGCCAGATGGCGTCGACGCCGAGCGCGGCGACGTAATCCAGCCGCTGGCGGACGCCGGGAAGGTCGCCAACGCCGTCGCCGTTGGTGTCGAGGAAGCTGCGCGGATAGATCTGATAGACGACGGCGCCGCGCCACCAATCGGCCATGCCTCATCCTCGCTGGGTCATCGCCCGGCGCGAACCGGCGGGCTGGCGCCTCTATAGCCGCCTGCGCATCGCGGTCCACGGCCCTTGCCCAGGAGCCGCAACAGAGAGCGGCCTCCGCTCACGCGGAAGCCGCTCCCTTGCGGTTCAAGCCCGCTGAGGCTCAGTCGGCGTCGCGGCCCACGTCGACGTCGTAGTTCAGTCGCGAGGAAAGTAGCGACAGGCGCGAGTTCAGATCGCGGATCTGCCAGTCGTACATGCCGTCGGCCTGGTAGCGTGCGTCGAGGTCGACGATCTGCCGCAGTTCGGTGCGCAGGCGATCGGCCTGGCCGAAGCTCAGGTCGCCGTCGCGGGCGTGCTCGGCGATCCGTTCGCGGATGTTGTCCTCGCGCTGAGCGATATTGAGGTCGTAGCTCTGGGCGAGCGCCGGCGCCGCCGCCGCGGCGAAAGCGCCGCCCACGGCAAGCGCGATCAAGGCCCGTTTCATGGTCACTTGTCCTTCGAGTTGGCAATAATTCGATGGCTGCCGTGGCAACCGAGGTCAAAACGTGCGCGGTGGATCAGTGTTCCGAACGCGCCAGACCTAGGAACAGCAGACTTACTGCGCCGCTTGCTCTTTCATCGCCGGGTCAAAGCTTGTGCAGAAACCTGGCCTCGTCCGCAATTACGCTCGGACACGGCGCGGTCCGCCGTGCAAAGCTTCGCCGGCGTCGGACGGCAGCGCGACGAAGAACCCGGCCGAGATCAGCGCCACCGCTCCGATGATCAGGAACGCCGGCGCGATCGTCTCCACCGTCACGTGCCGAGCGTGCTGCTGGCCCTGGAACAGCCGCAGCAACGTGGCCGCGAAGCCGATGCCGATGCTCTGCGCAAGGCGCTGGCCCATCGCCGACATGGTCGAGGCGCGGCTCATCTGCGGCTGATCGATGTCGGCGAAGCCCAGCCCGTTGAGCGCCGTGAACTGCAGCGAGCGGAAGAAGCCGCCAGTCAGAAGGATCGCGTAGATGATCCAGTGTGGCGTCTGTCTGGTCAGCACCGCATAGGCCATGAACGACAGGCCGACGATCACGGCATTGACGCTCAAGGTGCGTTTGAACCCGAAGCGCGCCAGGATCGGCGGGGCGCTCGTCTTCATCACCAGCGCCGCGGCCGCGCTCGCGAAGGTCATCATCCCGGCCTGGAACGGCGAGAGCCCGAACGCCACCTGCAGCAGCAGCGCCAGCAGGAACGGCGTCGCGCCCACCCCCATGCGCATGAACGTGCCGCCGACGATCGAGGCGAAGAACGTCGGGATGCGGAACAGTTTCAGGTCGAGGATCGCGTGCGGCGTGCGCCGCGCATAGGCGGCGTAGACACCGAGGAGCGCCAGTCCGACACCCAGCAAGGCATAGGGGACGAACGCCGGGAGGTTGTTGCGGCCGAGGTTTTCGAACCCGAACACCACCGCCGCCAGCCCGAGGCCGGTCAGCACCATGCCCATCCAGTCGAGCGGCCCCGCGTCCTCCTCCTTGATGTCCTTGATGTATCGGGTGACCAGGATCAGCCCCATCACCGCGATCGGCAGGTTGAGGAAGAAGATCCAGCGCCAGGAGATGTAGGTGACGATGAAGCCGCCGATCGGCGGTCCGATCACCGGCCCGAGCAGCGAAGGCATGGTCAGCACCGACATGGCGCGGACAAGGTCGTGTTTGGGCGTCGTGCGCAGCAACACCAGCCGCCCCACCGGCCCCATCAGCGCGCCGGCGGCGCCTTCGGCGAACCGCGCGATCAGCAGCTCCGGCAGGTTATTGGCGAACCCGCAGGCGGCGCAGGAGGCCGCGTAGAGGCCGATCGCGATCAGGAACACGCGCTTGGCGCCGAAGCGATCGGCCGCCCAGCCGCTTACCGGCAGGAACACCGCCAGG
>Ga0335069_10007902_pt1 | contig 15280 bp, 15 predicted proteins | sample Lox_Sample_11_FD_206714 | JGI IMG/M metagenome (GOLD analysis project Ga0335069, IMG submission 206714) | Soil microbial communities from Loxahatchee National Wildlife Refuge, Florida, United States - Lox_Sample_1.1 | ecosystem: Environmental > Terrestrial > Soil > Wetlands | place: USA... | reverse complement strand
CACATCGGGCCAGGTCATGGTCAAGATGAAGAACGCGTCGGGCGTGCCGCACGACATCGGCATCAGGGGGAACGGCGTCAACCAGGTCGGACCCGTCGTCACGAATGGCGGCATCTCGACCGTCTCGGTGAACCTCAAGCCCGGCACCTACACGTTCTATTGCTCGGTCGACGGCCACGAGGCCGCCGGCATGAAGGGCACCCTCGTCGTCAAGTAGTTCGGCGGCCGGCCCGTCTCCTCGGCGGGACCGGCGGTGGCGCCCCGGCGTGACCGGCGGTGGCGCCCCGGCGTGACCAGCGGTGGCGCCCCGGAGGGGGACGCGGGATGGAGTGCGTCACGGCGGTGACGTCGCCAGCCAGTTGTCGTCGGCTCGCGGCCGGACGCGTGCGACCACACACGCCGCCAGACGCTCCACTTGACAACCGGCTCCCCATATCAGTTCAGCGACGCCTGTGCGCGGACGCGCTCGAGGAGCTCATCGCCGCGACCAGCCGCCACCGCCCGGGCGGCGCGACGCTCGTCCAGTTCGATCCCCTCGGCCGCGGCATAGTCCAGCAGCCGCTGGCGCTCGTCGGCCTCGCGCGCGACCTTCAGGAACAGCCAGCAGAACAGCCCGATCGTGAGCAGGCTCTCCTCGACCATCATCAGACCGGCCGCGGCGACCTGATCGGCGATCGGGCTGATGTGCCATTTCGCGTCGCCCACTCGGTAATACGGGTAGAAGACGGTGCCCGAGAAGATCATCGCGTTGGCGAGGACGGTTCCGATCAGCCGCACCGCGATGATGTAGACGAGCCGGGCGCCGTTGCCGAACCACTGCGGCTTGGGCAGCGGACCGAGCAGTGCCATCCAGACGGCGATCCCGAAGGCGAGGAAGCTCGCGTGCTCGAGCGCGTGCACGGCGTCGTGGCGCAAGGCCGCCTGGTAGAGCGCCGGCAGATGCCACGCATAGAAGTTGAGCGCCCACGCCGAGACCGCGACGACCGGGTGCGTGAACACCCGCAGCCGCGCGATCACCGGGTTGCGCAGCAGGGGCGCCAGCAGGGGCCCGGTGAAGCCGAGCACAATGAGCAGCGCCGCGACGTCGCCGATCAGCAGGTGCTCGGCCATGTGTGCCACGAGCAGCTGATCCGCGAGCGTGTCTACCGGTGGGCTGAGCGCGATTGCGAGCGTCAGGAGCCCGGTCGCGTAGCAGGCCTGGCGCCAGCCCGGCACCGGCCGGCCGTGCCGCCCCAGCGTGTTCGCACGATGGCGGTACGGGAGCCAGAACAGGAGGACCGTCAGGGGGGCGACGATGCTGCCGAACGGACCAACGGCAGCGGTGGGCAGGTACAGCGGCGTCACGACTCGCTTAATGGTGACGGGTCCGAGCGCGGTCGGGCTGGTCGGGGGTGGGTGTCCGATCGCGGACGTTAGGCAGCGGGCGCGGTGCCCCGCATCGGCCGATGGTCTCCGTCCGTACACAACCCGACACTCGTTCCCCTCCACTGAGTGAGTGCGGAATGGGGCCCCATAAGGGGGCGTGAATCCGCATTCACCTCGGCGTACGCAGCGAGTGTGGGGTTATGGACGCGTGCCGGAGTGGTCCGAGCCGGGCCGCGTCGGATCGCCGGCCGGGACCGCACCCGTCCGAAAACCGCCGCCGCCGCACCCTTACGCCAGGGCGCGGATCAGCAGGATGACCGCGACGATCGCTGCCACGACCACGACGACCCAGACCAGCACCCGAAACATGTCTGCCTCGGAGCGGAGTGGATTGAATGCCAACGCGGACGCGGCCTAGATCACGTACACGGTGGTGTACACGATGACCCACATGATGTCGACGAAGTGCCAGTAGATTCCGGGCACTTCCATACCGCGGTGCTCCTCGGGCGAGTAGTGGCCGCGGAAGGCGCGGATCGTGACCGTCAGCAGCAGGCACAGGCCGATGAAGACGTGCGCGCCGTGCAGCCCGGTCAGGGAGTAGAACACGGTCGCCTGGGCCGAATCATGCGGCGCGAAGCCGATGTGGACGTACTCGTTGATCTGGATCGTGAGGAACGTCAGGCCGAGCAGGAAGGTCGTGAGCATGCCGGCCTTGAGCGCGAACCGGTTCCCCGTCTTGACGCCGTGGAGCGCCCAGTGGATCGTCAGCGACGACGAGAGCAGGATCGCCGTGTTGACCCCTGCGACGGCCTCCGGGAGCGTGTTTCCGGCCGCCGGCCAGGGGTTGTGGTTGACGACGCGGATGAAGAAGTAGGCGGTGAAGAACGCCCCGAAGATCATCACCTCGGAGATGATGAAAAGGAGCATCCCGAGCGTCGCCGGCTCCGCTCGCGAGGAGCGGTGAGCGGGGGGTGGTCCGTGGTGGGCGTGGGCGATCGAGGCGGCTTCCACTGCGGCTTCTCCTAGGCGGCTGGGGCGACATCTTCGTGGATCACGTGCTCCACGGGCTTTCCGGTTGTGCGGCGCACGCGCTCGATCAGGTCGGCGCGCAGCCACCCCGACTTCGTCTCCGGGAAGGTGGAGATGACGACGTCATCAACCCGGAAGGATTGGAGTGCGTTCATGATCGCCGTGTACGGATCGGGATCACCGATCATGCCGGCGGCGTACATCCCCCGCACGTGCAGCCGGTCGAGCACGAGCTTGAGGCGCGTGCGGGCGCGACGCGCGGCGTGGCCCTCGCCGCCCTCCTGGGGCACCACGATGATGAACAGCTGGCGGCGCTCGGCATCGGTGAACTCCTCGGCGCGGCGCCGCAGCGCCTCGAGCAGCTCATCGCCGGAGGCGGTGCGATTGGCCACCGCGAGCGTGACGTGGAACGGCGGCCCGACCGCATCGATGTCGCTGACGATGTGCGTCACCGGCTGCCTGGTGGCCTCCCGCACCCGCTCGATCAGGTCACGGCGCAGCCAGCCCGAACGCGTCGCCGGATACGTCGAGATGATGATCTCCTCCGGACGGTATTCGCGGACGGCATCGAGCGTCGCGGTGTAGGGATCGGGATCGGCGACCTCGCCGATCGCGCGGACCCCCATGTCGCGGACGACGTCGAGCGCGAGATCGACGCGCACCTGGGCGGAATCGAAGACCGCATCGGCGTATACGACGAGGCCGGCGCGGGGCCGGGTCTGCGGCACGCACAGCACGAAGCGGACGTCGTCCGCGGCGCGCTCGCGGATCGCCTCGAGCAGGTCGCGGCCGGCGAGCGTCTCGTTGGCGACCACCAGGATCGTCCGAGTGGCCGGATCGGGAGCTCTCACTCGTGACTCTCCTGACTCGGTGTGCTGCCTAACGTCCTGGGCCCTGGCGTTCCGGCCGCGACGGTACGTGCAGCCTCCGCCGGCGACTTGAAGATGCCGTGGACCGCGCCGGGGACGCCGTACTCGTAGGGGCCGCCGACGACGGTCGGCACGGCGTCGAAGTTGAAGATCGGCGGCGGCGAGGCGACCTGCCACTCGAGCGTCAGCGCCCGCCACGGGTTGGCCGCGGCGCGCGGCCCGTGACGCCAGCTCGCGACGATGTTGTACACGAAGATGAGCGTCGATAGGCCGAGCCCGAAGCTCGCGAGCGAGATGATCAGGTTCCAGGCGGCGAACTGGTGCGAGTAGTCCGCGACACGCCGCGGCATCCCCTGGATCCCGATCAGGTGCATCGGCGCAAACGTGAGGTTGAAGAACACGAACGTCAGCCAGAAATGCCACTTGCCGAGCCGGTCGTCGAACATCCGCCCGGTCATCTTCGGGAACCAGTAGTAGACCCCGGCGAAGATCGTGAACAGCGAGCCGCCGAACAGCACATAGTGGATGTGGGCGACGATGAAGTACGTCTGCGAGACGTGGATGTCGAACGGGATCATCGACAGCATCACGCCGCTGATCCCGCCGAGCGTGAACATCGTCAGGAAGCCGAGGGCGAACAGCATCGGCGTGTCGAGGTGCAGCACTCCTCGCCACAGCGTCGCGAGCCAGGAGAAGATCTTGATCCCCGTGGGGATCGCGATGATCGCCGTCGTGATCATCATCGGGATCCGGATCCACGGCTGCATGCCGGAGACGAACATGTGGTGCGCCCACACGGTGAAGCCGAGCACGACGATCGCCAGCAGCGAGAACGCCATCATCCGGTAGCCGAAGATCGGCTTGCGGGACTTGACCGCCAGGACCTCCGAGATGATCCCGAACCCGGGCAGCATCATGATGTAGACGGCCGGGTGGGAGTAGAACCAGAAGACGTGCTGGTACATGATCACGTTGCCGTTCTTGCCGGCGCCCACGAACGCGTCGAAGAAGTGGAAGCCGAGCGAGCGGTCGAGCAGCACGAAGAACTGCGAGGCGGCGATGAATGGCGTCGCGATTACAACGAGCAACGACGTCGAGAAGTTCGCCCATACGAGCAGCGGCATCCGGAAGAAGCTCATTCCGGGAGCTCGCATTGTGATGATCGTCACGAGAAAGTTGAGCGCCGTGAAGATCGACGAGAAGCCGGCGAACTGCACGCCGAGGCTGAAGAACATCTGCCCGACCGGCATCGTCGTCGACAAGGGTGCGTAGGCGGTCCAGCCGGCGGCGAACGACCCGCCGGGGGCCAGAACGCTCATCAGCATCATGATCCCGCCGAGTGGCAGCAGCCAGAACGACAGCGCATTCAGCCGCGGGAACGCCATGTCCGGCGCGCCGATCATCAGCGGCAGCACGAAGTTCGCGAGGCCCGCGAACACCGGCACCGTGAACAGGAAGATGAGCAGCGTCGCGTGCATCGAGAAGAGCCCGTTGAACTCCTCGGGCGTGACGAACTGCATGCCGGGCTGCGCCAGTTCCGCGCGCATCAGCATTGCCAGCAGGCCCCCAACAAACAGGAAGAAGAACGACGTGACCGTGTACTGGATGCCGATCACCTTGTGGTCGGTGTTCACGCGGAAGTAGTCGCGCCACGTCCGGGCTCCGTGATCCGAGTGGTCCTCGGGCCGCGTCGGACGACCGCTTGCCCAGTACGCCCAGTAGTCGCAGGTACCGATCCCGACAAGGAAGAACAGCGGAACAGCGATCATCGCGACGATCGTGATCGCGTTCCCGTCGACGACGGGGTGCTCGTGCATCAGCGACCGGACGAGGCAGGTCACTCCGAAGGCGAGGCCAAAGCCGAGGATGTCGAACAGCGCCGCGCGGTACCAGCCGGGCCTGCGGAGCTTTGCCGGGAGTGGCATCAGCGAGTCTCCTTCCCTAACAACATCTTCAGGCTACCCCTCACTTTGTCACGCTTGCAATGAAGTTCACCAGCTGCTGGATCTGAGTGGGGGTCAGCGACTGGGAGAAGTTCTGGGGCATGATGTTCGGCTGGAAGCCGGGCGAGATGAACGCGTTTGGCTTCACGATCGATTCCTGGATGAACGCCTTCAGTGGCATCCCGGCCTTCTTCGCGTCGGGCACGACGGCCGTTCCGAGGTTGGGTCCGACCGTTCCGGTCGCGCCGGCGGCCGCAAGCGTGTGGCAGGTGCTGCAGCCCGCCGCGCCGGTGAAGATCGCCGTGCCGGCCGCCGCCGCCGGGCTTGTCGCCGGGCCAGTCGTCGAGCCGGCGGACGGGGTCGGTGCCGGCGCCGCGCCGGCGCCCGGAATGCCGGGCGCGGCCGCGTTTGCGGGCGGCGTCCCGACGGGCGGCGGTGCATTCGCCGGCTGCGACTGCAGCCACGCCTGGAATGCCTGCGGGGTGACCACATGGACCGGAGCGCGCATCAGCGCGTGACCGGCACCGCACAGCTCCGTGCACTCGGCGGGGTAATTGCCGATCCTCGTCGGCGTCACCCGCAGCGTCGTCGTGATGCCCGGGACGGCATCGAGCTTCTGGGAGAACTCGGGCACGAAGAAGCTGTGGATCACGTCGAGCGAGTGGATCTTGAACACGACCGGCTGTCCCTTGGCGAGGTACAGGGCCGGCGAGACCACGGTCTTGCCGCCGACTTGGTAGGAGAACTCGAACGCGAACTGGCGCTCGGTCACGTTGACGGTCAGCGCGTTCGGCTTGTTGTCCTCGTTCGAGCGCAGGACGGTGTAGGCGTAGGTGCACAGCCCGATGATGAGGACGGCGGGGACGGCGGTCCAGATCACCTCGAGCCGGGTGTTGCCGTGAATTGGCGGACCATCCTTGTTCTCCTCCCCGGGGCGCATCCGAAAGGCCCAGACGGAGTACAGGACCATCGTCAGCACGAGGACGAAGATCGGGACCGAGGCGATCAGCAGCACGTCGTAGAGCGTGCGGACGTTGTCGGCCTGATCGGACGCGTTCGCCGGGAACCACGGAATCACGAGCGCGATCGGGATTCCGATCACGACCGCGATCCCGCCAAACACGAGCATGCGCACCAGATGGCGTCTCTCCATCTAGTTCACCCTCGCCCTCAAGTGGAGCACCGAACCCTCAAGCATCACGCGCCCGGCATCCTATGCCTTCTGCGCGACGAACGGCATCGCCCCGGGCGATTCGGTCCTGACCGAGGACAGCACGCGGCTATGATTGCTGCAATCGTTGCAAACAATCTGGGGAGGCCCTATGCGCGTGCGCGAGGGGATGTCTGATGTCGTGCTCACGGTTGGCCCCGGGCACACACTCCGCGAGGCCGCCGCCTCGATGTGCCGGCGCAGCGTCGGTGCCGCAGTCGTCCTCGACCCTGACGCCCCCGGCCCCGGCGTGATCACGGAGCGCGACATCCTCCTCTCGCTCGGCAACCGTGAAGATCCGGACACCGAGCGCGTCGCCGACCACTTGACGTCCAACCTCACGTTCGCCTCGCCGGACTGGTCGCTCGAGCATGCGGCGGCAGCGATGGTCCGCGGGCGCTTCCGCCACCTCGTCGTGGTCGACGGCGGCGAACTGGTCGGCATCCTGTCGATGCGCGACATCGTGCGTTGCTGGACCGAGGAAGGCGCGAGCTGCGAAGTGCCCGCCGCGGCCGGCACGTAGCGCGATCGCGCCCGGCCCGGCACAGCCTCAAGACACTAGTGGTGGTGGTGCTCTTCGGGGAGCGCCTGCACGTCGTGGCGCGTGTCCCGGATCCAGCGGATCACGCTGAGCAGGAAGATGATCAGCCCGAGGATCGAGAACAGCCAGTTGATCGTGGTCCCGATCACCATCAGCGTGATCCCGACCGCGCACACGAGCGGGATCAGCGACGGTCCGGGGAGGTGGATCTCCTCGGAGACGGGCGGCGCGTCTTGTGGAATGTCGCTCACGCGTGGACGTAGATCGCGGCTGCCACGAACGTGATCCCGAACATGAAGAAGCAGATCGCGCCGGCGATCAATCCAGAGCGGATGTTCCTGCGTGCGAGCTTTCGATCCATGTTGCGACCTCCGAGAGCCTACAGCTTTGCGTCCGCCACCATCGCGCCGAACAGCAGCGCGAGATAGAGGAGCGAGAAGAGATACAGCTTCAGCGCCGCTCGTCGATCGGCCCGCCGGTACAGCCAGACGGCGCCGCCGATGAACGCCCAGCCGAGCACCATCGACGCGACCAGATAGATGCCGCCGAACTCGCCCGCGCAGAACGGCAGCTGCGATACCGCGTACAGCAGCAGCGTGTAGAGCAGGATCTGGCGACGGGTCTCGCGCTCGCCGCGCACAACCGGCATCATCGGGACCCCGACCTTCGCGTACTCATCCTTCATCAGCAGGCTCAGCGCCCAGAAGTGCGGCGGAGTCCAGTAGAACACGATCGCGAACAGGTAGACCGCCGTCCACGACAGCGAGCCGCGCGTGGCGGCCCAGCCGACGAGCGGCGGCATCGCCCCGGCGGCGCCGCCGATGACGATGTTCTGCGGTGTCCGGCGCTTGAGCAGCACCGTGTAGACGCCGACGTAGCCGACGAAACCGCCGAGCGCGAGCGAGGCGGCAAGCACGTTGACGGTCAGCGACAGCAGCACGAACGACAGCGTGGCGAGCACGCACCCGTACACGAGCGCCGCGCGCGGGGCGACGCGCCCGGCCGGGATCGGGCGCGTGGATGTGCGCTTCATTTGCGCATCGATGTCGCGGTCGTAGTAGTGGTTCACGGCACCGGCGCCGCCGGCCGACAGGTAGCCGCCGAGGCAGGTGAGGCCGATCTTCGAAAGCGATGGGCTGCCGGCGACCTCCATCGTCGTGACCGTTGTGAACAGCAGCAGCGACTGGACCTTCGGCTTGGTCAGCTCGACGTAGTCGCTGACGAGAAGGCGCGCGCCCGAGACCGCCGAGGCGGATGATCGGACGACGCTGGCGCTGGAAGCGCTCATGCCCACGCCCTCAGACCCGCGCGAACTGCTCGCTGCCGCCGGTCTTCTGCGTCACGCCGGTCTGACGCTCGATCTGCCGGCGGATGTCGCGCATCGGCTCGACGGATCGCACGCGCGGGACCTCGTCGAAGTTGTTCACCGGTGGGGGTGAGGTTGTGAACCACTCGAGCGTGTTGCCCTTCCACGGGTCGGGGCCGGCGACCTTGCCGTGGTGAAGACTGCGGACGACGTTGACAACCGTGATCAGGATGCCGACGGCAAGGATGAACGACCCGATCGTCGAGATCAAGTTGTATGTCGACCACCCGAGGTTCGGCGCGTACGTGTAGATCCGGCGCGGCATTCCCGAGAGGCCGAGTGCGTGTTGGACGAAGAACGTCATGTTGAAGCCGATGAACATGAACCAGAACGAGACCTTGCCGACGGTCTCGTTCATCATCCGGCCGGTGATCTTCGGGAACCAGTAGTAGATCCCGCAGAAGATCGTGAACACGGCGCCCCCGACGAGCGTGTAGTGGAAGTGGGCGACGACGAAGTACGTGTCGTTGAGCTGCCAGTCGACCGGGAATGTCGCGAGGAAGATGCCGGTGATGCCGCCGAGCACGAACAGGGCGATAAAGCCGAGCGCGAAATACAGCGCGGCCGTCATCTGAATCGACCCTCGCCACAGTGTCGCGATCCAGTTGAAGATCTTCACGCCGGTCGGCACGCCGATCAGGAACGAGCTCAGCATGAAGAAGCCGAGCACGACAATCGGCACCGGCGCGGCGAACATGTGGTGGGCCCACACGAGTGTCGCGAGAAACGCGATCACGGCCGTCGACGCGGCGATCGCCTTGTAGCCGAAGATCGGCTTGCGCGAGAACACGGGGATGACCTCGGAGATGATCCCGAACCCGGGCAAGATCATGATGTAGACCTCTGGGTGGCCGAAGAACCAGAAGAGGTGCTGCCACAGGACCGGCGAGCCGTGCGCGGTGGGATCGAAGAAGTGGGTCCCGAAATGGCGGTCGGTCAGCAGCATCGTCACCGCCGCGGCAACGGGCGGCAGCGCGATGATCAGCAGGATCGCGTAGATCAGGATCGCCCACACGAACAGGGGCAGCCGGCCCCAGCTCATGCCCGGCGCTCGCATGTTGACGATCGTCGCGTAAAAGTTGATCGCGCCGACCAGCGAGGAGATGCCGGTGATGTGGATCAGGAAGATCCAGGCATCCTGGCCTCCGCTCGGCGAGTACGTGATGCTCGAGAGCGGCGGGTAGCTCCACCATCCGGCCTCCGGCGGGTGGAAGAACAGCGTCATGTAGAAGACGATCCCGCCGAGCAGCAGCAGCCAGAAGGACAGTGCGTTCAGCCGCGGGAACGCCATGTCCCGCGCGCCGATCATCAGCGGCACGAAGTAGTTGCCGAACCCAGCCATGATCGGGACGACGAACAGGAACACCATCGTTGTCCCGTGCATCGTCAGCAGCTCGTTGTAGTGCTCGGAGGAGAGCAAGGTGTTGTTCGGCACCCCGAGCTGCACGCGCATCAGCAGCGCCTCGACGCCGCCGAGCATGAAGAACACGAACGTCGTGACGAGATACAGGATCCCGATCTTCTTGTGATCGGTTGTCGTCAGCCAGTCGACCCAGCGCTTCGTCTCGCGTGGCACGATGACCTCGTGGGCGACCACCTGCGGTACCGGGCGGAGGGCGATTTCGGTCGTGGACATCGGCGCTTTCGGTCTCCTAGAGGTTTCCGTTCAGGATCAGGATCCGGCGAAGCTGGGTCACCTGAGCGTTCGCTGCCGAGATCAGCGCGCTCTGGTTGCTCAACCAGGCGGCGTACTCATCAGCGGGGATCGCGTGGACCAGCGCGGTCATCGCGGCATGGTTACGCCCGCACAGCTGCGCGCACTGGCCGTGCCACAGCCCGGTGTGGGGGATCTTGAACCAGGTGTACGTCGTGTAGCCGGGCACCGCGTCGACCTTCCCGCCGAGCGACGGCACCCACCACGAATGGACCACGTCGGTCGACTGGATCACGAGCTTGACCGTCGTCCCCACCGGGACCGTCATCTCCTGGTAGCTGTACGGCAGCCTGGAATTGAACGCGTTGTTGACGCACTGTGCGCCGTACGTGTAGCGCCAGATGTACTGGCGCCCGGTCACGCAGACGGTGAACTCCTTGCCGTTCGGAGGCTCCGGGGCGCTCAGCGAGGCAGCCAGATAGCCGTTGGCGTTCGAATTCGGCGGGTTGATGATGCCCGGCAGCTTGACGAACGTCACGACCGTCAGCACGACCAGGATCAGCGCCGCGGCGACGGTCCAGCCGATCTCGAGCCGCGTGTTGCCGTGGATCTGGGCAGCCACCGCGCTCTTCTTGGCGCGAAACCTGTAGATCGAGTAGATCAGCGCGCCCTCGACGATGACGAACACGACGGCCGCGACGTACAGGATGATCTTGTAGAGGCTGGCGATCTGGTCCGCGTTCGGGGAGCCGCCCGACTTCGGCGTGATGAAGTTCGCCAGCGCACTCGGCGCCAGGATCAGAGAGGCTGCGAGCACGAGCACGAGCCCGACAAGCAGGCGTCCTGCACGGCGTGGATGGGCGTCTCGGACGTCGTCTCGCAAGGCCGCGGCATTCTATCCACGGCGGCCCCGACAGGACCCGCCGGTCCCACTCACCGCCGTCCGAACGGCGGTTCACGTGCGGCTTATACTGGCCGTCCTTGCGCGTGTCGAGGGGCATCCGAACTGCGGCATGGGCCCTCGTCGCGGCGGGGGTCGCTGCGCCTGCTCTCCGCAAGCGGCTGGGGATACCACATGCGGCGGTGATCGCACCCTCGGCGCTGTCGCCGATCGCCCTGTGCGTCGCGGTTCCGCGCAGCCGCACACGTGACGCCGCGGTCTGCGTGCTCAACATGTGGGGCTACCTCGCAGCGTACGAGATGCCCAACGACGACCCCGAGCGGCTCGCGGCTCGCGTGCGCGTCCGCTACCCGATCGCGATCGACCGCGCCCTCGGTCTCGGCGTCCCGCCGACGCTCCGGCTGCAGGAGGCGTTCTCGACGCCCGGGAGGATCAACCGCTTCGAGCGGGTGCTCGTCTTCTGCCATTGGGCGTGGTTCATGGTCCCGCACGGAAGCGTCGCCTACGTGTTGATGCGCCACCGCGAGCAGTTCGGCCGCGCCGCCGCGCAGATGTACACCGTGTTCGACCTCGGGGCGCTGTTCTACTGGGTGATCCCGACCGCGCCTCCGTGGTGGGCGGCCGCGAGCGGACAGCTCGAGGGTCGCCACGCGGTTCAGCTGCGCCGGATGATGATCGAGTACGGCGAGCAGTTCTGGGGTGACCGGTGGGGCGCCCTCTACGATGTCCTTGGAGGAAATCCGCTGGCTGCCATGCCGTCGCTTCACTTCGCAACGTCTCTGATGGCCGCGCACGTACTCGCGGATATCGGCCCTGTCGCGGGCGCGGTGGGGTGGACGTACGCGCTCACGCTGGGGCTCGCGCTCGTGTACCTCGGCGAGCACTACGTGGCGGACCTGCTCGCGGGCGCGGTGCTCGCGGAGACGGTGCGGCGCGTGGCGCCGAAGCTGGCCGGGCCCGCCGGCAGGTTCTCACGAATGGTGCAGGCGCTCGAGGCCCGGGCGGCCGGGTAGAAGCGCGCCTATGGCAGACCAAGCCCCCCCCGAGCAGCGGGCGCCGACGACGCCGGACGCTGCGGAGATGGGGGAACCGGCGCGGGAGGAGATGCCGCGCGTGCGGTTGACGCGCGGGCGGCTGCTCGCGTCGATCATCTTCATCGTCTCGGCCGTTGCGTTCCTGTACTTCGTGTTGCCGAAGATCCTCGGCCTGCAGGAGACGTGGAACCGGATGAAACAGGGGAACGCGTGGTGGCTCGCCTTCGGGATCGTGCTCGAGATCGTGTCGTTCCTTTGTTACGTCGCGCTGTTCAGGGCCGTGTTCGTGCGCGGCGAGTCGCGGATCGGCTGGCGCGAGAGCTACCAGATCACGATGGCGGGACTGGCGGCAACCCGGCTGTTCTCGGCGGGCGGCGCGGGCGGGATCGCGCTGACGGCGTGGGCGCTGCGGCGCTCGGGGATGGAGGCGCGGATCGTCGCGTGCCGGATGATCGCGTTCACGGCGCTTCTGTACGGCGTCTATATGGCCGCCCTCGTGATCTGCGGCCTTGGCCTGTACACGGGCCTGTTTCCCGGTCCCGCACCGTTCGCGATCACGGTGGTCCCGGCGATCTTCGGTGGCGTCGTGATCGCGCTGTTCCTCGCAGTGTCGCTGCTTCCGGGGGACTTCGAGCGGCTCGTCGCGCGGTGGACGGGCGACTTCCTGCTCGGACGGGTGGCACGGAGGCTGGCGGCGGCGCCGGCGGCGGCGGCGACCGGCGTGCGGACCGCCTTGGCGCTCGTGCGCACGCGTGATCCAGCGCTGCTCGGGGCGATCGGGTGGTGGGGGTTCGACATCGCCGTGCTGTGGGCGTGCTTTCACGCATTCGGAGCAGCGCCACCGCAGGCAGTGATCGTGATGTCCTACTTCGTCGGGATGGTCGGCAACACGCTGCCGCTGCCGGGTGGCATCGGCGGGGTTGACGGCGGCATGATCGGCGCCTTTTCGGCGTTTGGAGTACCCGTCGAGATCTCAGTCGTCTCCGTGCTGGCGTATCGTGGGATCGCGTTCTGGCTGCCGACGATTCCGGGCGCGATCGCCTACCTGCAGCTGCGGAAGACCGTCCAGCGCTGGCGCACCGAGCGAGCCCCTAGCTACACTTAATGAAGTGACCGACCAGCGCATCGAAAACGTCATCATCGTCGGGAGCGGGCCGGCTGGATACACGGCCGCGCTGTACACGGCGCGGGCTAACCTCGCGCCGCTCGTGATCGAAGGATTCGCCTGGGGCGGTCTGCTGCAGCAGACGACCGACGTCGAGAACTACCCGGGCTTCCCCGAGGGGATCATGGGCCCCGAGATGATGCAGAAGTTCCGCGATCAGGCGGAGCGCTTCGGCGCCCGGCTTGAGACGGACGACGTCACGAAGCTCGAGCTCTCGGCGGATGGGAGCCCATCCGCCCTGCACAAGGTGTGGGTCGGCGATCAGGTTCATCTCGCCCGCGCCGTCGTGCTCGCGATGGGTGCGGAACACCGCAAGCTCGACGTCCCCGGGGAGCAGCAGCTCGCCGGCCGCGGCGTCAGTTACTGCGCGACCTGCGATGCAGCGTTCTTCCGGGACGTCCCGACGATCATCGTCGGCGGCGGCGATTCCGCGATGGAGGAGGCGATGTTCCTGTCGAAGTTCGCCTCCAAGGTCGTGATCGTGCATCGTCGCGACGAGTTCCGCGCGTCGAAGATCATGCTCGAGCGTGCCCGCGCGATCCCCAACATCGAATGGCTCACTCCCTACACGATCACCGAATTCGCGCCGGGCGGCGAGGGCTCACTCGCCGTCGCGCGGCTGCGCAACTCCGCCGATCGCAGCGAGCGGGAGCTCGAGATCGCCGGCGCGTTCATCGCGATCGGCCACGAGCCGCAGTCCCAGCTCGTCCAGGGCCAGGTGGAGACCAACCCCGAGGGCTACGTCGTCACGGAGGGCCGCTCGACGCTCACAAACGTCCGCGGCGTGTTCGCCGCAGGCGACCTCGTCGACCACACGTACCGCCAGGCGATCACGGCCGCCGGGTCCGGCTGCCAGGCCGCGCTCGACGCCGAGTGGTACCTGCGCGACACCCCTTTCCCAGTGGAGGGGACTGAGGACCTCGCCGCGGGGGCGACGACCAGCTGATCGGGATATCCCGATCAGATGTGGTATGGGCAACCGCGCTGGGGACCGTGGTTGTTTGACGGCGCCCGGTGGCCCATCCACAGGCCGAAGTCCTGGGTCCAGGTCGACGGACCGAAGTTGCCCAGCCGGTGGTTGTTGAGGCCGGTCCCGACGTCCGAATACGTCGGGTCGAGGATGTTCGTGCAGTGGTCGGGGCTCGCCATCCATGCCTTGACGACGTCCCACGGAGTCCGGAAGCCGGTCGCGATGTTCTCGCCCGCGGAGGACCACGTGTAGCCGGCGGCGGTCATCCGACCGGCGAAGTTCGCGCCGTGGGTGAACTGGCCGGTGTTGACCATCACGTCCGTCCAGCCCTGGGCCGAGCGGTTGAGGTCCTGCGCGACGTGCAGGGCGGGCAGGTGGTGCTTGGCTCGCTGCCGGTTGATCAGACAGACGACCGCGTCGCGCATCGCCTGGCGCGACGCCGCCGTCGCGGGGGTGTCCGCGTTCACGCAGCCATGCTGCGCCGCGTGGACGATATGCCGGGCACGGTGCGTCGTGGCCGTGCGGAAGCCGAATGCGGCGGCTGCCGAGATGGCCAGGATCAGGGTCGTGATCAGGAGCGCAGGAAGTGCGACTGTGCTGCGGCGGAGGAGCATGGTCTCTGCATCGGTCCGAGCCGGCCGATGCAAAGCAGCACCCCGATTTCCTACGACATTCGTTGAGGTGTCAGGGGTGTGACCTCAAATCCGGGCAGCAACGGCCGATTACAGACGCCTACGGTGAGAGCACGATCTTGAGCGCCTCCCGCCGGTCGTACACTGCGTAGCCCTCGGCCGCGTCGTCGAGCGACATGTGGTGCGTCACGAGCGGCGCGGGATCGACGGTGCCCGCCGCCAGCATCGCGAGCACCCGGTCGACGTGACCGATCACGTTGGCCTGGCCGCCCTTGAGCGTCAGCCCCTTGATCCAGACGAGGCCCATGTGGACCTCGCACGGTTCGGCGTAGACTCCGATCGCCACGACCGTCCCGGCTTTGCGCGCGAGCCGAATCGCGAGGTCGAGCGCTTCAGGGTGGCCGACGGCATCGATCGCGGCATCGACGCCGCGCCCGTCGGTTGCGGCCCGGATGACATCGCGCGGGCTCTCCTCGCGCAGATGAACCGCAGTCGCGCCGAAGCGCCTGGCCATCTCGAGCCGTTGCTCGACGGCGTCGATCGCGAACACGGGTGCCGCGCCCGCCGCGCGCGCCGCCTGGACGGCACACAGGCCGAC
>Ga0335069_10007901_pt1 | contig 15281 bp, 13 predicted proteins | sample Lox_Sample_11_FD_206714 | JGI IMG/M metagenome (GOLD analysis project Ga0335069, IMG submission 206714) | Soil microbial communities from Loxahatchee National Wildlife Refuge, Florida, United States - Lox_Sample_1.1 | ecosystem: Environmental > Terrestrial > Soil > Wetlands | place: USA... | reverse complement strand
TCCGGACCCGGAACGGGGAACGGCGAGATCGCCGCTGTCGAAGGGGCGATGAAGCAGCTCGAGTTTCCGCCGTCCGAGCCGCTGCTCGAGGAGCTGCGCGCGTTCATCGAATCCATTTCCTCGCGCCGCCCGCCGCTCGCCGACGGCTGGAGCGGCTACTGGGCGGTGCGCACGATCGAGACCGCGATCGAAAGTGCCGCGCAGGGCAAGACGCTGAGCCTGGACGGCTGAGCCCTTTCCGGATCCTTAAAGTCCCGTTTCACCATACGCGAGCGTCCGATGAAGAAGATTCCGCTGTCGCACGTGAACATCACCGACGAACTCCGCCAGGCGGTCCTCAAGGCGGTCGACTCCGGCCGCTACATCCTGGCCGACCAGTGCAAGGCCTTCGAGAGCGAGCTCGCCGCCTATATCGGCATGAAGCACTGCATCCTCTCGACGTCATGGACGACGGCGACCTACCTCCTGCACGAGGCGATGGGCCTCAAGGAGGGGGACGAGGTCATCGTGCCGTCGCACACCGCGTTCCCGTCGATCGAGCCGATGATCCATCATGGCGCCAAGCCCGTCTTCGTCGACGTCGACGACAGCTATTGCGCCGATCCCGTTGCGATCGAGGCGGCGATCACGCCGCGCACCGTCGGCATCATGCCGGTGCACCTCTACGGCCATCCGTGCGACATGGACGCGATCATGGCGATCGCCAAGAAGCGCGGCCTGTGGGTTCTGGAGGACTGCGCCCAGGCGCATGGGGCCAAGTACAAGGGCCGCAAGGTCGGCTCGATCGGCGACGCGTCGGCCTTCTCTTTCTATCCGTCGAAGAACCTGACGGTGCTGGGCGACGGCGGCTGCGTCATGACCAACGACGACAAGGTGGCCGAGCGGGTGCGCATGATGCGCGACCACGGACGCAAGTCGAAATTCACCCATGAGTTCCCGGGCTGGAACCTGCGCTTCAACGAGATCCAGGCCGCGGCCGGCCGGGTGATGCTGAAGAGCCTCGATGCGGCGAACGCGCGCCGGCGCGAGATCGCCAAGCTCTACTCGCAGCGCCTGGCCAATATCGTCAAGGTGCCGCCGGTCCGCGAGTGGGCGGAGCCGGTGTTCCACATGTACGTGGTCCAGCACCCCAAGCGCGACCAGCTCGCCGAGTACCTGCAGAAGAACGGCATCGGCACCGGCATCCACTATCCGGTGGCCAACCACCAGCAGCCGGCGATGACCAGCCTCTATAAGGACCTGCCGAAGCTGCCGCGCACCGAAGCCCTGGTCGACAAGATCCTGTCGCTGCCGATTTATGGCGAGATGTCGCTGGAGGATGCGGCGTACGTCGCCGACAAGATCGGCGCGTTCCCAGGATAGGCTCGCCCGACATGTCTGCCTCCGTCCCCGAGCTCAGCTTCTGCATCCCCTGCCACAACGAGGAGGGGAACCTCCCGGAGCTGATCCGGCAGATCGAGGAGGCGGCGGCCAAGACGGGTAAGACCTACGAGATCGTCGTCACCGACGACCGCTCGTCCGACCGGTCGTGGGAGGTTCTCGGCGAGCTCGCGCGCTCGCGGCCGCATCTGCGGGCCTTCCGGCTCGACCGCAACTCGGGCGAGTCGGCGGCGAGCTACACGGCGATCACCCGGGCGCGCGGTGCGGTCATCGTCACCATCGACGGAGACCTGCAGAACGACCCGGCCGACCTGCCGAAATTCCTCGAGGCGCTCGAGGGCGCGGATTGTGTGTGCGGCACGCGCCAGGGCGCCCGCCAGGAGGGCGATTCCTGGCTCAAGAACGTGACCTCCTTGATCTCGAACGGCATCCGCAGTGCCGTGCTGGGCGATTCGGTAACCGACGCCGGCTGTACCTACCGTGCGTTCCGGCGCGAATGCTTCACCGGCATCCCGTTCTTCAAGGGGGTGCACCGGTTCATTCCGATCATCATGGCCTTCCGCGGCCGCAAGGTGGTCGAAGTGCCGATCACGAACCGCGAGCGGTCCTACGGCAGCAGCCACTACGGCTTCGGCCTCCTGTCCCGCAAAGGCGCCATCATGGACATGCTCGGCGTGCGCTGGCTGCGCTCGCGCATGATCCGTTTCGAGGTGGCCGAATCCTGGCCCCAGGGCAAGGCGGCCTCCCTGAGCGAGCCGCCGCGCGACGCGGCGGAGTGACGCAGCGCTATTTCGCCCGCGAGATGTAATAGGCAACGTCGGCGAAGTCGGCGTCGCTCATCGGCTGCACGACGTCGGCCATGCTGGCATCATACCCGTGGCGGATGCCGCTCTTGTACTCGCGCAACGACTTGAGCAGGTAATCTTCGCGCTGGCCGCCGAGGCGCGGCACGTTCTCCTGGCCGCTGAAATCGGCGCGATGGCACATGTTGCAATGATTCTGCCCGGCCAGCACCTGGCCGTGCGCCATGCGTTGCGCATCGCCGCCCTCAGCCGCCTTGGGCTGCGGCAGCTTCGCGATCGCGTCGGCGAATGCCTGCAAGTCGGCATCCGCGACCCCCTTCATCATCTCATTCATCGGATCGGCTGTGCGCAGGCCCTCACGGAACATGAACAGCTGAATGAGTGCGTACGGCGAGTTCTGCGCGCCCAGAGAGGGCACGTTCTCGGTTTGCGACGTCCCGCTTTCACCGTGGCAGGCGAGGCACGTCGGGAGTTTCTCGCTGACGTTTTGTGCCGAGGCCCGGCCGCTCAGGGCCGCGAGAAAAAGACAAATCGTGACGATCGTGCGCATGGTTGGGGCGCTTCGGCCGGAAAGAGAGGGGGGCCGAGAGTCGCCTCCCGGCCCCCCTGGCTTCAACTCAAATCAGCGCGATGAGACGCGTTCGGTCGAATAGCTGAGACGATACACGGCACCGTTCCAGTCATCCGAGATCAAGAGCGCGCCGTCCGGCATCTGCAGGATGTCGACCGGCCGGCCGATATACTTGTTGTCCTGCAGGAAGCCCTCGAGGAACGGCTTGATCGTCTTCACCGTGCCGTCGGGCTTGAGCCAGGCGACCTCGATGTCGCCGCCCAGCTTATGCGTCTTGTTCCACGAGCCGTGGCGCACGATGAACAGCGCATCGTGATATTCCTTCGGGAACATCTTGCCGGTGTAGAAGCGCACGCCGAGCGGTGCCACGTGCGGGCCCAGTTTGGCGAGCGGTTTGGTCACGCCGTCGCAGCCGCGCCCCCAGCCGAACACCGGATCGGGCACGTCGCCCTGATGGCAGTAGGGGAAGCCGAAGAAGTCCTTCCCCGGATGCTGGAGACGGTTGAGCTTGTCATTCGGAAGGTCCTCCGAGAGCCAGTCGCGCTGGTTCTCGCTGAAATAGAGGACGTGCGAGACCGGATGGAAGTCGAGGCCGACCACTTGGCGGGTGCCGCGCGCGATGACCTCCATCCCTGAGCCGTCGAGGTTTATCCGGCGAAGCTGGGCGTGGGTGTCCGGCGGCATGCAGATGTTGCAGGGTGCTCCGACGTTGAAATAGAGCTTGTTGTCGGGCCCGATCGCCAGATATTTCCAGCCGTGCGCCTCGTCGCTCGGCAGATTGTCGTAGATCAAGGTCGGCTTCGGCGGATCGGTCAGATGATCCTCGATGCCCGGCACCTTCGAGATCTTGTTGAGCTCGGCGATGTAGAGCGTGCCGTCCTTGAAGGCCAAGCCGTTCGGCCGGAACAGGCCCTTGTACAGGGGGATCACCTCGCGCTTGCCGTTCTTGTCGGTGACGGCATAGATGTGGTCGAGCAGGCGGGTCGAGACGAAGATCGTGCCTTTGTCGCCGCGCGCCATGGAGCGGGCGTTGACCATGCCGCTCGCGTAGACCTCGAGCTTGAAGCCCTTCGGCAGCTTGAGCTTGTCGAGCTGGATCTTGTCGGCCGCGGTGGCGATCGGCGGCGGTGCCACCGGCGCCAGCTTCTGGGCGTCCGGACTGTTGGGCGCATCCTGAAGGACCGAGTTGGTCGTCGGGCTTGGCAGCGGCGCTGGTGTCGCGGCGGGCTGCTGTTGCTGGGCCGAGCTGAGGCCCGGATAGGCGAAGAGACCGGCCACGAGGCCGGCCATAAGCAGAGTTCGAGTGTGGATTGGCGTGGTCATGCGCTCCTCCCTGAAGGACAGTGACCGTGGCGGGGCCCGCCGTGTTTGCCGGCTGGGCGATCTTGAACGGTAAATCTAGGTCCCCTGCCGCGCAATTGACACTGCTTTTTGCTCGCGACGCGTGCGGTCAGCCGCCAAGCTCGAGGTTGAAACAATTGTTGCAACAGTGTAAACATGAGCAGGTCGTTTCAATATTCCGGGGAGTTGGATGGCGGCTACGCATATCCAGGATTTTTTCGGCGAGGCGATCGACCGGTTGAGCCCGCAGCTGCGCCGGGCGGCGCGGTTCTTGAGTCGGCAGCCGGATCTCGTGGCCGTGTTCAGCCTGCGTGATCTGGCCAAGAGCGCCGGTGTCGCGCCGGCAAGTTTTGTGCGACTCGCCCACGCGCTGGGATTCCCGGGTTATCCCGAGCTGCGGCGGGAAATCATCCGGCGCATCCTGCCCGATGCCCTCACCTATGCGGCGAAGGCCGAAAAGCTGCAGAAGGTCGGCGATGCGTCGGGCCTGTACGAACAGGTGTTCGCGGCGCAGATCGCCAACCTCAACGCCACCCAGCGCGCCAACGCGGCCGACGTGCTGCGCGCCAGCGCCGAGACCCTGGAGCGGGCGCGCCGCGTGTGGATCCTGGGCCTGCGCAGCCTCTATCCCCTCGCGTTCTACCTGCATTATGTGTGGGGCTTTTTCCGCCGCGACCTGTTCCTTGCCGCAAGCCCTTCGGGCACCCTCGACAACGCGCTGTTCGCGATCGACCGCGGCGATGCCATGGTCGTGATGACCATGGCGCCTTACACGCGTGATGTCGTCGCCGCGGCGGAGATGGCGGCGCGGGCCGGGGCGAAGGTCATAGCGATCACCGACAGCGACCTGTCGCCGCTGGCGCCGCATGCCGACCACATGCTCGTGGCGGCGACCGACACGCCGTCTTTCTTCCACTCGTTGATCGCGGCGAATGCGCTGGTCGAGGCGCTGGTGGCGCTGCTGGCCAACCGCGGCGGGGCCAAGGCGTTGAGCGCGATCCGCCGCACGCAAGATCGCCTGCAGGCGATGCACACCTACCTGGAGCCGCCCGTGCGCAAGCCCGCGGTGCGGAAAACCGTATGAGCCACGTCTTCCCGCGCAACTCGCGCGCCGAGCCGCCCATCGCCGTGGGCGGGGCGGGCGTCTACCTGTTCGACCGGCAAGGGCGCCGCTATATCGACGGCTCGGGCGGGGCGGCCGTGTCGAGCCTTGGTCATGGCCATCCGCGGGTCGTCGAGGCAATGAAGCGCCAGGCGGAAACCCTCGCTTATGCGCACACCTCGTTCTTCAGCAGCGAAGCCGCCGAACAGCTGGCCGACATGCTGATCGAGCATGCGCCGCGCGGCATGGAGCGCGTCTATCTCGTCTCCGGCGGCTCGGAAGCGGTCGAAACGGCGATCAAGATGACGCGCCAGTACTTCATCGAGAGCGGCCAGGCGTCGCGCCGCATCTTCATTTCCCGCCGCCAGAGCTACCACGGCAACACGCTGGGCGCGCTCTCGGCCGGGGGCAACGAATGGCGCCGCGAGCCCTATCGGCCGCTTCTGATCGACATGCCATTGATCTCCCCGTGCTTTGCCTATCGCTTCAAGCGCGAGGACGAGTCGGAGGACGCCTACGGTCAGCGTGTCGCCAATGAGCTCGAGGCCAAGATCCTCGAGCTGGGTCCCGAGAACGTCGCCGGCTTCTTCGCCGAGACGGTGGTCGGCGCCACGACCGGTGCGGTCACGGCCGTGCCGGGCTATTTCCGGCGCATCCGCGAGATTTGCGACCGCCACGGGATCCTGTTGATCCTCGACGAGGTCATGTGCGGGATGGGCCGCACCGGGACGTTGCACGCCTGCACGGCCGAAGGGGTCATCCCCGATCTGATGGTCCTCGCCAAGGGCCTTGCGGCGGGATATCAGCCGATCGGCGCCGTCCTGGTGCAGAAGCGCATCTACGACGCCTTCGTCCAGGGCAGCGGCTTCTTCCAGCACGGTCACACCTTCATGGCGCACCCGATGGCCTGCGCCGCCTCGCTGGCCGTCCAGAAATGCCTCATCGAGGACAAGGTGCTCGAGCGCGTGACGCCGCTGGGCGATGTGCTGCAGGCCGCACTCTATGACCGCTTCGGCAACCATCCGCATGTCGGCAACATCCGCGGGCGCGGACTGTTCCAGGCGATCGAGCTGGTAAAGGACCGGGCGGCGAAGACGCCGTTCGATCCGGCGCTGTCCGTGCACGCGCGGGTCAAGCGCGAGGCCTTCGCGCGGCAGCTTCTGGTCTACCCGATGGGCGGCACGATCGACGGCCGCCTCGGCGACCATGTGCTGCTGGCGCCGCCGTTCATCGCGACCGAACAGGAGATCCGCGAGATCGTCGCCCGCCTCGGCGAGGCGGTCGACGCCGCACTCGCGGCCTGACAGTTTTCGGATCAACGCATATGAGAGAGGAGCACGGATCATGTTGAGAGCGCGTTCTGGTTTCTTCATCACTCTGGCCGTGGCGGCCGCCCTGGCGGCGTTCGCCGGCCCGGCGTCCGCCCAGCAGAAATTCGTGACCATCGGCACGGGCGGCGTCACCGGCGTCTACTATGCGGTGGGCGGTGCGGTCTGCCGGCTCATGAACAAGGACCGCCAGACAACCGGCATCCGCTGCTCGGTCGAATCGACGGGCGGTTCGGTCTTCAACGCCAACGCGATCAAGGCCGGCGAGCTTGATTTCGGCCTGGCGCAGTCGGACATCCAATACAACGCCGCAAAGGGCACGGGCCAGTTCGAGGGCAAGGCGATCGGCGAGCTTCGTGCCGTGTTCTCGGTCCATCCGGAGCCGTTCACGGTGCTGGCGCGGCCGGACGCGCATGTCGTGAAATTCGCCGACTTCAAGGGCAAGCGCTTCAACGTCGGTAACCCCGGCTCGGGCACGCGCGCCTCGATGGAGGAGCTCCTGAAACAGATGGGCTGGACGCTCGCGGACTTCTCGCTCGCGGCCGAGCTCAAGGCGGACGAGCAGGGAACGGCACTCTGCGACAACAAGATCGACGGGTTCTTCTACGGCGTCGGCCATCCCTCGGCGGCGATCCAGGATCCGACGACCGCTTGCGGCGCCAAGCTCATTCCGTTGGTCGGCCCGGCACCCGAGGCGCTCATCAAGGCCAACTCCTACTACGCCAAGGCGGTCATCCCGGGCGGCATGTACGCCAATAACCCGAACCCGACCGAGACCTACGGCGTGCTGGCGACGATGATCACCTCGAGCAACGTGCCGGAAGCGACGGTCTACGCGATGGTGAAGGCGGTGTTCGAGAACTTCGACGAGTTCAAGAAGCTGCACCCCGCCTTCTCCAACCTCGACCCGGCGAAGATGATCAAGGACGGGCTGTCGGCGCCGCTGCATCCCGGTGCCATCAAGTACTACAAGGAAAAATCCTGGATGTGATGCGACAACGGGGCGGCTCTCAGGCCGCCCCGTCCGCTTGATGCGAGCGCCAGGGGGTGAGCCATGAGCGAGGTTGCCGGAATCACAGCGCCACGCGAGGTGCTCGACGCCATCGTCGCCGAGGCCGACACCGGCGGCCGCAAGCCGGCCGGGATCAGCAAGAGCTTCGTCTTCGTCATCTCGCTCGCCTGGGCGCTGTTCCAGCTCTGGTACGCCTCGCCGCTGCCCTACAAGCTCAATTTCGGCGTCATCAACGACGGCCAGGCCCGAATCGTCCATCTGACGTTCGCCTTCCTGCTGGCCTTCCTGACGTTCCCGGCGCGGCGGTCCTCGCCGCGCGACCGCATCCCGCTCGCGGACTGGATCCTCGCGGGACTGGGCGTGGCGGCCGCCGCCTACTTGCTGGTGTTCTACACCGCGATCTCGCTGCGCCCCGGGCTGCCGACGACCGCCGACATCGTCATGTCGGCCATCGGCGTCGTGCTGCTGCTCGAAGCGGCGCGGCGCGCCGTGGGGCCGGCGCTTGCGATCATCGCAGCGCTGATGCTCCTCTACATCTTCGCGGGTCCCTGGCTGCCGGGCATGCTCGGGCACAAGGGCGCCTCGCTGTCCCGCGCCGCCTCGCAGATGTGGCTGACCTCCGAGGGAATCTTCGGCGTCGCGCTCGGCGTGTCGACCAATGTCGTCTTCTTCTTCGTGCTGTTCGGCAGCCTGCTCGAGAAGGCGGGTGCGGGAAATTATTTCATCCAGCTCGCGTTCGCGATGCTGGGCACGTTCCGGGGCGGGCCGGCGAAGGCCGGGGTGGTCGCCTCGGGAATGACGGGCATGATCTCGGGCTCGTCCGTGGCGAACACGGTGACGACCGGGACGTTCACCATCCCGCTCATGAAGCGCGTCGGCTACTCGGCGGTGAAGGCGGGGGCGATCGAGTGCGCGGCCGGCGTCAACGGGCAGTTGATGCCGCCGGTGATGGGGGCTGCGGCCTTCCTGATTGCCGAATATGTCGGCATCACCTACGCGGAGGTCGTCAAGCACGCCTTCGTGCCGGCGTTCCTGACCTACGGCGCCCTGTTCTACATCGTCGACATCGAGGCGGCGAAAAAAGGCATGCGTGGCCTGCCGCGCTCCTCGACGGCACCCATACACCAGTCGCTGATCCGCGCCCTCATGACGATCTGCGGCATCATCATCGCGAGCGGCACCGTCTACTACGGCATCGGCTGGACGAAGGACGTCTTCGGACGTGCGGCGAGCCCGATCCTGGCGGCAGCACTGATCGCGGCCTATGTGGCCCTCATCCGCTTCAAGGCGCGGCATCCGGACCTGCCGCACGACGATCCCGCGAAGGCGATCGTCAAGGTCCCGGACTTCTTCGCGACGGCGCGCACCGGGCTGCACTACATGCTGCCGGTGATCGTGCTGATCTGGTGCCTCATGGTCGAGGAGCTGTCGCCCGGGCTCTCCGCCTTCTGGGGCACGGTCTTCCTGATCTTCGTCATGGTGACCCAGCGGCCGCTGATCGCGATGTTCCGGGGGGAAAAGGATTTTGCCGCTCCCCTGCGGGCCGGGGTCCGGGACCTCATCTCCGCCCTCGAGAGCGCGTCGCGCAACATGACCTCGGTCGGCATTGCCACGGCCGCGGCCGGCATCATCGTCGGCACGGTCTCGCTCACCGGCATCGGCCTCGTCATGACCGAGATCGTGGAAACGGCGTCGGGCGGCAATCTCATGATCATGCTGCTGCTGACCGCTTTCATCTGCCTCCTGCTCGGGATCGGCATGCCGACGACCGCGAACTACGTGGTGGTGGCCACGCTCATGGCCCCGGTGCTGGTGGAAGTGGCGCAGCAGAACGATCTCGCGGTGCCGCTCGTGGCGGTCCACATGTTCGTGTTCTATTTCGGACTGATGGCGGACGTGCATCCGCCGGTAGGACTCGCCGCCTACGCCGCGGCGGCGATCTCGGGTGCCGATCCGATCAAGACCGGCCTGCAGGGGTTCTGGTACGAGATCCGCACCGGCCTGCTGCCGTTCATCTTCATTTTCAATTCCGAGCTGCTGCTGATCGATATCGGGGATGCCTGGCATTTCCTGCTCGTGATCGGCTGCTCGATCGTCGCCATGGGCTGCTTCGTCGCCGCCACGCAGCTCTGGCTCGTCGCGCGCAACCGCTGGTACGAGACCATCCTGCTGCTGCTGATCTCGTTCACCCTGTTCCGGCCCGGCTACTGGCTGGACCGGCTGCAGCCTCCCTTCGAGGACCTGGCACCGGCGCAGATCCTGAACGTGGCCGAGCGCATTCCGCTCGGCGAGACGTTGCGCTTCCGCGTGTTCGGCCAGTCGCGGTCGGGCGATGACGTCAGCAAGCTGGTGCGCGTCACGCTGCGGTCGGGCCAGACCGGGGCCGAGCGGATCCAGGCCGCCGGCCTGACGCTCAACATGGCTGGCGGCAAGCCGCTCGTGCAGCTGGTCAAGTTCGGCAGCGAGGCCGCCAGATACGGCCTGCAGCCCGGTGATGAGATCACCGCAGTGGTCGTGCCGACCGACCGTCCGAGTCGCTATTGGTTCGCGATACCGGCGCTCGTGCTGCTGGCCCTGATCGTGGTCCTGCAGCGGCGGCGCAACCGGGGCGGCCCGGCTGCGGTCGCGGAACGGGTGGCGGTCCAGGGCTGACCTGCGGAAAATGCGCGGTTTTGCAGCGATTTGGCCGTCACCGCCGGTAGGCCCGGCGGGGGGGACGAGCTGCGGTCACGCCGCCGTAACGCTCGTTAACGATGCATCTGTGAGGTCCATCACTGCGCGCCTGCGGCCGCAGGTTTACGCTGACCCCATCGTGGATTGGGCAGACGGGGGTCTGATGAAGCGGTTTTTCTTCGGATTGGTCGTCAGCTGGGCGGTAAGCTTGGCGCTCGGCGCGCCCGCCGCGCAGGCCGGCGATCCGGAAACGCCGTCGATGCTGGTCGACGGCCTGGTCCATGACGCCGTGGCCCGCCTCAGCGTGAAGGGGCTTCCCCGGACCGAGCGCGAGCACGTCGTGCGCGACCTGATCACGCGTTACAGCAGCCAGGAGCACCTGGCGCAGCATGTGCTCGGCCGGTCCTGGGGCTCGGCGTCCGAGGAGGAGCGGTCGCAATTCGAAAACCGCTTCGGCGACTATATGGTCGCCCTGTGCTCCGGGATGCTGAAAGACGTGCCCGCGGACGTCAAACTCGTCGTGAAGGGCGAAGAGCCGCACGGCGATAACGTGATCGTCCATTCCGCGTTCGTGGAGACCGGCGGCGACAAGACGAATGTCGACTGGTTGGTGGCCACCGCCAGCGACGGACATCTGTTCCTGAGCGACGTCGAGGCCGACGGCATCAGCCTCATCCGTACCATGAGCTCGGATTTTCGTTCCGTGCTGTTGGCCAGCGGGGGGCGGATTTCGGCCCTGCTCGCCGAAATGGATCACAAGATCACGGTGTCGGCCGAATAGCGGCTCTCACCCGAGAGACTCCCACCACTCGTTCGGCAGCACGCCGCTCGCCCGGCCGCGGCCGATATAGTAGCGCCACAGCTTGGCGGTGTGCCGGTCGCGCTTGAAGTCGTCGCGGAACGCGGCCATCTCGCCGGCGGTCAGCGGTTTGACGCGGCCGAGCACGTGCGCGTGATACAGCGCCACCGCGTTCTCCACGAAATGCACGCAGTCGACGAGGAGAGCCGGGACGTTCTCCGCCACCACCGCCTGGCCGTGAGCGCGGATGAGGGCGGCCTGGTGCGGGCCCAATGACCGCGCGAGCGCCTGTCCCAGTGCGGGCGTGCTGACATGGCTGGGATCGCGGTGGGTGGGAATGCCGCTCTCCCACCGCACCGCATGGTTCTTGATCGGAACCAGGCTCGCGTCTTCGACGAGCGAGAACGTCGTCGTCAGGTCATGGTGGAAGTGGGCGATCGCGTTCACGTCCGGCCGCGCCTTGTAGATCTCCGAATGCAGGAAGACTTCCGCCGGCGGCTTCACGCCATCGGGCCCGCTCTGCTTGCGGCCGTCCATCCCGCACACGAGGAGATGCTCCGGCCGCAGCTCGGCGCGGCTCTGGTCGACGGGTTGGACGAGAAAGCGGTCGCCCCCCGATCCGTCATTGGCGGGTAGCCGCGCGCTGACATGGCCGCTGTAGCCGAGGATATCCTCCGCCACCAGCAGCAATGTCGTCGCCGCGACCTGGTGCCGCAGCCGCCGCTCGATGTCGGCGGGCGACTCAACCTTGGCGTCCATGCTCCTTCCACTCCTTTCCGACCGCGGCACTCGTGGGAAACACGAGCGACTTGATCACCACCGGCACGGCTCCCGAGCTCTCCAGGATCTCGCCGATGTCGACGTAGTCGAACTCCTTGAGCTCGAGCCCGTCGATCGACACGACGGGATTGGCGAGCCGCAGCTCCTCCTTGAAATGCATGCCGATCAGGCCGCCGACGTCTCCATCGCCCGCGAGGATCAGCGGGTGGCCTTTCGCGAGCACGCCTGCGAGGCCGGTTGCGATCCCGCGGCAGAAGGCGTCGAGGCGCTGAAAGGTCGCCGAGCCGCGCCAGGGCACGAAGATCGCGACCGGCGTCTCGCCCGCGCCGAGGTCGAGCCGCTTCAGCACGCGCGCGACCGCATCTGCGATCGCGGTGGGATCGATCGCCTCGCCGTCGAGCGGCAGCTCGGGGGCTGCCACCGGCACGTTGCGCAACGGGAGTGCTTCGAGCGGCGAGACGAAGATCGTGCTGCCGCTGACCTGGATCGTATATTGCGAGGCGCCGATCACGGTGGCGCGGATGCCTTCGCGCGGCGGGACGAGCGTGGGACCCCAGGCGGCGACGCGGGCGCGGATTTCTGCTGCCAGCAGGCCGCCGAGGTCGCCGAAGCTGGTGGCCTCGCGGCCATATATGTATTCCGACACGCCGCCCGAGAACGTGACCTCGTCGATCGCACCGCGATGACTGAGAGGGTCTAGCCGCAGCAGGCTCGCCCCGCCGGCGCGCGGAGTGCCCCCCTTCATCGCCTCGAAGAGACGATCGGCCATCCCGGCCGCGAGGGTCTTTGCCGCGGCGTCGCCGAGCGGCTGGCCAGGCTCGAGCCGCACGCCGAGCTCGGATGCGAAATGCCGCGCCGCCTGCTCGATGCGCACCACCCGGCTCTCGGCATCGATCGAGACGAGACGGGCGCCGACGTCGAGCGCCGTCAGGTCTACGACCTTGCCGCCGGCGCACACGGCGATTTTCGAGGTGCCGCCGCCGACGTCGACGTTCATGACCGTGGTGCGGCCCGTGATCGAGCGGCTGACGGCACCCGATCCATAGGCCGCCATGGTGGTTTCGAGGCCGTCGCCCGCGCTGACCGCGACCATCTTCCCGGCCTCGCGCGCGAACAGCTCGCCGATGGCGCGTGCGTTGCTGCGCCGGACCGCCACGCCGGTGAGGATCAGGGCGCCGGTGTCGATCACGTCGGGATCGACCCCGGCCTTTGCGTATTGCGCGTCGAAGAACACGGCGAGCGCCTTGGCGTCGATCGTCTCCTCCGCCGCGTACGGTGTCAGCAGGATCGGCGACTCGTAGAGCGCCTCGCGCGAGGCCACGATGTAGCGGCTGTCCAGCCGCTCGAGCACGATGCGCGAGAACACGAGGTGCGAGGTCGACGAGCCGATATCCACGCCCACGCTCAGGAGCTGGATCTCGTCCTCGCCTTCCAGGGTGCGGCCGGTGCTCGAAAAGAAAACCCGGCCGCCGGCGCTGTCGTCGTTCGCCACCGTCAATCAGCCGCGGATTTCACCTTGGCCCCTGGCTTGTACCAGTCGGGGTCCATCCGGCTTTGCACGCCCTCGCGCGCCAGGGTCGCCTCGTACTCCTTGCGGATGAACGGGTCCTCCATGGAGTAGGGGATGGCGGTGCCGCCCTCGTCCACGTCCATGGCGCCGTAGTCGATGTGCTGCTCGCCGGGCGGGCCGGGCTCGCGGCCGGGCGAGTTCGGCCCGAACCATGCCGTGAGCCGGAACGATTCCTTGGAGGTGCCGAAATGCTGGTGGCACCAGCGCGCCCCGCCGGGGGCGGCCGACACCATGCCGACCGGCTCGTAGTCGACGCGCTTCACGAGGTCCGCGCGCCCATCCTTCCACGGCGTGAGCCCGGCGCGCTCCGGCCAGGTGTAGGTGTAGCCCTTGCCTTTGAGGCAGATCAGGACCGCCGCCGACGTGTGGGCGTGGGCCTTCGAATACCGGCCGTTCTCGTGCTGGCCGATCCACAGATAGAAGGTGTTGCCGGTCATGAACGGCTCGACGCGCCGGTACCCGGGCGAGCGCCGGTTGTCGAGCGGCAGGTCGCAGTTGACGATGTCGGGAATGAAGTTGGTCCGCCGCATCGCGAGCCCGCGCACCGGGTCGGGCTCGATGTTGTCGTTGGGCTTGTAGAAATCGTCGGCGCCGCTGAAGCGGTCGCGGAACTGATAGGGGCAGTTGAAGACGGCGTCGGTGTTGTTGATCAGGTTCATCACATTGGGTGCCGTGGTGCCGGCGAGGATGAGCGCAGGGCTCGAGGTCGCGTTCACCAGGCGATGCCAGGCATTCATCGGGATCGAGAACAGCGAGCCCTTCTGCCATTCGAAGATGTGGCGCTTGGTATCGCCATCGAGCCAGACCTCGGTCGAGCCGCGGCCCTCGACGACGTAGATGATCTTCTCGAACATGTGGCGCTCGGGATTGGTGGCGCCGGCGCCCGGGACCTCCGCGACATAGCAGCCCCATTTGCCCTCGGTGCCGTAGAGCTGGATGTAAGTGCCGCGGCCGCCCAGCCGCTTCCACGGCTGCAACGGCAGGTCCTGGACGCGCCGCACGCCGATGTCACGGAAGATCGGGATGCCCTCGCTCTCCATGAACAGGTCGTAGGGCGTTTTCGGGCGGCCGAACTTGCCGTAGCCCGCACGCTTGGTGCCGGTCGGTTCGTGCCAGTGAACTCCAGGGGCGTCATGGGGCATGGTCGTCGTCCTCTTTTCGTACGCACATCATAAGCCGGTCGCGAGCAGACCAGGATAAAGATCGATCCGCAGCACGACCGCGAACAGAAGCCAGATCAGGAGGCCCGTGCCGGTGCCGAGCGCGACGCACAGGCCGGCCGGTCGCCGGCCGCGCAGCCGCAGCGAGGCGAACACATAGAGCGGCACGGCCGCGAGAATCCCGATCAGCGCGAGGGCCAGGGTGAAGCCCGCGACCCACAGCACGGCCGCGATCTGGCGGTCGATGGGCCGCACCTTGGCGTCGTCCGGGGCGCCGCGCGACATGGCCGCCGAATTGAGCCAGCGGTTCACGGCCTCGCCCAGGCGCGTGCGGCTGCGCGCCGCGAGGTCCAGCACCACGAGCACGATCATGGCCCAGGCCACCCCTGCGGGGACCAGCCGCGAGTCTGGCGCGTAGCTGTACGCCTGGACGAGGTAGGCAGCCGTGACTGCCAGCAATCCTGCGGCCGGCAGGTACTCGAGGAGCGGTGTGCCCAACACGCGCTTCATGGCTTGCCTGCGCCCGCCAGTGCTGTCCCGCGATTGTCGCGGCGGCGCAGCAGCGCCTGGGCGGGCGGCCAGCACAAGAGTGCGGCGATCAGGGCTGCGAGGATGAGCGCGATCGGCCGGCCGGCGAAGATCGCCCAGCTGCCGTCGCCCATCATCATCGACTGATGGAAGTTGCGCTCGGCGGTACTGCCGAGCACAAGCGCGATCACCACCGGCAGGCGCGGGTAGTCGAAGCGCAGCATCAGGTAGCCC
>Ga0335069_10007900_pt1 | contig 15283 bp, 14 predicted proteins | sample Lox_Sample_11_FD_206714 | JGI IMG/M metagenome (GOLD analysis project Ga0335069, IMG submission 206714) | Soil microbial communities from Loxahatchee National Wildlife Refuge, Florida, United States - Lox_Sample_1.1 | ecosystem: Environmental > Terrestrial > Soil > Wetlands | place: USA... | reverse complement strand
CCTGATGGTGGTTTTCAAGCCAACAGAGCCGGGTAGCGCTGCCGGCACTCTGACGATGGTTGACGCGAGCGGCACACAGACTGTCGCCCTCAGCGGAACAGGCGCGAGTATCGCCACAGATGGGATCGCGCCATCGTCACTGGCATTTCCGGCGACGGCGGTGGGGCAGCTTTCGACTGCGCAGAACATTGTGTTGACGAACGATGGCGATCTGCCGCTCAACTCCATTGTTGCCTCAGCAAGCACCGGGTTCCAGGCAACGGACAACTGCAGCGGCTCTCTTGCGGGGCGCTCAAGTTGCACGATCAGCGTGGTATTCGCACCCGCCCAAGTTGGCAGTCAGAGTGGGAGCCTCACGGTGAGTGATGCCTTGCGAACGCAGACTGTGGCGCTTTCAGGTGCGGGGTTGCTTCCGCCCGCTCTGAGCGCAAGCCCGGCACAACTCACGTTTGCAGTGCAGCCCGTTGGCACTGCGAGCGCACCATCGACGATCAGCGTCACCAACACCGGCGGAGCTCCGATGGCGAATGTCGGATTCCAGATCACCGGGGCAGGGGCGGGCAGCTTCTCGACGGGGACCACCACGTGCGGCTCGTCTCTGGCTGCGGGGGGCAGTTGCGGTCTTCAGGTTGTCTTTGCTCCCCGGGCGGCGGGAACAATCACGGCGACTCTGGTGGTTTCATCATCGACGACCGGCGTTGACGCATTTCAGGTGCGGTTGAGCGGAACGGGGCAGGCGTCAACAGGGCTGAGCATCAGCCCCCTGCAGATGGAGTTTGCCCAGGCGACGCTGGGGCAAGCGAGCGCGGCTCAAATCGCCACAATCACCAATACGACAGACGCCGCAGCCGATGGGCTGGCCCTGGCGCTGACCGGGCCGTTCAGCCTGGTGCAGAACGCATGCGGAGCCAGCCTTGCTCCGGGAACGTCCTGCATCACAGGAATTGTCTTTACGCCAGTTGCGAATGGGGTCGCCGCAGGCTCTCTCACTGCGAGTTCGCCAGTGTTTGCGAGTTCCGCCAGACTCGTGCTCAGCGGCACGGGCGGTGCGGCGGGGACGGCGCAGATCCAGCCTGCCGTTTTGAGCTTTCCGACGACAGGCATCGGGACTACAAGCGCGGCGCAGGCTGTGACGATCACAAACACCAGTTCCGTGGCCTTCAGCGACCTTACTGTTGCTGTTTCCGGCGCGTTTCAACTGACGAACTCGACATGCACCGCAATGCTCGCTCCTGGAGCTTCCTGCGGAGCATCGGTCGTGTTTGTTCCAACGACGGCAGGTCAACAGAGTGGAAACCTGGCGATCTCGAGCAGCGCACTCGCCGCGAGCCTGCAGGCTCCACTGTCAGGGATGGGATTCGATTTTTCGGCTTCGGTTGCCGGCAGCACAAGTCAGACCGTATCGAGCGGGCAGACGGCCCGGTATACGCTGACCCTTTCGCCCATCAACGGCTCTTCGGGCACCTTTGCGTTCCAGTGCGGCACGCTGCCCGCGGGTGCTGCTTGTGCGTTCAATCCCGCCAGCGAAACGCTCGCTCCAAACACCACGGGAAGCGTGACGATTCAGGTTGCAACAGGGCAGGCGGCGGCAACTGCGGTGCCAGGCCCATCGATTGGACCGCGATGGCGAGTCGTGCCGGTTGCGCTGGGGCTGATCGCATTGCCCCTTGCGTGGCGCAGGCGATGGAAATTTTCCGCCCTGATCGGACTCCTTGTCGTTGCATTGGCTGGGGTTGCCAGTTGTTCCGGAGGAGGAGGCGGGACCAAGGGCAGCGCAACGCCGCCGCAGACCGGCACCAGCACGCCAGCAGGAACGTATTCCGTCGGGGTCACGACGACGGCAAACGGCGTGTCCCACAAGGTGATGTTGTCGCTGACCGTCGACTAGAGCGCGATTCGCAGCACCTGCGAAAGACGGCGCGCTGCAGCACAGTGAGGCGCAATCATTCACCGGATATACTTGATTTTCCAAGATCGCGCGAGAGGAACAAGCCGAAGATGACCGTCAGGGTAACCGTAGAGGACGTGGAGCGCGTAGCCGAGCTGGCGAACGTGGAACTGACTGCCGATGAAACCAAGGCGATGCTCCACGATCTGAACGCGATACTCGACTATGTGGCTACACTGAACGAGCTTGATACTTCCGGGGTTGCTCCGCTGGCTCAAGTCAGCGAACTTGAGGGGGCAGGCGGCGTCAGCTCGCTTCGTGAGGATGTGGTGGTGCCCTCGCTCGATCGCGAAGCAGTCATGCCCGAGGCTCCCGAGACCGATCAGGTCTTCTTCAAAGTGCCAAAGGTAATTGAGAGGTCGGGGCTCCCAGGCGAGCCTGAGACATCGAGAAGCGCCCAACAAGGAAGGCCCGATTGCCAAGCGAAGTGACGACCGCTGAGACTTATGTCGACAAGCCAAAGACTCTCGCCGAGCTTCGGGCGGGGATTATTTCGGGCGAGTTGAAGGCTGTGGACCTCGCCGCCGCCTACTACGAGCGCATTGAAAAGTTAAATCCGCGCCTGAATGTCTACCTGAGCTTGACGAAAGAGCGGGCGCTTGAGCAGGCAACCAGGGTAGACGCTGCTGCGGCAAAGGGCGATCCCCTGGGCCCGCTGGCGGGAATTCCGGTTGGCATCAAGGATGTGCTTGTGGTGCGCGGGGCGACAGCCACCGCGGGATCCAGGATTCTGAAGGGGTACCATCCACCGTATGACGCGACTGTGGTCAGCCAGCTTGAAGACGCGGGCGCCGTTCTGCTGGGCAAGCTGAACTGCGACGAATTTGCGATGGGCTCTTCAAACGAGAACTCAGCTTACGGACCGGTGCGGAATCCAGTGGACACAAGCCGCGTTCCAGGTGGGTCCAGCGGTGGCTCCGCGGCGGCCGTAGCAGCGAACATGGCGGTCACGACACTCGGCACGGATACGGGAGGATCGATCCGGCAGCCGGCCAGCTTCTGCGGCGTGGTTGGCGTGCTTCCGACCTACGGGCGCGTTTCGCGTTACGGGCTGATTGCGTTTGCTTCGTCGCTCGACCGCGTCGGTCCGTTTGCGACGAATGTACGCGACGCGGCTACCGTTCTCGGTGCGATTGCGGGGCACGACCCCCGCGATGCCACCAGCTCTCCAACTCCAGTGGCCGACTACGCTGCAGAGAGCGATAGGCACGCGGAGGGACTGCGCATCGGCGTCCCGGCAGAGTATTTTGGCGAGGGGCTCGATCCTGAAGTACGTGAGCGGATTGAGAGTGGCATTGCATCGCTGAAGGCCGCCGGATGTACGGTGAAGCCGATCTCTCTGCCTCACACCAAATACGCCATTCCGACCTACTACCTGGTTGCGACGGCAGAAGCCAGCGCGAATCTCGCCCGGTTTGACGGAGTGCGTTACGGATATCGTTCACCGGCATCGGACACCCTTGCTGCGATGTACAGTCACTCTCGCGATGAGGGTTTTGGAGCGGAGGTGAAGCGCCGCATCCTTCTGGGCACGTATGCGCTAAGCGCGGGCTACTACGACGCGTATTATCTGAAGGCTTTGAAGGTCAGACGGCTGCTCGCAGAGGATTTTCTGCGGGCGTTCAACGATGTGGATGCGATTGTGACACCGACGGCGCCTATGCCGGCTTTCAAGCTGGGTGAGAAGACAGGCGATCCGCTTGCGATGTACCTGGCGGATATCTACACGGTCACGGCCAGCCTTGCGGGCATCTGCGGCGTAACAGTGCCGTGTGGCGCCACCAAGGCGGGGCTCCCGGTAGGCATGCAGGTGCTGGCGGCGCACCTGAGAGAAGGAACAGCGTTTCGCGTTGCGCGCGCGGTGGAGTCGGCGCATGGCCAGGAGTGAGCAAGTGAATCGGCTGGTAGTTGCGACGGTTGTTCTCTTGGGACTAACTGGTGTTACATCCTGCGTGATCGCGGCACCGCGCAAGCATACAGTAGGACTCGGCGCGACGAAGCGTGTGCCCTATTCCAAGACCGGCGATCCTGCAGGAGCGCAAGCGGGCGAAGATGTGCTCAGGATTCGTCCACTGGTGGTGGATGGCCAAGTCAAGGAATGGACGACCGGGGATGCGCACGACGTTACGGATCGCAGCTTCGTGGTGAGAAGAGCGCTGCGGCTGAACGATGAATTGCCGGGCGAAAAGAGCAAAGCGGGCGAATCCCACTGGGTTTGGCAGCGGGGTCCGTGGCTGATGGTGGATCGCGTGACAGGGCGCGTGACCGCCCTCAAGCTGCCCGATTATGATCCCGGCGTGAGCCAGGTGAGCTGGTTCCGCGACTATGGTGCCTACTGCGGAGTGACGGCCAGTGGGAAGAGCCTCTATGCCGTGGTGGCACAGATTTCTGCGCGGAAGCCGGTTCTTGCAAAGAAGCTTGCCGCATACGAACCTGATGACCGCAGCCAACCCCCGTGTAGCCTTCCGGAGTGGCAGCGCGAGCCCCTGAGGGCGACATTCCACCCCGCGGGAGGAGACGCCACGAGCTTCGATATCATCGCAGGATCGGCGGTGCTGGTCGAGGAGTCGGGCGATGAGCCGGAGCCGGCGCAGCCTGCCAAGAACTAGATGGCACGATATTCGCGACGATCCTGAAGCCAGACACGATCAGGAGGAACACCGATGGAGTCCCTGGACGAGCTTTTGGACAAGGCAAAGGTTGCTCATGGGCATCTTTGCGCGGGCCAGATCCTGGGTGTTCGCATGGCCCTGCTCGGGCTGAAACAACTGGGCATCGCGGATCCACACGGCGCGGATCGCAAACGCCTCGCGACCTTTGTGGAGATTGATCGCTGCGCTACCGACGCAATCGGATTGGTGACCGGCTGCAGGCTCGGAAAGCGAACACTCAAGTTCAGGGACTGGGGAAAAATGGCAGCCACCTTTGTCGATCTCGCTTCTGGCGAAGCGGTCCGGGTTGTCGCGCTGGAAGGATCACGCGATCTGGCACGGGACCTGTATCCACACATCGAAGACAAGAGCCGGCAGCAGATGCAGGCCTACCGCGAACTTGGGGATGGCCAGCTTTTTCGCGTGGAGCGGGTCCACGTTCGTGCGGAGCCAGCCGAGTTGCCCGGCTATAAGGCCGAACGCGTGACCTGTGCCGGCTGCGGCGAGGGAGTCAACTTCGGCCGGTACGAGGAGGTGGACGGCAGGCGCCTCTGCCTCAGCTGTGCGAGGCCGGAGTTGCGCTATTGGAGCTGAACAGCGCACTCTCAAGTCCGAATATTCGGCTGGCGCCAGACTGCACACGGAAGAGTGCAAAGTCTCAGGCGGGCCTGGCTGGAAGCCGACCTTGACACGCCCGTGGTCACGCATTTCTTATCTTTAGAGGTTCTCTTTTTGGAATCCGGCCGGACATGCTTGAGCTGCAGGTGGTGTCTGTCCGGGGACCGGTGAGGACTGTGTCGAACAGGAAGCAAGGGTAAGCTGGATCACAGGCTTGGATGCGGGCGGGGGAGTATGGTTCAGTTGCCGGCAGCAAGCAGACCAGCCTTCCAGAGCCTGAGCCGGACGTGCCAGGAGGCCAGGACCATTCCCGGAGACTAATTTCATGTCAGGCGCCCGAATTTGCCGGAAGCGCCTGTGCCCTGAGCGCGGCAGCTAAGCGCGTCCAGAGGTAAGCAAAGGATGAGTGTGACGACGAGTTTCGCATTGTTGGCGGCTGGGGCCGCCGGTGGCGGAAGCAGCATTCCGATGCTTCTGCCTTTGTTGTTGATCCCGGTCTTGTATCTTGTGATGATTCGCCCGCAGCAGAAGCGCCAGAAGCAATGGCAGGAGATGCTCGGCAAAATTAAGAACGGCGACCGGATCACGACGGCCGGGGGTATCCGCGGCACCATCATCTCCATCAAGGACGACGCAGTGATCATTCGGGTGGCGCCGGATAGCGTGAAGCTGGAAGTTGCAAAGAACGCCATCGCGTCAGTTACCACCCAGGAGTCGTCGGGGGATTGAGATTGAACTGGCCAGCACAGAGCAACTGGAAATATTCTGGTTGGTTGGGCGAATTCGAGCTGCGATTTTGAGCGTGTCGGTCGCGGCAAGTAGAGAATTGGAGCAATGAAGAAGAATCTGAAGAACAAAATAGCCCTGATCGTCGCGGTCCTGTTGATTTTCGTTTACGGCATTTTCGGGCTGCCTTCCGGGCTTACCGGCAAGGCGCTCATGGATTCGCTGACAAAGCGCATTCACCTCGGTTTGGATCTACGAGGCGGCGTCCACCTGATTCTCCAGGTTGTGGTGTCGGAGGCGGTCAACGCCGAGACGGACAATACGGTGGCCCGGATCCAGCAGGATCTCCAGACAGCGAAGCTGACCTATTCGCAGGTATACAAGCCGGACCCGGCTCGTCCGGACGTGATCAGGGTGGAAGGCACGGATCCGACCAAGGCCTCGGCCGTTCGATCCGCTCTGGACGCCAAGTACTCCAACGAGTACGACGTGAGCGGTGGGTCTGACACGGCTTTCACAGTCACGATGAAGCCGAATATCGTGAAGGCGCTCAACGACAAGACCGTCCAGCAGGCAATCGAGACGATCCGCGACCGCGTGGACACGCTGGGCGTGAGCGAGCCGGTGATTCAGCAGTACGGCCTTGGCGACAACCAGATTCTCGTGGAATTGCCGGGCATTTCGGATCTCGATCGGGTGAAGGCGCTGATCCAAGACACCTCTCGCCTCGAGATTCACGAGGTCGTGGGTGGTCCCTATCCCGACGACCAGGCCGCGCTGGCAAGCGTTGGCGGCGTGCTGCCCGGCGACGAAGAGATTGTGCATGGCTCGGGGGTGATGTCGGGTGGGGATAGTGCGTTTGTGCTGAAGCGTGTCTCCGTCGTGGCGGGCAGTGACTTCCGATCGGCCGATCCGGGTACCAACCAGAACACCGGCCAGAGGATCGTCCGGTTTACGCTCACCAACGAGGCGGGCGACAAGTTCTGGGCCTACACGAGCGCAAACGTTGGACGAAGCATGGCTGTAGTTCTGGGTGGCCGGGTCCGCGAGGTCGCCAACATCAAGAACGCAATCCGCGACACGGGCGAAATTGAGGGCAGTTTCTCGCAGGAGGAAGTCGAGGCGCTCTCGAAGATGCTCCGGACGGGAGCCCTGCCTGCTTCGCTTAACTATCTCGAGGACCGGACGGTTGGAGCCTCCCTGGGAGCAGACTCGATCAAGCAGGGGGTTACGGCGGCGATTGTCGGAATCCTCCTGGTCATGGTGTTCATGCTCATCTACTACCGCGGGTCGGGAGTGAATGCGGATCTTGCATTGGTCCTGAACCTGGTGATTCTGCTCGGGTTTATGGGCTTCTCGGGTGCGACGCTGACGCTGCCAGGGATTGCCGGAGTCATCCTGACCATCGGTATGGGCGTGGATTCGAACGTGCTGATTTTCGAGCGCATCCGCGAGGAGATGCGGGCGGGTAAAGTGGCGTCGGCTGCTGTGGATCAGGGATTTGCGCATGCGTGGACGACCATCATCGATACCCATGTGACGACGATCGTCTCGGCGGCAATCTTGTTTCTGTTCGGCAGCGGACCAGTGAAGGGATTTGCTGTGACATTGACCTTCGGCTTGTTGGCAAATCTGTTCACGGCAGTGTTCGTCTCGAGGGTGATCTTCGACGCACACGTGAACAAGCTGAAGTCAGGCGAGGCTGTTTCAATCTAGAGGCCGGAACAGGGAACTGCCTTGAGCTTGTTCCCTTGAGTTATTAGAAACGCCGGGGCCAGGGAAGTTCCGGCGCCAGGAAGGCAGAGAACCAGTGGAATTTTTTCGCGACGTAAATGTGGACTGGCTGGGGAAGAAGTGGTATTTCCTTGGCTTTTCTTTGATCTTCAGCATCGCCGGCATTATCTCGATGGCCATGCACTGGAACAAAATCGGCAGTCCGGTGCCGCTGGGTGTCGACTTCAGGGGTGGCACGCAGGTGCAGGTGCAGTTCCAGAATGCTCCGAACACAAACCAGATTCGCCAGGCGACCGAGGCAGCGGGAATCAAGGACGCGAGCATCCGCAGTTACGGCTCAGCCGGGACCAATGAAATGCTCATCAGCCTGCCGGAGCAGCAGGACGAGAGCTCGCTTGATGCCGGGCGTGCCCGGATCGTGGACGCGCTGCAATCGCACTACAACAATCCGTTCACGGTGAGGAACGTGCAGGTGGTTGGCCCGACCGTAGGCAAGCAACTTGAGAAGCAGGCGACCCTGGCAACGCTCTATTCACTGCTCGGAATGCTGATCTATCTGTGGTTCCGCTTCCAGCTCATTTACGGCGTGGCGGCTGTGATTGCGTGCTTCCACGACACTCTGATCACGGTCGGCTTTTTTGCGCTTACCAACCAGGAGATCAGCCTGACGGTCATCGCAGCCATCCTGACGCTGGTGGGCTACTCGATGAACGACACCATCGTCGTCTTCGATCGCATCCGCGAAAACCTGCGGTTAAGCCGGCGCGAGCCCTTGCCCGACCTGGTGAACCGGAGCATCAACCAGACGCTGAGCCGGACAGTGCTGACCTCCGGACTGACGTTTCTGACGGTGCTGTCGCTGTACGTCTACGGCGGCCCGGTGCTACGCGGTTTTTCATTTGCACTGGTGGTAGGAATCCTGATCGGAACGTATTCGTCGATTGCCGTTGCTGCGCCGATGCTGGTTGCGTATCAGGAGTGGCGGGCGAAGAGCGGCAGAACCGTTGTTCTGCCTGCGGCAAAGCGGTCAAAGGTGTAGTTTCTGTGGTAGGATTGCAGCGCTCTTTAACGGAGCTTTGCAGGTGTTGGGCAGTTCTGATATAGGTGGAGCACGCTGTTGGGGAGCATTTGGATGCGCGGGAACATTTGAACTTCCCGTGGTGTCTAAATATAGGTAACCGACACTCCGAGTTCGAGGCTGGCCATGTTTGAAGATTCCACGTTTGAATCCGGCGGCAAGATCAAAACCAGGAGCAGGTACTGGATGATGGCAACGTTCATCCTGAACGGCTCGATTCTTGTGCTGCTGATCCTTATTCCTCTGATCTATCCTGAGGCCCTGCCAAAGGCCGCAATGCAGACCCTTCTTGTGGCGCCGCCACCCCCGCCGCCTCCTCCTCCGCCGCCCCCGCCGGAGGTTGTCCATGTGGTCAAGGTTCAGTCGGAGATGATGAACAATCAGTTGACCGCACCGACCCGCATTCCGCACGACATTAAGATGGTCGCAGAGAAGGAAGCGCCGCCGAGTTCGTTTGGCGTGGCCGGTGCTGAAGGTCTTGGCGGAAGTTCGTCGGGCGTGCTTGGAAGCGTATTCGGCTCCGGAAACGCGCCTAAGGTCCAGGCAGCTCCTCCGAAGAAGGTCAATATCTCTGCCGGCGTGGCCCAGGGCATGTTGATACAGAAGACCGTGCCGGTATATCCGCCGATTGCCAAGGCCGCTCGTGTGTCCGGGACCGTGGTCATCCAGGCGACGATCTCCAAGACGGGAACCATCGAGAATCTTCACGTGATCAGCGGGCCAGCCATGTTGCAGCAGTCCGCCCTGGATGCCGTGAAGACCTGGCGGTACAGGCCCTACCTGCTGAACAATGAACCGGTCGAAGTAGAGACGACCGTCAACGTGATCTTCTCTCTCGGTGGGTAACGCGTCATTTGGCCCTTTCCGGAATTCGGAAAGGGCTCTGTTTTTGACCTGAATGCGAATCCCGAAAGAGCCGCATTCCAAGCAACCGCAAAGTGGTAGTTCACAAACTCCTTAGGAGGAACGATTCAAGTGATTCTCGCTCAGCTCGCACATTTCGCTTCGCATACGGTCAACAGCCTGGCCTTCCTGCAGGAAGAGCAGACGGTTAGTTTCAGCCCGCTTGGGCTGTGGCAGCACATGGGCTGGTTGGCCCGCGCTGTTGCCATCATCCTTTTCATTGAGTCGATCTGGTCGCTGGCGGTCATGATCGATCGCTACCTCTACTTCTCAGCTGCCCGCAAGCAGTCGCGCGAATTCGCACCCAAGGTTGCCGGCGCGTTGAAGGACAGCAAGCTCGAAGAGGCAATCAAGATTGCCGATCGCAACAAGAAGTCGCATCTGGCCGAGGTTGTCACTGCCGGTCTGCAGGAGTTCCGCGCATCCGGCGGCGCAGCAACCGAGAGCACGATCGAGAGTTCGGGCCGCGCGTTGGAGCGCGCCGAAGCCATCGTTCATGCCAAGCTGAAGAGAGGCCTCAGCGTTCTCGCCACCATCGGCGCGACGGCACCCTTCGTCGGCCTGTTCGGCACCGTCGTCGGCATTCTGAACGCCTTCCAGCAGATCGCGACCCAGAAGACTTCGGGTATCGGCGCGGTGGCCGGTGGTATTTCGGAGGCCTTGGTGACCACGGCATTCGGACTTCTCGTGGCTATCCCCGCCGTTATGGCATTCAACTACTTCACCGGGCGTGTCGAAGCGTTCGACGTCGAGATGGATAACTCCTCGAGCGAACTGATCGACTACTTCATCAAGCAGAGCAACAGGCGCTAAGCGCTGCGGTTGCAGGCCCGAGCGAGAGACTCTGGTGGGTGGGATGGCTGCGACGCTCTCCCACCCCGGTTTCAAGCGAAGCGCCTGCTGGTCGGCACGCTCAGAGCCGGAAGCCGTCCTGGAAAATAACTCTTAAGGCACGGAGCCCAACATGGGAATTGCAGTTCGAAACGAAGGAAGCAAGGTCAACTCCAACATCAACGTGACCCCGATGGTGGACGTGATGCTGGTGCTGCTGATCATCTTCATGGTCATCACCCCGATGCTGCAGAACAAGGTAGCAGTCGATATGGCCAGAGTGGAAAACCCCACCCCGATGCCGGATGCCGACAAGGAAGACGCAATTGTCGTTGCAATCACGCGGGACGGCGGTGTGTTCCTGGGCCAGAACAAGATTGCGACCAGTGAGCTCGGAACAAAGGTTCGGGACCGGCTGGCTGATACGCCCGGGAAGACGATCTATATCCGCGCCGATGCGCGTGCACAGTTCCGCGCAGTAGAAGACGCAATTGATGCCGTTCGGACAGCGGGCGTGGACGAAGTTGGTTTGCTGACCAACAAGAAGGAATCGGGCGGTCTCGGTGGCCAGGAGTAATGCTCCTGGGAGAGCGCGGTTCAATAACGATTTGCACGAAACGAGGAGCTTGAAACCATGGCAATGACGACTGGAGGCGGCGGTGGTGGCGCAATGGGCGACATCAACGTTACGCCCATGATCGATATTCTTCTGGTGCTGCTGATCATCTTCATGGTCATCGTGCCGGTGACGCCGAAGGGTCTGGACGCACTGGTGCCGCAGCCTCCCAAGGATCTCACCAAGACGCCGCCGCCGAGCGACCGCACAATCGTCGTTCAGGTCCTCTATCGCCCTGGCGCAGCTCCGGCCTACAAGATCAACGAGACCGATGTGGCCAAAGCCGAACTGTTGCCGCGCCTGACTGAGATTTACGCAAATCGTGCCGAGCGCGTGATGTTCGTCAAGGGTGACGACGACCTGAATTTTTCTTATATTGCTGAGGTTATCGACATCGGCAAGGCGGCCAATGTGGATCACATCGGCTTGATGACGCCGAAGATCATGGCGGGCCAGTAAATCGCATCGGGATTTGGCTGTTTCTCCGCTGCATGCAGTTCAGGAGCGCTGCCATGACGCCGACTGACGTAAGCGGCCGCAGAATGCAATGTGAGATGAGCCGAAGGTAGCTGCTGGTCTGTGTTTAGCCGGACTGTTGTAAGTCCCGATGCAGACAAAAATGGCATACTCCCCGAGGCCGGTTGTTCGGGGACCAACAGGAGTACAATTCTTTTTCATCCCGGTTTCAGAAACTCCCGTCTGGTACCCGGATGTTTGAGTTTCCAGGTGTTGCGATTTAGAGGCGCGACCTGAAGGAGAAGGATACGAACATGAATGGACCCGCACGAATTACGGCGCTCACGGTTGCCCTGGCCGGCATGGTGCTTTCCATGGGCGGGTGCAACCGCCTTGCAGCCCGTGACCAACTGAACAAGGGAGTAGAAGCGTACAAGAGCGCTCATTACGAAGAGGCGATCGGACACTTCCAGAGAGCTACGGAACTGGATCCAACGCTTCCGATGGCGAAAAGTTATCTAGCCACGGCGCTTGCGCAAAACGTGGTTCCAGGCCTCGACACGCCGGAGAATCTCAAGAACGCTCAGCAGGCGATCGCCATCTTCCAGCAGGTTCTCGACAAAGATCCGAACGATGTAAACAGCCTTAAGCAGATCGCCGCGATCAATTTCAGCATCAAGAGGTTTGGGGATGCCAAGGAATACCAGAAGAAGGTTCTGGCCGTTGATCCCAAGGACGCGGAGGCGGCTTATACAGTGGGCGTGATCAACTGGACACTCGCTCACGAAAATGCTCTCAAGGCACTGGTTCCTGCCGGACTGAATGACGACGGTGAAGGCAACGTGAAGGCGCCGAAGCAGATCATGACCACAATCAAGGAGCAGAATGCGGCTTTGGTTGATGAGGGCATTCAGTATCTGAATCAGGCGCTGGCCAACCGCCCCAACTACGACGACGCGATGTCGTATCTGAATCTGCTGTATCGCCGCAAGGCGGATGTTGATTACGGCAATGCAGATGCGGTGAAGGCGGATGTGGCGGCTGCCAAGGACTGGAGTTCCAAGGCCATGGGCACCCGCAAGGAGAACGAGGCCAAGAAGGAAAAAGGCCCTGGCGGCATTACGATGGACTCCAGCGGAAACCTGAAGTAGTCATCAATCGGCCAGTACGCAGTATCGACGGCCTCCGCTATGTGCGGAGGCCGTTTTGCTTTGTAAGCAGCGAACAGACGAACGGCAGGAAGGCACAGGGCAGCTGACAGAGATCGAGGACCAACCGCAACGAGATTGCCTGAGGCACGTAGCCGAGAAGAATACGAGCCGGTGTGCTTGTTCGGCGCAAAACGTACTCTGAGGTCAATCAGGGCACGATCTTCGGATCACGAAGGGCCGACGACGAGCGCATCGCAAGATGTGCGTTCTCCTATTTCGCACATACGATCAAAACTGATTGACGAGAACAACAGCAGGTTACTTCGCGCCCTCTTTGAGGATCTGCTCGGCAAAGTAATTACGAACTTTGGATTCGTCGCGAAGGACCTCAATATAGGCGTTCTTGAGCAACTGGGCGTGGCTCTCGCGCAGGCTCTGCCGGATATTCTGCTGTACGCTCGGATTGCTCAACTCGCGTTGTCCAGCAGGTTCACGGGCAATCAGCTTGTAGATTGCGTAGCCGACTGCGCGCCGTGCCGGTCCGGAACCGCCATAAAGCGGCTGGATGTCGGTGATCTGGCCAAGTTTCAGCCGGCTGATCGCAGCGAAAGCTGCTGGATCCCGCTGCTGCATCTGGGACTCGGGAATGAACCCCATGTCGCCGCCGCTGGAGGCGGTGTTTGGGTCCTCGGAGAAATTCATTGCCAGACTGCTGAAGTCTTCTCCGGTGTCGAGGCGGCTGTGGATGGTCTGGATCTTCTTCTTCGCGTCGGCGTCGCTTGTAGCCTTGTTGTTCTGCAGGTTGCCGGGCTGTTGCGCCGGCAGGCTTGTCACCACGATCCAGGCGAGATGATACTGCGGCTCAATGACATTGAATTCCGGTTTGTGCGCTGCGTAGTAGTTGCCGATATCGGCGTCGGTGATGTTGATCTTTGACTCGATCTCTTTGTTGATGAGCTTGGTCTCGGTGAGTGACCTGCGGATCTGAGTCTTCAGATCATCGATCGTCATGTTGTTCTGCTTGAGCTCGTTGTCAAAACCCTCCTGCGTGAATCGCGCCTTGAACTCGGTCAGTTTGGCGTTCACATCTTCATCAGAGGCGACAAGATTGAGCTTGGCTGCACGTTGCTGCAGGATCTCGCTGTCGATCATCTGTCGCAAAAGATTGAGACGAACGATATTCGCCTGTTCAGTGCTGGGTTCCTGAGGATTATCACCGATGCTGGCTTTGTAGGCCTTCTCGAGTTCTGAGCGTGAAATCTCCTTGCCGTTTACGGTTGCCATTACGTCGGGCGAGGGAGCCTTGTGGCATGCAGCAACAGCGAAGAGTGCGAGACTTGTGGACAACAAAGTAACGAACTTAAGACGGTAGGACAAAGACGCTCGAACTTGCAACTGTTTCTCCTCAGGGGCCCGCAAGCCCCCGGCATTACAGGATAAATCCCTGAGCCGGGCCTCCAGTGAAACGGGCGGCATTTTCCGGCTCCGATCGCGTTACCGCTGTGTCCTGCCAGGACATCTCAGGAGTAACACGGCACTCTCATTGCGCGCCACCCGAGGTCTGCGGGGGGCTGCTCGGGGAGGGCGGAGGTTCCACTCCCTTGGCACGCAGGGCGCGGTCGATCACGAGCCAGAGCCGTTCCTCGGGAACCCATCCCGTAATGCGCTCACCGTCGATAAACAGGGCGGGCGTGCCGTCGATTCCAAGCGACTCGGCGAGCTTCGACGATGCGCGCACCTTTGTTTCGTCCTGCCTGGCCAGACAGGCATTGAGCTTATTCTCGTCGAGTTTTGCCAGAGTCGCCTCCTGGCGCGCGATTCGATCCAGGGCCTCAAAGCTCTTGGTCACGTCTCGGTTCTCGCCGGTGACATCGTGGCCGTGCGCATGGATGTAATCGACAAAGCTCCAGTAGACCTCTCCGCTTTGGTCGGCGAGACAATTTGCGTTGACGGCAGCGTGCATTGCCCAAGGATGGATTTCAACGAGAGGGTCGTCCTTATAGATGAACCGCACCTTGTCCTTGTAACGGTCAAGGGTGGTTGGAAACAGAGACGAGTGCATCCGGGCGCAGTAGGGGCATTCGAGGTCGTCGAAGTTGACCACGGTGACTGCTGCGTTGGGGTTGCCGCGAACGGGGCGACCCTGCACATCGATCGACGACGCTGGATCTTTGGTCAGGTCGAACGTTTCGAGCCGAGCCAGAGTCTTGCCGTCGGTAGAAATCAGGAAGTTGACAACAGTCGACTTCTCACCACGCGAGAGGGTGATCGGCAGGCTGTCAAAGCCGGTTATATTGCTCGGTTTTCGCGCACCGACGGCAACGCTGTAATCCTGGGGTACGTTGAATTGCGATCGCACCATCACCTCGATGCGGCGGTTTGTCGCGGTTTCAGCCGAAGCGGATGCAGTCGATTGGGCCTTGCAGCCCACAGCCAGGCCAAGAGCGAGCAGCCCAGCCAAAAAATGAATTCGAGACAAGCAGAAAACCCTCTCTAGCAAGGATACTCCAGTGACGAGTTTCCGGCGTGCTGGAGGCTAATAACTTCCACTGTGTGGACGGCTTGCGCGCC
>Ga0335069_10007899_pt1 | contig 15283 bp, 15 predicted proteins | sample Lox_Sample_11_FD_206714 | JGI IMG/M metagenome (GOLD analysis project Ga0335069, IMG submission 206714) | Soil microbial communities from Loxahatchee National Wildlife Refuge, Florida, United States - Lox_Sample_1.1 | ecosystem: Environmental > Terrestrial > Soil > Wetlands | place: USA... | reverse complement strand
TTGGCACTCGCGTGGTGGTCGATGTTGATGAGGAACTGGCGATCGAGTCCGGCGAGACGGGTGCGCTGGACACTGTCACATTCAAGGACGATAGCGGCTTCATACTTGCCGTTAACTGAATCCGACTGAATAGCTTGGGCTGCGAACGGCAGCGGGCGATAGATGTCGGGGACGCGGTCGCGCAGGACGACCTCGGCGGATTTGCCCATCTGGCGCAGGATTTCGCCGCAAGCGAGAACCGAGCCGATGGCATCGCCGTCAGGGCGTGCGTGCGACGTCAGGACAAACCGATCCCGCTGCGCGATTTCCTTTAGGACCTCTTGTAACATTCCTGACGGGTTCCCCACACCTTACTTGCGCTGCTTCTTCGTGCGCTTGAGAAGTTCATCAATTCTAGACTCGTACTGATCCGATTTGTCCAATCGAAAGTACAGCTCAGGCGCATGACGAAGGCGCAGGCGGTCGGTGATTTCGTGGCGGATGTATCCAGTGGCGGCTTCCAGTCCCTTGATCGACTCCCTGGCTTCCTTCTCATCGCCGATGACGGCCACCAGGACGTGGGCGGACTTGCCGTCGGGAGCAAGCTCGACGTCGGTGACGGTGGCAAGTCCGATGCGCGGATCAGCAAGCTCGCCTTCGACGAGGGCGGAAATCTCCTCGCGAAGGGCTTCGGCGAGGCGTCCGAGATGATGTTCGTATTGACGGCGTTCCATTTTCAGTTTCCAGTAGCCAGTATTCAGTACTCAGTAAAAGCAGATCCCTCGGTCGCTACGCGCCCTCGTGATAACAAACTAGGAATCAGCTTCGTCCAAAAATTCTACAAAACTATCCACCACTTCCCCACCGGCGTTATTGGCGATGCGGTTGGCGGCGCGTTCGACGTTTTCCATCAGTCCGCGAAGGTAGTCCTTCGACGAACTGATGCTGACCACACCGATAGTGCCGCGCTGCCAGAGATCGGTCTGGTCCAGTTCGGCGGTCGAAACGTTGAAACTGGCGCGCAGTTTGTCTTTCAGGCTGCGCATCACCTGGCGCTTGTCTTTCAGCGAGTGAGCGCCTTCGATTCTGATCTCGAGGGTGAGGACGGCAATCATCTCAAGCTATCAGCCGTCAGCTATCAGCTCTCAGAAAAACCTGACGGCTGAGAGCCGAAGGCTGAAAGCTCAAAAGCAAATGGCCAGCGACATTGGGCCAGGCTTGCTGACCACCGTTCACTGGCCACTGTCCAAGTTCCTAGAAGGCTTCCGGCGCGATGCGTTCGGTGCTGAACGCTTCGATCACGTCGTTCACCTTGATGTCGCCGTAGTTCGCGATGCCGATACCGCACTCCATGCCATTGCGGACTTCCGAGACGTCGTCTTTGAAGCGCCGCAGCGAGCCGACCTTGCCGGTGAAGATGACGATGTTGTCGCGCAGCAGGCGCACCTGCGAATCGCGCTTGACCACGCCATCCTGGATGTAGCAACCGGCGATGGTGCCGACCTTGGGCACGCGGAACGTGTCGCGAACTTCGGCTCGTCCAAGGTAGGTTTCCTTGAACACCGGCTCAAGCATGCCGGTCATGGCGCGCTTGATCTCGTCCTGTAGCTCGTAAATGATCGAGTGCAGGCGGATATCGACTTTTTCCTGCTCGGCCAGTTCCTGCGCCTTGCGCTCCGGACGAACGTTGAAACCGATGATGATCGCGTTCGAGGCGGAAGCCAGATCGACGTCGGACTCGGTGATCGCGCCCACGCCGCCGCGCATGATCTTGATCTTCACCTTTTCGTTAGAGAGCTTCGCCAGCACGTCTTCGAGCACTTCCACCGATCCCTGGACGTCGCCCTTGAGGATGATGTTCAGTTCCTTGGTGCCGGCAGTCTTGAGCTGCTCGGCGAAGCCTTCCAGCGAAACCTTGGAGCTCTTCGCCAGGGTGGCTTCACGCGCTTTCTGCTGACGGTATTCGGCGACGCCTACGGCCTTGTCACGATCGGTGACAGCCGTAACCTGATCGCCCGCCTGCGGCAGACCCTCGAGACCGAGGATTTCGACCGGAGTCGAGGGACCTGCCTCATCGAGGGAAACGCCACGATCATTGAACATGGCGCGCACGCGTCCGAAGACATTGCCGACAACAATGTAATCGCCGGTCTTCAGGGTGCCGTTCTCGACGAGAACGGTCGCGACCGGACCACGCCCGCGATCGAGCTTGGCTTCGATAACCACGCCGGTCGCCTGACGATCGGGGTTGGCCTTGAGTTCCTGGAGGTCGGCAACGAGGCAGATCATTTCCATCAGCAGATTGAGGTTGGTCTTCTGCTTGGCGGAAACGTCGACGAAAACCGTGGTGCCGCCCCAGTCTTCAGGCATCAGTCCGCGATCGGCGAGCTGCTTTTTGACGCGCTCGGGCAGGGCGTTCTCTTTGTCGATTTTGTTAACGGCGACGATCAGCGGAACCTCGGCGGCCTTGGCGTGATCGATAGCTTCGATGGTCTGCGGCATCACGCCGTCATCGGCGGCGACGACGAGCACAACGATGTCGGTAACCTTGGCGCCGCGGGCACGCATGCGGGTGAACGCTTCGTGACCCGGGGTATCGAGGAATACGATCTCGCGGCCGTAAGCCGGCGAGTTCTTGTCCGTGATCTGGACCTTGTAGGCGCCGATGTGCTGGGTGATGCCGCCGGCTTCGCCTTCCGCAACCGCAGTGTGACGGATGGCGTCGAGCAAGCTGGTTTTGCCGTGATCGACGTGGCCCATGATGGTGACCACGGGCGGACGCGCGATCAGCGTGGAAGCTTCGTCGGTCGTCGCTTCCGATGCCATTTCCTTCTCGGCTTGTTCCTCGAAGGTGATGACATCGGTGGAGGCGCCGAACTGCCGCGACATTTCGGTCGCGAGGTCCGCATCAAGCGTCTGGTTGATGGTGGCGAAGACGCCACGCGACAGCAGACGAGCAATGAGATCTTTCGCGCGGATGCCGAGTTTCTCGGCCAGGTCCTTCACCGAAATGCCTTCGGTGATAGTGATGGCACGGGTGATCGGCAGCGGTTCGTTCGACACCACCATGCGCGGTGGCGGAACGAAACCCTTCATCGGACCTTCTTTGACTCCGCGAGGAACGTAACGCTGTCCCGGACGACGACCCGGAGCGCGGGTTGGTCCCGGAGGTGGCGGCGGAGCCATGCCTGGCCCACCCATACCTCCGCCTGGACGCATTCCACCCGGAGCAGAACGCGTGGGGTGCATGGGACGGCGCTCGCCGGGACGCAAGGGACGACCTGCGGGCGCACCTGCGGCGCCCATCGGTCCTTGCGGACGCGGGCGCTGGAAAATCGGCTGACCGGGCACAGGACGACCCGGCGCGGGACGCGGTCCACCACCCGCGGCCGGACGCTGCGCGATTGGCTGTTGCGGACGGATCGGCGCGGTGTACACGGGACGAGGTCCGGTCTGCGGCACGATCAGACGACGCGGCGGAGGCTGCGGCGCTTGCGGCTTCGGCGGAGCTTTGGGTTCGACCGGCGGCGCAGCAGCGGCAGCGGGGGCTTCGGGCTCAGCGGGCGGCGCAGCTTGTTCCACAGAAAGTGGCTCTTCAGGCGGAGCAGGCGCTTGGGGAATGACAATCCGTGGGGCCTGACGGGGTTGCGGCGTAATCAAGCGAGGAGCAGGAGTCGTTGTAGTGGCCAAATCTTTTGTGGTCTCAGTCTCAGCTTCAATGCGTTCAATCGGCTCTTCAACCGGAGCAGCCGGAGCAACAGCTACGGGCGCGGGCGGAGTTGCGGGAGCCTTCGGCGCGGGAGCTTCCGCGACAGGAGCTGCGGGTTTGGTTGCAACTGGAGCCGCCGGAGTTGTAACGGCGGAAGCAGGACGCACGGGTGCGGCAGGCTTGACGGCCGACGGGGGTACAGCACGCGGCGCAGGCGCCGGCGCATGCTGCTTTTCAAGAATGGCCTTGAGCGCGTCGCCCGGCTTGGAGATGTGCGAGAAGTCGAACTTCGGCTTCGGCTCGTCTTCATGCGCTCGCCGCGAGGCAGACTTCGCCCCGGTGCCATCTCCGCCGCCAGAGCGGAAATGCGCCTTCACCCGCTCGGCTTCGTCAACACTGATGGAGCTGGAGTGAGTTTTCTTTTCTGTGACACCGACCACGGGGAGCACGTCAAGAATCGCCCTGCTCTTGACCTCGAGCTCCCTCGCCAGATCGTTAATTCGAACCTTATCTACCATCCGCCCTCGACTTTTTTTGTTCCGCAAAGCCCGCTAGATTCTCATCGCAACCTCACGGTGTTAAAAACAAGTACGAAGTTCGATGGACAAAGTAAGAAGTCAAAATCTCGTTGGCCTCACTTGGTCCTTCGCACATCGTCCTTCTTACTTCCGAAACCTACTTCTCTTCTTTGGGGATGTCCGCTTCACCGGGATGTTCTCCGTGAGTGTGGACTTCCTCTTCGTCGGCCGGAGGAGCATCTTCCGCCGCCGATTGGGTAATCGCTTCCTGAGTCTGTTCGGTCTCCAACAACTCGGCCGTATCGGAGTGCGGGACCGCTGCCACTCCCGTTCCGTCGTCGGACACTGGATCACCGGTGGGCTCGCCCTCGAGCTGGTCTTCACCAGCGGACAGAGGAGCATCGGTGACTGCCTCGCCGCTGCCGGGTTCGCCCGCAGGCTGATCCTCGGCAGCAAACGCTTCGGGTGGATTCTCGCCGGACTCCAGGCTGGAAAAGTAATTATTGACCGCAATACTGATTTTTTCCACCGTCTTGGGGCCAATTCCTTCGATGGCTTCCAGCTGCTCGGGAGTCATGTCGGCCAGAGCTTCGACCGAGGTGACACCGGCAGCAGCCAGCTTCTCGATGATGCCTTCGCCCAGGTCAGGCACGCTTTCCAGCGGCGTGACCGTCTGATTGACCAGCGCCTGCATCTGCTGCTCGACTTCCTGGCGCTTCTCTTCCTCGCTCTTGATGTCAATCTTCCATCCGAGGAGCTTGGCGGCGAGGCGAACATTCTGGCCCTTCTTGCCGATGGCGAGCGAAAGTTGGCTGTCATCGACGATGACTTCCAGGTGCTTGTCGCCGGCGTCGACAACCGTGACGCGGCTGACTTTGGCCGGTTGGAGCGCCTTTTCGGCAAAGACTACCGGGTCTTCGTGATACTCGATGATGTCGATCTTCTCGCCACGAAGTTCGCGGATGATCGACTGCACGCGCATGCCCTTCATGCCGACGCAGGCGCCGACGGGGTCGACGTCCTTATCTTTGGACATGACGGCGATCTTGGTGCGCTCACCGGCTTCGCGGGCAATGGCGCGAATCTGTACGGTGCCGTCGTAGATTTCTGGGACTTCCGTCTGGAACAGGTGCTGGACCAAATCGGGCACGGCGCGGGACACGATCACCTGCGGGCCTTTGGAGGCTTTCTCAACGCGGGTGATGACAACGCGCACTCGCTCGCCCACGGCAAACGATTCCAGCCGCGACGATTCCTTCTTCGGCATGCGGGCTTCAGCCTTGCCGATGTCGAAAATCGTTTCCTGCCCTTCGAGGCGCTTAACGGTAGCGTTCACGATTTCCGCGACGCGCGTGTTGTATTCCTGGTAGACCGTGTCGCGCTCAGCCTCGCGCACCTTCTGGAAGATGACCTGCTTCGCCAACTGTGCGGCGATGCGTCCGAGGCCTTCGGTCGATTTGGGAATGTAGATTTCGCCGCCGACTTCCGCGTCGGGATTGATCTGCTTGGCCGAATCGACGGTGATCTGGTTGACGGGATCTTCGACCTGCTCGGGCGATTGCACCACGCTTTTCACGGCGTAGGCGCGGATCTGGCCGGTGTCCTTGTCGAGTTCGGCGCGCAGGTTTTCCTGCGTCTTATAGAACTTGCGCGTGGCGACGACGATGGCGTCCTCGACGGCGCTGACCACAATCTGTGGGTCGATTCCCTTTTCGCGGCTAATCGCGTCAATCGTGTTATAGAGCTCGCTTGCCATAATCAGTTCTCAGTTATCAGTTTTCAGTTTGGCCGCGGGAGCAATGCGCTCACGAGAGACCCATTGTTTTCGGGTAAAGACATGTCCGAAAACTAAAACTGTGACTGACAACTTCTTTCCTAAAATTCCGGTACCAGGTTCGCCTTGGCTACGTTGTCGAGCGCGATCTCAACTACCGCGCCCGGGACCTGCTTTTTGCCCTTGCCTTTCGGCGGCAACTCCAACGTTAGCTGGCCGTTGGCGAACCCGGTCAATCTTCCTTCGTAATTGCGGCTTCCGTTTACCGGTTCGAGCGTTTGCAGCCTGATGAGGCTGCCCTGGAAACGCTCGTAATCGGCGGCGCCGCGCAACTTGCGGTCAAGACCCGGGGACGAAACTTCCAACAGATATCCGGCTCCCGGCACCACGTCTTCCATGTCGAGGATGGTGCTCATCTCGCGGCTGACGCTTTCGCAATCCTGATGCGTGACGCCTTCCGGCTTATCGATATAAATGCGCAACATGCGCGCCTTGCCGCCGCCCCCGCGAAACTCGATGTCCCAAACCTCAACCCCGTAGGAGGCGGCAACGCGGGCGGCGATTTGTCGTACCTGGTCCTCGACGTTCATGTTTCTGGTCACCGGCCCTTTCCAAACGAAGGAAAGGACCGGGCACCCAACTTTTGGGTCAAATAAAAAGTGGGCTCGCGCCCACTGGTCTGCTTCGCCAAAGTCAGGCCGTGTCGGATTGCACTTCCCGCAACCCGGGCTCTGTAGCTCGGCGTTTTCGGGTTCAGAAGCGCGGCGTACACAACGCTTCCGTGAGCGGCAGGACAGCCACGCCGCTCCACATAGATGATACCGCTGGGAGCACTAAAAGACAAACGACACAAAAGCCGCGCAGGTGCTTGGTATTCATATAGATGCGCAGACGCCCGGGAGGATTCTGGAGTGGACGGTGGACGGTGGACGGTGGGCAGTGGACCGCAGGTTACGGGTGGTCAACTCGTGGCCGTTCCGAAAACCCGGCTTGCAAATTAAGAGTGCTCGCCTCGAACCCAGACTACGATCCGATCAGGCTCACGAGAGGACAGACAAGAAGGCCTGTCCCACATGAACTCAGGCTATCGGAGCAGATTGCGCGACGATCGGCTGCACCGGCGTGGTGCTCTCGAATTGCATTTCAAGGCCGCCGATCCAACCGGCGATCAGGTTATAGACGAAGGCCATAAGAGCTCCGAGGACGAAGCCCATGCCGGCATAAAGGAATGGGGCGATGAGGGCGAATCCCAGAAAAAAAGCGGCGGGTGGTTGGTTTGGCTGGCGCGGAGCCAGACTGGCGATTGCCCCGATCAGTAGGAATATCGGGATGAACAGCAGCGAGATGGCTCCGTAGAGCAGAGCGGAAATCTTGGCGGCGGAAAGAACTCCGATGTGTCGCAGGCGAATCATGTGGGCCTCCGCAGCGTATGTTCGCCTGAAATGCGGAGGCAAAGAAGAGGCAAGATGGGTTCCTGGAAAGCAGTCGTTGGTCGTTAGTCGTTAGTCGTTGGAAAGGAAAAAGCAGATCCCTCGACGTCGTTCCGACGTCTCGTGATGACAAAAGAAAAATCCCGTCCTCAGCGAAGCCGGCAGAGGACGGGGAGGAGTAAGAGGAGAGAGTAGCCTTACAGGGCCTAGGAGACTGTGCTTTCAGCGGAAGGTTCGCCGCTGATGAGAATGCGCATTTGTTTCAGGAACTGCTGGTCGAATTCAGAAAGCGTTTCAGTTTCGGATTTGCTCGGCGAAGCCTCGCGCCAGACCTGGGCCGAGACCACGAGCGGGCCCACGCGATAGGTCACCTGGCACATGCTGTCGGGATCAGAGACGAGGGAGTCGAGCACGTCGGGCATGTGTTCCTCGAAGGGCTTGCTGAGGCGAAAGGGAGTGAGATCATTAGCGTCCACGGAGCACCTCCACGCGCGGCGTGCCGGGCACGGTAAAGATGGCCTGAACGTTATTTCTTGCCTGGAGGCTGCGGCGGTAATAGCGACTGGCCTGCGCGTCGGCGTCGGCTGCGACCTTGCAGAACGAATAGGACGCCAAATAAAGGGATGAGACGATAAGAACAAAAGCAGCTGCGTACATACCTCACTCCCACTTGAAAACATCGATCCAGTGCGATGTTTGAACAAGAGTGTAGGACGGTTCCAGGAGGAAACCAGCGGAGGGTAGTCACAGGCGGTTGTGATAATTGTCACTCGGAGTTTCTTAGGCTTTGACTTCAGCAGCTCGTTTGGCGCCGATTAGCTTTTCCGCGACGCGGATGGCGCTGGAGATGTCTTCGGCGAAGGCGTCGGCGCCGACTTTTTTCCAAAGGCTGGGGAATTCGCAGAAGATGCGTCCGCCGACCATGATGCGGGTGGGCTTGCCGCACTCGCGGATCTGGGGAATGAGCTGGCGGAGGGCAGGCAGAGTCAGCGGCGTCGCACAAGAGAGGCCGATAACGCCGACGTTACCATGGCGCACGAGGTCGACGAGGCTGGCAGCGGGAGTGTTGGCTCCGGTGAAGTACACGCGCCAGCCGCTGGATTCGAGGTTCTCGCTGACCATGCGGATGCCTGTGGAGTGCTGCTCTCCGGCGACACAGGCTCCGACGAAAAAGGCCTGAGGGTCTTTCCGGTCGCGAACTGTTTCAGGCTCGAACTCGCTCATCAGACGCTCGGTGGTGCTGGTGCAGTAATGCTCCTGAGCGACGGTAATCTGGTTGACCTGCCAGAGGCGTCCGACTTCGCGCTGCACGGGCTGGAGCACATATTCGCAGACATCCTTAAAACTGAGTCCATTGCGCTCCGCGGAGCGGATGACCTCGCGGGCCTGTTCGCGATCGGAAGAAAGCAGCGCTTCCAGGTAGGCGTTGGCGAGGTTGGAAAGGGAGGAGGACGAATCGATGCAGGTTGGCGGACGTTCGGCAAAAGAATCGAAGGTATCGAGCGCCAGGCTGATATAGCCGTTGGCGATTTCTGCCGCCGGCTCTTGTAACGTTTCAGTTATGATCTCCCGCATGATGAGCAGGCAGTCGACCAAGTAGTCGGCGCGGACCTTGCGGTTCACCAGCACGCTCTTCACCCAGGCGATGTAGCGAAGAAACATGTTGCTCTCTTCGGCGAGGATGGCTTCCGCGAGGGTCTGGAAGTGGTACTGGATGTCTTCTTCGGTGCGGCGTCGGCCTTCGGGTCCGTAACGCTGAACGATCTCCGGATAGCGGCGGTAGTACTCGACGGCCGTCATCGCGACGAGTTTCGGGGACTCGCGATAGATCTCTTCGCCGTGCTGTTGAGCTTTGCGCATGGAGGTTTCTGCGACGCGAACATTCTAAGGCGATTCGCGGCAAAGATAGATCACGATGCGATGTGATGCAAGACCTGCACTCGCGTGCCGCTCGGATCGAGCCGGAGTCCCTTGGGAATCAAGTGATGCGAGTCGTGCAAATGGTGCTTATGCCACTGGCGAAAGTGTTCTTCGGTTTCCCAATAGGTGAAGAGCCAGAACTCCTTCGGCTCTTCGGCGGGACAAAGAACGTCGAGGCGAACGAATCCGGGAGCACTCTCGACCAGATGCGGACGATTGACGAAGGCGTTGCGAACTTCGCCTTCCATGCCATTGGCGACGGTGAACGGCTTAATACGGTAACCATATCCCCACCTAAGTGCCTGTATCTTAAACGACGTTCCCGAAGGTAACGTCACGCCGGGAAGCGTCTCGAAACTTTTCGGTGGGCGCTCCGTTTGCATAGTTAAACACAATGCAAGACGCCGATTCCGGCAACATCGGAATCGGGTCGGAGGGACAGTTCGATGAAACGCATATTTCTTACGGCGGCGCTGGCGGGAACCATGATCGCTGCCGGAATTCCTGTGGTCGCGCAAACGGCCACAGATTCACAGAGCACCACCGCACAGCAGGCTCAGGACGAAGGGCGACATCACCATCACCGCAATCGTCTGGCTTATATGAGCAAGAAGCTGAACCTCACGCAGGATCAGCAAAACCAACTGAAGCCGATCTTCCAAAAGCAGCACCAGCAGGCGAAGTCGATCTGGCAGGACACCTCGCTGACCAAGGACCAGAAGAAAGAGAAGATGAAAGCGCTGCGGCAGGAGACGATGGCGCAGGTGAATCCGATCTTGACGCCGGAACAACAGCAGCAGTGGCAGCAGATGCGCGAGCAGGCAAAGGCGCGGCATCAGAAGAACAACGAAGGACAGCCGGCAACAACGAACCCTCAGGGCTAGGCTGAGGACGTACACAAAAAAGCCGGAGACCCACTGTGCGGTGGGCTCCGGCTTGGTGCTTTTCGCGAGATCTTTTCACGCCGAGGACGCAGATCAAACGGACCTTCGCGAATTTCTTTTGGGGATTCTTTTCGAAGTCCGTGCGCATGGCGCTCTTTACTACGGAGTTTTGATCAACATCAGAAGACCCTTTCCGGCCACCAGACCAGGACATCGAGAAAATTGGAATAGTGCAGCAGGGGTGGCGGGGAACTGAAGTCAAGGCAGAGGGGCTCCGCCATGGTGTTGGTTGCGATCTGGGCCTGGGCGAGTTGTAACGGCCATGGTAGGTGGTGGATATGAGTGCGGTACACGTGCCCGGAGATCAAGGCGTAGAGGCAGTAGCGCTCGGATAAGAAGCGCTCAAGAGAGTCATCAATCGGGCGCCAGGGAAGTTCGGGCGAGCAAGGGCGGTAGGTGGCGTGGAAGTCGGCGGGCCTGGGGCGAACCGTACGATGGGACTCGTAGTCAATTGTCCCTTCGCGCCGTCGAATGCGGAAGTTGGCTTTGTAGTACGGGAGACCGTACGCAAGTCGGGCACCTAAGACGGCGGAAAGGTTTTCAGCGTCGAGGCTGAAGAAGTAGACGCCGGGCTTGTCATCAATAGTGACATAGGTACGGACGTTAATCTCGGCGAAGTGGCTGAGGATGGGCAACGGTGGAACGCCTCGCGGGCGTAAGTTGCGAATAACGAATGGGACGACACCAACGTAGGCAGTTCCTTGCCGGAGGTCGAGAGTCAGTTCCTTCGGTACCAGCGGACGAAGGACTGCTGCTGAAACCGGCCAGTGAGCGAAGAGGAGGTCGTACCACTCCTGGCGCATGATCCAGGGGCGCCTAGGTATGGGAAACGACCGATGGTCTTGCTGGGCGAGAATTTCGGCGGCGGTCATGGTTGGCTCACGCCGGAACCAACGCGACTCGCGTTCGGCGAACGCGCATGACCCAAAGAACCAGCGTCAGAAAGGCCACCATTGGGGGCAACACGAACAACACACCGACGAAAACATCAAACCAGCTAAAGCGGTAGCGGGAGTAGACGGAGTCAATCGGCTCAAGGTTCAGCCTAATGTTGTGCTCGGTTGCGATGCGGTGGAGAGATTCGTAATCCGCAAAGTTGGTGCGTTTGCCTGTAGCAGTATCCAGCAGAAAATAGGAGTCGACCTCCTTGCTGTCGGTGCCTGCGTGCTCAAATGAATGGCTATCAGAGCTCCCTAGGATGTAAGGACCGCTGATTTGGAGATAGCGCACGCCTGAAACCGCGTCTTCTTTCTCAACCACACCAGAACTATCTAATTGGGTTGTCGGGTTGTAAACCCAACCTTGATCAGTTACGTCGATCATAAGGATGGAATAACCATTTGGCAGTGGCGCGCGCCATGCGTCTCCCAGTCCAAAGTCTCGATGCAAAAAGGTCTCATTGACGATCCCCTGAACGATGACCACCGCTGCGCCCCATCCGAGACAAATGAATGGAAAAACGGCAGCCAGGATGATGACTCGTCGACGCCCGCGGCCCCCTCGCGTGAAAAACGCGACGGCGGATGCAAGCAGCACCGCGCCGAGGGACGCAACAACAATCCCCACGACCGCCCAAAGTAGCAGGACAATTCCGAGGCCCATCGTTTTCGAGCTCCAAGAGGCGTCAGTACTGTGCCAGCTCCGACATGGCTTTGTAGATGTCGTCCGGCTGGGGCAGAATGACGTCTTCCAGGATCGGCTGGTAGGCCACGAACACGTCCTTGGCCGCCACGCGTTTCACCGGAGCATCGAGCTGATCGAAGAGCTGATCGGCGATGCGGGCGGCGATTTCGGCGCCATAGCCCCAGCTCAGCATGTCTTCGTGAACCACCAGCACGCGATTGGTCTTGCTGACCGAGGCGGCGATCGTATCCCAATCGAACGGGTTGAGCGTGCGCAGGTCGATGACTTCGACTTTAAGTCCCTGGTCGCGCTCGAGGCGTTGAGCCGCTTGTAACGAACGCGGTACAGTGGCGCCGTAGGTGACGACCGTGAGATCGCTTCCCTGCTGCACGACTTTGGCCTTGCCGAACGGGACCATGTAGTCCGGTCCAGGGTAAGGTGCGCGGCCGAAGGTCTCGCGGTAAAGGCGCTTGTGCTCGAGGAACATCACCGGATCGTCACTGCGGATCGCAGTGCGAAGCAGGCCGTTGGCGTCGAGCGCATTCGATGGGAAGACGACGCGAATCCCGGGAATGTGGGTGAAGATGCTCTCGCCGCATTGCGAGTGGTAGACGGAGCCACCGGTAAGGTAGCCGCCGATAGCGACGCGGATGACCATGGGGCACGAGAATGCGTTGTTCGAGCGCCAGCGGATGAGCGACATCTCGTTGCGCATCTGGTGCATGGCGGGCCAGATGTAGTCGAAGAATTGAATTTCTACGACCGGTTTCAGTCCGCGGGTGCCCATGCCAACGGCGCGGCCGATGATGTTCGCTTCCGCAAGAGGCGAGTTGAAGACGCGGTCGCTGCCGAAATCGCACTGCAGGCCGCCGGTCAACTTGAAGACGCCGCCCTTCCCTTTCACCTTTTTGTCAGCGAGATACTGTTCACGCGAGCAGTCGGCCACGTCTTCGCCGAAGATGACGATGCGCGGATCGCGGCGCATCTCGTCTCGCAGGCAGGCGTTGATGAGGTCCGCCATCGTCTTTTCGCCAGCCAGTTTGCCCTTTTCGGGACGGACGAAATCGGGCTGCGTTTCGAAGACATGCGAGGTCGGGTCGAGATCGGGTGAATAGATGTACTTGGTGACAGAGTGAATCGGCGGGAACTTCGCCGCAACCGCCTTGTCGCTTGCAGCCTGAACTTCTTCATCCACCTGCTTGCGGATGCGGTTGACTTCCGCTTCGTCGAGGATGCCTTCGCGAATCAGGAAGAGCTCGAAGCGCGTGATGGGGTCTTTCTGGACTTCCACCTTGCGCTCATCCTCCGAGCGGTAGAGCTTCTCGTCGTCGGAAAGCGAATGCGAATACGGACGAATGACGTGTCCGTGAACGAAGGCCGGGCCGTGACCTTCGCGGATGTGCTCGACGGCTCGGCTTATGGCGGCGTAACTCTCGATGGGATCGCAACCATCGACTTCCTCGAAGTGGAAGTTCGGGAAATTGTGAACGAGGTTGGAGATGTTGCCGCCCGCAGTCTGCACTTCGACCGGAACCGAGATCGCGTATTCGTTGTCTTCGCAGAGGACGAGCAACGGTAGCTTGAGGTTGGCGGCGCTGTTCATCGCCTCCCAGAACTCGCCCTCGCTGGTGGCCCCATCGCCAGTGCTGACATAGGTCACTTCGTCGCCATGGAACTGCACGTCTTTGAAATGGCGGTAGTCGCCGTCGGCCTTGTGACCGGCGCCGGGGTGGCGAGCGAAGTAGCGTCCGGCTTCGGAGCAGCCGACGGACTGCAAGAACTGGGTTCCGGTCGGGGAAGACTGGGTGACGATGTTCAGCTTCTTGCTCCCCCAGTGAGAGGGCATCTGGCGTCCGCCGGAGTTGGGATCGTCGGCGGCGCCGACTGCGCCAAGCAGCATCTCGAGCGGTGTCATTCCGAGCGTGAGACAAAGCGCACGATCGCGATAGTACGGGTAAAACCAGTCATAGCCGGGCCGGAGGGACATGCCGGCAGCGACGAGCAGGGCTTCGTGCCCGGCTCCGGAAATCTGGAAAAAGATCTTCTGTTGCCGCTTCAGCAGGATCTCGCGATCGTCGATGCGTCGCGAGGTGTACATGAGGCGGTACATCTGGATCAGCTGCTGCGAGGTGAGTCCCTCGTAGCTTTTCGCCGAGGTCATCGGCTTTGGCTCAATTTTGGTTGTGGCCATCCACTGTCCCCTAAATATTCGATGCAGCTGGGGTTACTACGAACCTCGTATTGTAAACGCGGATGGGCCTAGTTGATACAAGGGACTGTGCCGCCCGTCACCGGCTGGCTGGTTACCGCCCGAGAGAGCGGCGATGGCTGGTCGCTACAATAGAAGTCAATGATCAAGATCAATCGCCCGATCCCGGTCGAGGACATTAGGCTGCTGGTTTTCGACTTGGACGGGACACTCATCGATTCGCGGCAGGACCTGTGTAACTCCGTCAATGCGACGTTACGGCATTATGGCCGCCCAGAGCTGCCTTGTGAGTTGATTTCGACCTATATCGGTGATGGCGCGCCAATGCTGGTGCGGCGGGCGCTGGGCGATCCGGACGACCAGAAGTTCGTGGAGGAAGCACTGATGTTCTTCCTTATGTATTACCGCGAACACAAGCTGGACTTCACGTACGTTTATGCCGGGATCAAGGAGTCGCTGACGGCAATTCGCGAGGCGCGAAACGGCGAGGTGAAGATGGCGGTGCTGAGCAACAAGCCGGTGAATCCATCGCGGGCAATCGTGGAGGCGCTGGGGCTGAATGAGTACTTCTTCCAGATCTATGGCGGGAACAGCTTTCCGACGAAGAAGCCCGATCCGCAGGGAGCGCTGCAGTTAGTGAACGAAGCGAAGGTCAGGCCGGAGCAGGCGGTGATGATTGGCGACTCGGCCAACGACGTGGCGACAGCGAAGAACACCGGAATGTACAGCGTGGGGCTGAGCTACGGGCTATCGCCGGCGACGTTGGAGAAGGTTCCGCCGGATGTTCTGCTGGATCGTCCGGATGAACTGGGGGAGCTATTCACCGCCGTCGGCGAGAGAGAGTGGACGGAATGAAGGCAATTAGTAAATTGGTAGATGAGTAATTTGGTAAATTGCTTTGGCCATTCGGCGCTTTTCATTTACTAATTTACTAACTTACTCATTTACTAATTCAGCTAGATGGAACCTTTCTCTCCCCAAGAACTGCGCGCGTTGCGATCGCTAAAAACTCCACAGCGGATTCAGGGCTTCCTTGAAGAACTTCCCTACCATCATGCGAAGACGGCGTGGTCACCGCGGCGGGTGCTGCGGGAGCGGTCGGCGCACTGCTTTGAAGCAGCGGTGTTCGCGGCAGCGGCGCTTCGGGCGAATGGATTCAAGCCGCTGATCTGGGACC
>Ga0335069_10007898_pt1 | contig 15285 bp, 10 predicted proteins | sample Lox_Sample_11_FD_206714 | JGI IMG/M metagenome (GOLD analysis project Ga0335069, IMG submission 206714) | Soil microbial communities from Loxahatchee National Wildlife Refuge, Florida, United States - Lox_Sample_1.1 | ecosystem: Environmental > Terrestrial > Soil > Wetlands | place: USA... | reverse complement strand
GCGAGATCGATAGCCAAATGTTGCCTGGTCATGCGGGTCTCATCGTCGTCGGGACCGAGTGCTACTCGGGCGATATCGAGCGTTTCGCGATTAAGTTTTTCCGCATCTGAGAAACGGCCTTCATCGTCAAGAATCATGGCGAGCTCTGATGCCGAGTCGATGGTGTCGCGATCCTTCGGGCCGAAGGCGCGGCGCTGCAGGTCTAGAGTTTCACGTGCCAACTTCTCTGCTTCGGGGAAATGGCTCTCTTCCGTCAGCACATTTGCAAGCTTGCTTGAGGCCTCCAGGGTGCGGCGGTCCGTCGGGCCGAAAATGGAGCGGCGAATATCGGCGGCACGGCTGTACAGCGATTCCGCCTTGGAGTAAAGACCCAGGCTTTCGTAGACCAATCCCATGGTGTACATCATCTGTGCCTGCAGATCGGGATCCTGCTTCAACCCGGATTCGATATCGTTCGAGGCCTTGTCGACGATCTCTCGCGCTCGAACGTCGTTCCCGCGTGCTTCGCTGGGATTCGATACCTTGAACATGTTGATCATGAATTTGGTGACGCGGTCGGCGCGGTCGCGCTCCCGCCGTATGCGCCGTAGTTCGACGGTCTGCGAGACTGTGGCGGCCACGAGCAGAAGGGCAACTCCGGCAGCCACCGTTACGCCAACCCGATGCCGCCGGGCATATTTCCGTGCGCGATACGACAGGCTTGCGGGACGGGCAATAATCGGCTCGTTCCGCAGATAGCGCCCGAGATCGGCAGCGAGCTCAGACGGAGTCGCATAACGCCGCGCCCTGTCTTTTTCCAAACACTTGAGCGTGATGGCGTCGAGATCGCCGCGCAGTTTCCGCAGGAGCGCTGTTAATTCTGTGTTGCGTGCCTGTGCCGCGGTGTCCGACTTCGCGCCAGAAGTCCGCAATTTTGTGCTGGGCCGAGGCGCATCTTCATCGCGCAAGCGGCTGCGAAACTGGTCCGGCGAGGACTTGGTGAAGTCGAGCGGAAGGGCGCCAACGAGCAATTCGTAAAGCACCACGCCCAGCGAATAAACATCGGTTCGCGTGTCCACGTCGACGCCGGCCGAATCGGCTTGCTCCGGGCTCATATACGCAGGAGTGCCAACCACCGATCCAAATTGCGTGAACAAAGTATCGGCAGTCATCCGCTGCGCCGTCGCCTTAGCCACTCCGAAGTCAATTATCCGAGGCGCTGGCTTGCCGTCGACTTCGCTGACAAGGATGTTCGACGGCTTCAGGTCGCGATGCAGGATAGCTTTCTGGTGGGCATGCTGTACGCCCTCACAAACGCGCGTGAAAAGGTCAATGCGCTGTTCGGTGGTCAGGCGGTGCTTGTCACAGTATTTCGTAATGGGAATGCCGTTCACGTACTCCATCACGAAATAGGGCGAGCCTTGTTCGGTCGATCCAGCGTCCAGGACCTTTGCGATCGCCGGATGGTCCATGAGTGCCAGGGTCTGGCGTTCGGACTCGAATCGCGCGACGACCTCGCGGCTATCCAATCCCGCCTTGATCAGCTTGATTGCTACGCGGCGGCTGATGGGCTCCTTCTGCTCGGCCAGCCAGACTTCGCCCATCCCGCCGATCCCGACTCGGTGCAAGAGATGGTACGGGCCGATTACGGTCGTCGAACCGAGCGCACTGAGCGCAGTCGTCTCAGGCGCGGCAAGCGCTGAGTCGGGACTAGTGTCGTCAGGACTATTTTCGTCAGGATTCACATCAGCCACACTTCAGGACAGGAGAAATCTGCGCAGCAGTATACCTATTGGTAGCCACGCTGGCTATTTCAGAAGAGCGTGGGGAGAGCAACATCCTTCATGACCCTCGATCAAGAACCTATATCAGCGATCCTTTGCTTCCACCAGAGCATCGTAAGTTGTGCCTAGGTTCCAACTGAGGTACTAGAGTCGTATTCAAGAAGAAACTGCAAGGACTTACAGTGGTACAATCGAGATCACTTCTTTTACATTTTCGTTGTTCGTGAGTTCTGCGACGGACAAAGGCATCACTGGGCCACGCTCCCACTCCCCTGCGGAGGCACAATGCCATGAATCAGTTGTTGGTCCGCTCTCTCCTGAGGAATCTCTGGCGCCGTTGGCCGATCACTATTGTGACAACAACGCTCGCCGTACCAATCGCCAGTTGGGCCTACATTCATATGTCGGATTCGTCACGCTCTACCGTCCAGGCATACGCCGCTGAGCCGAACATTGCGGCAAAACCCCCCGGCGCATTGCCAGGTGCCAGCCCATCTCACACACAGGCAGTGGCAAAGGTGAAACGCGCACTGCCCGCGTTCCGCCGAGTGGAGATGGGTCCGAATGAGGTCGATTATGTTGCGGAAGATGTGACGGTACGGATTTTCACGCCTCCACCGAAAGCGCGGACTGTGCAGCGCGGGAACCGGGTGGATGTCGGAGACGACGTAACCGTACATTACTTCGCCGACAATGGAGCGGACAAAGCGGGACGGCGAGAGTAATCGAATTTCCCGACCAGCCGTAGTGATTGGTGTGCAGCGGGATCATCGATTCATGTGACCTGTTACGCCAACCTGTGCCTGCAGATCGGGATCCTGCTTCAACCCGGATTCGATATCGTTCGAGGCCTTGGTTGACCATGCAGGGCATCGGTTCCCTCGCTCCCTCGTTTTCTCCAAAAAAGCTCCCGTTTCGGGCTTGCATCAGGCTGCCGTGACGCGGAACAGGACAGCGGACTCCTTCATCGTCGCTGCGCGACTGGTCGGAATGACAATAGTCGAGTCAGCCTGTCAACAATCACAGTCTTCAGCCGTGATCGGCTTCATTACTCTCCTCCTCAGGCCGAATCAACGCTGTCTTCTTCTGAGGCTGCATATGCGCAAGCTCCATTTCAGTCAGCTTGTCTCCTGTACAGTCGTCTTTACTGTGATGTGCGCTGCACAGGAGCATCAGCCTGGCCACACATGGGATTACGGCGACGCGCTCGGCCCGAGTCATTGGGGCGATCTGAAACCAGAGTTTGCAACGTGCAAAGACGGGCACCATCAGTCGCCTATTGACATCCGCAACGCGAAAAAAGCGGCGCTGCCTCCCATCCAGTTCGACTACAAGCCTTCGCCGCTTCACATCATCGATAACGGCCACACGGTGATGATCAACTACAGCCCCGGAAGTTCGATCACGGTCGGCGACAAGAAATACATGCTGAAACAATTTCATTTCCACCGGCCCAGCGAGGAGAAGATCAACGGCAAGGCTTTCGACATGACAGTGCATCTCGTCCATGCGGATGAGGCAGGCAAACTCGCCGTTGTTGCCGTGCTATTGCAGAAAGGCCCAGACAATCCTCTCGTGCATGAATTGTGGAACGATCTGCCAAAAGAAAAGGATAAGGAAGAGTTCTTTGACAATGCCCAGATCAATCTGACGCAGATTCTTCCGGCGGATCGTGGCTATTACACGTTTTCCGGATCCTTGACCACGCCGCCTTGTAGTGAAGACGTGACATGGTTTGTGATGAAGCATCCCACAACCATTTCAGCGGACGAAATCCAACGGTTCTCGCAACTGTATCGCGACGACGCGCGTCCGACGCAGTCTTTGTATGACCGGGTTGTGCTTGAAAGTCAGTGACCGAGCAGAGGAGAAGCACGGCTCCTCGATCTTTCGTTCGTTCTCTTAGTCCTCACGCTCCACGGTGAGTTGCGGCGTGTTATTGCAGGCTTTGACCGATGGATTGGAAAAACAAACCGGCTGTTATGCTGACTCGATTGCCGCAAACCCGAAGACTGACCTCGTTCTGAAGTCGGAGTGGACTGCGGGCGCACCGCGAGGTCATGCGTTCGGAGGCCTTATGTACTCGATCGCAAATTCATGTCCGGGCTCGCGACGAAGGCCGGGAAAAATCTTTGAACATCGCTCCGCCCCCGATATTCCTCAATTCTTGGAGATCATGAAATTGGTCAGCTCCCAGGGATTCTGAAACGTCTCGATCTCCACCTGCTGCTTCTTCTTGTTGACGGTCAGCCTGCAGGCCGGCAGCACTGTGCCGGAGCCTTTGCCGTCGGGCGTGAGATTTAATTCGATTGCGCCAACGTTGTAGTCTGTCGAGCGTGTATTGTTGTACAGTCCTGCGAAAGACAGCCAGCGATCGGTAATGAGGCGCAGTTTCCGCCCGTTGTCGGATGGCAATTCCATGATGTACTTGATATCGTTCCCGACACCTCCGTTGGCGAAGCGGATCCGTCCCTTCGGTTTCATGTCCTGAAGGACGTCCACCAGCCCGTCTTGTCGACGCTGCTTGAAGGCGTTGATCAGCGTCTGCCGATCATCCTCCGTGGAATACGCCTCAATGTAGATGTTGACGTCAACCATCTTGCCGAGTTGTGTGCTCGTCCCCCGGGCCGTGGCTTGGATTGTCATTCGTCCCTGAGTCTGGGCCAGTGCAAGTCCCACCAACGCCAACAAGCCCACAAGAGCCGTCTGAAGGAGCGCCTTTGTTTGTCGCATAGATATCCTTTGGGCAAGCTTACGTGCCACCTCTTCGGGCGAGCAACTCGCAATTTAGACAGTACCGGGTAGCACCGCTATCGAACCTAATTCGGCCAGAAAGCAAAGGTGCGAGATGTAGTCGCGGCTATTCGGCTTCCTTTCCTCAGCGCACTCGAATGCAACAAATATATCGATCAACATCGATCCTCACTGAGCTAAGAAAGGCCGCATCAACACAGGCTAGAAACGGCACCGGTGTTATTCGCTTGAAAGTGTTGGGAAGCGATGCCCGCAAAAACAAATTGTTTGCGTGACATAGATTTTGCATTTCCTTTTTTCGCCTCGCGCGTCTACCAGCCAACGTTGTCGTCTCACCGATCGAATTGGGCCAACGAAACGCAAGCGGGAGGATGTTATGGCTGGCCGCCCTTTGTTATTCCTCGTTCTATTTGTTACTTCTGCCGCAGCACAATTCGATACAGGAACACCAGCGAACAATCCTGTGCGTATTCACGTCGCATATTCGAGCGGCCTCTGCGATAGTTCAACGCGCGTGGAATTGATGCAAGGTTCGAACTCAATCGCCCGCGGAGCTGCTGACAAAAACTGTATGGTGGAAATGTCCGGCGTGCCAATGGGAAGGTATCGCATGATTGTATCCGGGCGCGGCTTCGCCGGCATTGAATCGAACGAGATTGAGATCACGTCGTTCGATTCGCAGCCAATTGAAATCAACATTCCTCAAGCGAAGGCAAAAAGTGAATCAGTAGTGCAATCGTCCGCGACATCCCTCAGCGATTTACGAGTTCCCAAGCGCGCGGCGAAGGAATTCGATAAAGCGAGTCATGAGATGGACGCGCAGCAATGGGACGCCGCAGCGGCATCGCTTGAGCGCGCGATTGCCATCTATCCGCAATATTCTGCGGCCTACAACAATCTCGGAGTGGTGTATGCGCGCGGCGGGGATCGTGGCAGGGAAGCGGAAGCGCTCCAACATGCGATCGCTGCCGACAGTCATTATGTGCCCGCTTACGTCAATCTTGGCCGCATGGAAATCGCGGAACGTAATTTTGGGACGGCCGAATCAGAGCTTAAAGCAGCGTCGGCACTTGATCCCGAAAATGGCATCGTGCTGGTGCTGCTCATTTACGCCGAGTACATGAATCAAAATTTCGACGACGTGATCAGCGATTGCAGCAGAGTACACGCCTTGAACAACGTTCCGCACGCATTTGCCCACTGGAGCGCAGCATTCGCGCGGGAGCAGAAGCATCAGATCGCGGAAGCTGGCGCGGAGTTCAGCACATTTGTACAAGAGCAACCTACAGGGCAGCGCGCCGACGACGCGCGAAAAGAACTGGCGAACATCGCCAACTATCTTTCGGGGAGGAAATAGTAGCAAAAGCGAGAGCCGCGGAATTTCCGCGGCTCTGGGGGGCGCCTATACGTACGCGCGCAACGGGCCAAAACTCTGCCCTACTTTACGTCAAGTACTGCGTCCTATGCAGCGTGCTTTGCCAGCTCCGCTAGCCGCTCGCGGTGACGCCCGGGGGAAGTGATCACTTGCATTTCTTGCCAATCGTATGCGAATTCTTTTCCGCAATCGAGGCAGACGACATAGGTTCCGGTCAGAGCAGCGGCCTGGGGGCGGCGCGTTGCGCGACGAACGGTTACAGGGAAGCTATAACGAGCGTGCCTGCAGCCGAAGACTGCATCAATCAATTTTGTGATCATAGACCCACCTTCCATACCTGAGCGTGTATGCCAGTTCCTGGGTTTACCTGATAGAAAGTGACTCCCCCTGCCACATCGTTACAACGCCTTAGTCACTTGCATACTTAGATTCACCTAAGGGGAAAAGAGTTTCGGTTTTCATGGGTTTTAAGCCAAACTGACTAATGCCTGCAATCACCTGAATACGTGGGAGTTACAGCGATAAGGACAAAGATTTACACAGTTCGTGGAGCTGTGCGTTGTACTCTTGATTCTCATCAGGTCGCAGAAACCCTCATCGAGGGAATTTCCTGCCCTGTTTCTCAATCTTTCACCAGAAGTGCGGCATGGCTTCGCGGAATCTGGGGACGTCCTAGCAAGGAAAAACCAGCCGCGCCCGCCGCGTTCAATTCCATCTGGAAATCCCGATCGTTCACATGGCCGCTTGGTTCGGCAAGCAGCACCTGTGAGCCAAGTTTTGACGCGCGTGCAACTTCGGAGAAGAAGTTTGCTGTGTCCGGGAATTCATGCACCACGGCGAATGCCAGTGTGAAATCAATTTTGACGATGAGATCGGTAATCCCCATGGTTTCGGCCGGGCTGACACGTGCGTCGATCCGATCCAATAAATTCTTCTTTGCGGCACGCCGCTTCAGACTTGCAATCATCTTTGGCTGCAGATCGACCGCGATCACGCGTCCTGCTGGTCCCACGAGCAAGGCCATGGGAATCGTAAAAAATCCCATCCCGGGCCCGGGCTCAAGCACGGTCATGCCCTGGCGAATGTAGGGACTGAGAATCGCGATGGGATCCTGCCCGAGCCAACGCCGAACAGGGCTTGCCAGGAAATAACCAAGCCACCAAGGACAAACACGGTGTTCCATGCCGCAAATAGTATCGTCGCGAAGGCGCCAAGCTGTGAGCGGGCGCACTTGGATGTCGGATTCAGATCTGAGATCGCAGAAGACAGATTGCGGTCTACGGCGACACCACGCCAAGCAGAACCTGCAATCTCGAATCTCTGAAATGAGCTAGACGCTCTGCGGGCCGCGGCGCTTCTGCTGCATGCACTTCGTCATGATGGCCGATCGCAGCCGGCTGCGGAGGTCTTCGGGCAATTCGTAGAGTTGTGAATCGCGGTAAATTTCGATGGTCTTCTTGGTGGTATCGCAAACAACATAGCAGTTGTGGCACCAGGAGAGATGATTTTCCAGTTCGACCTTTGTCTTTTCGTCGAGGACGCCGTCCAGATAGCTCGTCAGCTCGCTAAGGAATTCAGAACATTTCACAGGTTGCCATCTCCACTCGCCACATCATTTTTAACTTCTCCACCTTTCGAATCTTTATCTTTGTCGTTCCCGGAATCGCGCCGCTGGAAGTAACGCGTTAACCGCTCGCGTAATTGCAGGCGTGCCCGCAACAGGCGAGATTTTACCGCAGGAACGCTCAATTCAAGCGCCGCTGCTGTTTCTTCCGTCGAGAGACCTTCAACGTCTCTCAGCACGAAGACTGTCCGGAAACCCGGCGGGAGGCCCTGGATCGTCTTGCTCAGGATCTCCCTAAGTTCCGCTTGTGTGTACTGCTGTTCTGGATTCGGACTCCAGTCCGCGATCTCGCGGGGAAGGGAGTCGTCTTCCGTCTTGATGTCTTCGTCGAGCGATACCGTGCGCTCGGGCTTGCGCCGGCGCAACTTCATCAACGCTTCGTTGACGGCGATCCGGACCAGCCAGGTATAAAACTTCGACTGCTCCTGGAACTGCGCCAGGTTGCCGTAGGCTTTCAGGAAGGCTTCCTGCACCACATCTTCCGCGTCCTCGCGGTTCTGCGTGATGTGTTGCGCGATCCGGAAAACATTGCGGTCGTAGCGCCGAACCAGCTCTTCAAAGGCTGAGTCGTCGCCCTTTTTGGCCGCCTGAACGAGTGCCAGCTCGTCGCTAACAGGCCCGACTACTTTGTTTTGGATGGCTCCCATGATTCAGGCGATTCAGTATTTTGCGGATAAATTCCCCACGCGGAGGTGACTCTTATTCTATCTGGTGAAGGGGAATCTGGCGAATCCGGGGGGGCGGCATGTGTCTAGCCTGGGCGGATCGACGCTCAACCCGTGGCGGTCAAGGACGTTCGTGCTGCCGTTGAACTCACGATCACGAATGAAGGTGAGGCATTTGCGAAAATCGACAATTCTCAGATCGGTTTCGTACTTTTGTCGGAGAAGATTCCTGGAGTCCGGACGCCATCAGATGGGCCGTCGATGGCTGTCATCACGCGTAACAATGTTTTCCTCGGAAAAGGCACGCGGGGGTTGGGAAATGGTGATACGGTATATTTCTATTCTTACGTCATCCCGGATAGTTTAAGACTGCCTGAATTCAAGCTCGCACCCTCACACGTCACGTTCCTTGCAAATCCATTTTGACCTTCCGGCTGGGCACTATCAGTTTTTCGCGGGATATGGTGGGGATGTTCACGAATCCAAACTGAGCGTCAGCGATCCTGTTTCAATCGAGATTTGGTGAGTATTCCGCACCGGGTGTCAAGATGAACAATCCTGCCCGCCATATCGCTCGAATCATCCTCAACCGCTTGCTATAGAATCGGAACTTTAACGCTGGTACCCCGGCGGAACAGGGTACTTCGGTACCCTGCTGCGGGCATGAAAGTACCCCTATAATCGGAAGTTAGGGCAGTGTCCTTTGGATCGTTGTTTTTTGGTCTACGGGGCTCTCGGCGAGCGAATGAGAATGGTCTTCTAAGAAATGGCCAAGGAACTCCAGCAAATCGTTGAGCGCGCGGTCGCGCAGGTCCTCGATCGCCAATTACCAAAATTGCAAGCGGAGTTAGTGGAGCGCGTCCTGGCTGAGTTGCCCGCAGGCTCAGGAGCGGTTTCGGGGGGAGCGACTGCTTCGTCCGATGGACTGGTACAGGCGATTTCAACGGTCCACGCTGGCACGACGCAGAAGGAAATCCTGAGAGCATTACTGGATGCAGGTACCGCATATGCCTCGCGTGTCGCGCTTTTCGTGGTAAAGGCCGGATCGGCCAGCGGATGGCAAGCTCGCGGTTTCAGTGAAGACGAGGCCATTAAAGATTTCCCGCTCGACATGAATTCAGGGCCGGCGGCCCACGCGTATCAGAATCGCGCAGTCGCTCCGGCGAACATCGCCGAGATGGATCGCCGCTTCGTGAAACAGTTTGGTCCACCAGAGAACGAACAGATCCTGATCTTGCCTCTAGTTCTGAAAGATAAAGTTGCTGCATTGCTCTACGCAGATGGTGGGTCCGAGAACCGGCTGGATCCGGCTGCTCTGGAAGTTGTGGTGATGTCGACCAGCGCGTGGCTCGAAGTCACCTCGCTGCGCAAGCAGGCAGCGCAGAAAGAAATGGACACCGCACCGGCCATGGAGCGGACCGCGCCTCCTCCGCCCGCAGCTCCTGTACAGACGGTAAGCGCGTTCAACGATCCATTTGCCTCCCATTCTCCGAAGCACACTGCAAAGCCTGCCCCGGAACCGGAGCCTGAACCGGAGCCGGCGGCAGAAGTGGTGGAAGTGGCCTCGAGTGCATCGGCGGCAAGCGCGGCGGCGGCTCCTGCAGCCGATCCCTTTGCCGGATTGTCTCCGGAAGACGCAGACACGCACCGCAAAGCGCAGCGTTTCGCACGCCTGCTGGTAGATGAAATCAAGCTTTACAACCAGGCAAAGGTCAATGACGGACGGCGCCACAAAGACCTTTATGATCGGCTGAAGGAAGATATCGAGAAGAGCCGCGCGACCTATCAGAAACGCTACGGAAGCACCGCAGCGGCAAGCGGCGATTATTTCCAGAAGGAAGTGGTGCGCAGCCTGGCCGAAGACGATATGTCGGTCATGGGCGCGAGTTTTAAGAAGTAAATTGCTTTAGGCCCTTGGCTCTTCGCTAAAAGCCAAAAGCTAACAGCCTAAAGCTGAAACAGGTTCTGGCGCTTCTCCGCGCATCAAAGTAAAAGTGTTTCAAATGGGTCTCAAGTTGTGGTGGACGCTTGCTCTGGCTGGCGCATGCGCGTTCGCGAGCAATACGCACGTCCCGGTTCACCCCCAACAATCAACCAATCCCGCAGCAGCTGACTCTCCCGATAGGGAATCTCCAAAGGCATCGAAGACGTCTTCGCCGAAAACTGAACCTGACCAGTCTGGTGCCAAGAAGCCGCTGAAGAAATCAACGACGGCAGGGAAGAAGCCGACTTCATCCAAGACGGCCGCTGCGCGAAGGCGCAAGCGCCCCATTTCTCCCCGGGTACGCCGAATCCGTCAGGCTTTTGTGGCTTCGGCGACACTACGTCCGATGGCGCAGCAGTTGATCTCCGACCGCACTCCCGCCGCTTATGCTGGCGTGGAGGTTTATGCGCGCGCCCATCCGAAAGAAGACGCAGGCGCGCTCGCGTGGCTGGTTGTCGGCTACGCCCATTTTATCGATCACGACTACGCCAAAGCGATTGAGCCTTTGAATCGCGCCAAGCCGATGGCTGGCGATCTTGGCGACTACATCTCGTACTACCTCGGAACCTGCTATCTGCAGACTGGCCGTCAGGCAGAGGGTTTGGCCGCGCTCGCAAATTTCGAGACGAGCTATCCGGACTCGCTGCTGATTCGCGATGCACATTTGAGCTATGCCAATGCGCTCCTAACTGAGGGGCGCGCACAGGAAGCGGCCAGCATCCTGGAAAACGATCGTCTCCCGGCGCGGTCGGATATTGAACTCGCCCTCGGAAGAGCCTACGCCGCGCTTAAGGATCAAGCGAAAGCGTCGGAAGCGCTCAACAACGTCTACTACAAAATGCCGACGTCGCCGGAAGCCGATGGCGCATACGCCGAGTTAAAGAAGCTCTCAATTGCGGCGCAGCCGAATGCGGGACTGCTGAAGGTTCGCGCCGAGTTACTGATGAAGGCGCGGCGCTATGCCGATGCCGCCGACGCCTATCGCGAATATTCAACGCATTGCTCTGCGGCGGAACGCCCTTCGGCTGAGCTGAATCTTGCCGACGCGTTACACCACAGCAGCCGCAACCGCGAAGCGAAGACGGAATTGGCGGCGCTTTCCGGATTGAATGCGGATCAGAGCGCGCAGCGCCTTTACATTCTGGGCGAAGTCGCGTGGGCGATGGACGACAATGACGAGTTCTATCGCACGGTTGATCAGTTGCGCAGCACGGCTCCGACGAGTTCCTGGCTCGAGTCGGCTTTACTTTCGGTGGGCAATCTGCACCTTGTCCATCACGAATACGACCAGGCGCTTGATGCGTACCGTGAGTTGCAGGAGCGTTTCCCGAAAGGCAGCAAGGCGTCGTATGCGCATTGGAAGGCTGCCTGGCTCACGTTGCGTCAAGGGCGTAACGACGATGCCAAAAAGCTCTTCGACGAGCAGATCGCCGCGTATCCCAATGGCAACGAAACTTCCGCTGCCCTGTACTGGCGCGCCCGTTTAGCGGAAGAAGACAACCAACCCGCGATGGCAAGAGCTTTCTATCAGAAGCTCTCGGACCGCTATCGCAACTATTACTACGCTGAATTAGGCCGGCAGCGCATGAAGAAACTTGCACCCGTCGCCGATCCGCCAGGGCAGTTCCCGCTTCTCGATCACATTCCGCCGTTGGAGCATGGGGACAAGATTACTCTGGCAGAAGCTCCACCTGACGATCTGCACTATCAGAAGGCAAAACTGCTGGGCAATGGAGGCTTGGTTGATCTGGCGGTCCGCGAGATTGATAAGGCCGTAAGCGACGACGAAGACAAGAGCTGGGCGCCCGCCGAAACCGCGCAGCTGTATATCGATACCGGACATTACGACCGCGCCATCGAGGTAATGAAGCGTTCGGTCCCGAGCTACTTTGCGGTCGATATCCCAACTCTGCCGCGCGAGTATTGGGAAGCGTTATTTCCGCGTCCGTACTGGTCAGACTTGAAGAAGTTCTCGATTGCAAACGGGCTCGATCCCTATCTGGTTGCCTCTCTGATACGGCAGGAATCGGAATTCAATCCGATTGCAGTCTCTCGTGCCAATGCCGTGGGGCTGATGCAGTTGCTTCCGAAAACTGGCAAGTCTGTCGCTCGTCAAGTGGCGATGAAACGCTACAACCCCAGCCAACTCTATACTCCTACCGTGAATCTCGAGTTGGGCACGCATTACTTCCGCGGCATGGTCGACCAGTTCGGCGGATCGTTCGAGCAGGCGCTCGCCGCCTACAACGCTGGTTCAGACCGTGTGGTCGATTGGATGGGGCAGGGAAAGTATCGCGATTCAGCAGAGTTCGTTGAATCAATTCCGTTCACCGAAACCCGCGAATACGTGCAGGCCATCATGCGGAACGCCAGTGTGTACCGGCAACTGTACGGGACGCCGTAGCTTCTTGCTGACTTCCTCTCCGTGGATGTCGCGAATTTAGTGTGACAAGGGCGACCATTCGCGGGTCTCTTCTCATGTCCCGCTATTCCATCCGCAAGGCCTGGGTCGGGTTGATGGATGCGGCGCGATGCGCGGGGATCCAGGCTGCGACTAACGCAACCACGACCAGGACTACCGGAACCATCGTGAACGTCACGGCGTCGTGCGGTTGAATTCCGTAGAGAAAACTGGACGATAACTTTGCCAGCATCCACGCGGCGGGCCAGCCTAGTGCTATGGCGGTGAGCGTCAAGGACAGGCCACGGCGGAGAACAAGATTCAGAACTGCGGAGGGGCGCGCGCCCATTGCCATACGGATGCCGATCTCGCGAGTGCGGCGTGCCACTGCGAAACTCATGACGCCGTAGAGACCTATTGTTGCGAGCACGAGTCCGATTGCACCGAAAATTCCGAAGAGCAGCGCCGCTACGCGCGGAAGGATGTAGGCTGCGCGGACGTGCTCGTCCATGGTTTCGAGATTGTAGACGGCCATGTCCGGATCGAGGTTGTAGACCTCGCGCCTGAGAGCCGCAGCGATGCCAGCAGGATTTCCGGGAGTGTGGACGATGAGGGTGTATCCCATGCCGGAGGGATCATTGGCGACGCTTTGATCGAGCGAGCGATAGAGGATGGCGCGCGTATCTTCGCCGAGAGTGCGCGACTTGGCATTTCCGACGACGCCGATGATTTGGTATGTCGAGCCTCCGCCGTCGACGCGCTGGCCGATTGGATCTGCTCCGGCAAACAGCCTCTCGGCGAAAGCCTTGTTGATGACGGCGACGCGAGGTCCGTTGGCGGTTTCATGGCTGAAGTCGCGCCCTGCCAGGGCTGGTATTCCAAGCGCATTGAAGAAACCGGGCGTCACCATGTAGAGGTCTGCGGTGGGGACAGATGGGGCGTCCTTCTGAGTGCGCCCGACGACTGTGAAACCGTCGCTACGATTGCCGCCGGAAAGCAAGGGCACATCGGAGCAAACTGCGGCGTCTACGCCGGGGAGCGCCGCGGCGCGTTCGCGCAATTGCTCGAGAAAAGCGCTGGTCTTCGAAGGCGAGTAGCCGTTCAGACGCGGATCCACGTGAAGCAGGAGCAAGCCGCGCGTCCTGAAGCCGATGTTGATTTCGGAGGCGCTCTCGAGACTGCGCAGAAACAGGCCCGTCAGCGCAAGCAGGACGACAGCCATGGCTACCTGCGCTACAACCAAGACACTGCGTGCGCGGAAACGACCTCCTGCCGCTGCGAATCCGGAGTCTGCCTTCAGCGCGTGCGCGACTCTCGGTCGCGATGCCGCCCACGCGGGCGCCATGCCAAGAAGAAGCCCGCAAAGCACGCTAATGAGGAAGGTGTAGGCCAGTGTGCGTCCATCGATACTCACCTGCGTATCAAGCGGAATGGGAGCGGGCATCTTCAGCGACGACAGCGCTCCGGTCGACCAAAGCGAAAGCATCACACCGAGTGTTCCGCCCGCCAGACCTAGAAAAAGGCTTTCCAGCAGAACGAGACGAAGCAAGCGTCCGCGACTGGCGCCCAGGGCGAGGCGTACGGCCATCTCGCGCTGGCGATTGATGGATTGCGCGAACAGCAGGTTGGCCACGTTGAATCCCGCGATCGCGAGTAATAGAAGAACGACGATCGACAGTGCCGTGAGAAACATCAGTGCCATGCTGCGGTAAAAAGGCGGCAGGGATCCCGCTTGCTCGAATACAAAGTGATTGCCTTTGTCGGTAGCTGGATAACTGACGGCGAGGCGATCGGCAATGGTGTTGAGTTGAGCAGTTACCTGGTCACGGGTGACTCCGGACCGGACGCGGCTGATGAGCGACAGCCAGTGATATTCGCGCGAATCATGCGGAGGCAGGCTGGCCGCAAGTTCGGGAGTCATGTCGAGTGGAATCCAGAACTCCGCATTGATGATTTGATCGATGCTGTGAAAAGCGGCTGGGACGATGCCCGCTACTGTGAAAATGTGTCCGGAGAGGGTGACTGTCTTGCCGACGATCTCTTTATCGCTGTTGAAGCGGCGCTTCCAAAGTCGTTCGCTGAGAACGACGACTGGGGCTTTCTCGTCGGCATCGTGAAAACCTGCGCCCATCACCATTGGCAATTGAGCCACGCGGAAGAAGTTGGGAGTCACGCCCTGGCCCCAGACGCGCTCGGGTTCGGAGCCTCCACTGATCGACGCAGGGACGAGATCGTCATACGCGGCAATGTCAGAAAGGTATGTGGCTTGTTCGCGAAGGTCGTTGAAGACGGGCCACGGGAATTGATTACAGCAGCGATCGCCGTCGTGGTTGATGTGCAGCGACAACAACGTGCTGGGATCGCCCACGGGCGCTGGACGCAACACGAAACGGCTAACGATGGAGAAGATAGTGGTGTTGGATCCGATGCCCAGACCGATCGAGAGGATCGCCACGGCGGTTACGAGACGGTTCCGCGTGAGAGAGCGCAAGCTGTAGTGAATATCGCGGAGCAGGGAGTCGAGCCTGGGAAGGCCCTGACGTTCGGCGTAAGCATCATGCGCTTGCGCTATGCCGCCGGAACGAATCAGCGCCTGCCGGCGTGCTTCTTCGGGACTTAGTCCATTTTGGACGCCGCGCTCGGTATCCATGGCGACATGGGTCTCAAGTTCGTCGGCGAAGTCTTTGCTGTACGATGCTCCGCGCAGAGTGTTGATCAG
>Ga0335069_10007897_pt1 | contig 15285 bp, 11 predicted proteins | sample Lox_Sample_11_FD_206714 | JGI IMG/M metagenome (GOLD analysis project Ga0335069, IMG submission 206714) | Soil microbial communities from Loxahatchee National Wildlife Refuge, Florida, United States - Lox_Sample_1.1 | ecosystem: Environmental > Terrestrial > Soil > Wetlands | place: USA... | reverse complement strand
GTGCCCCGTGTGTCTCCCATGTGGTCCGGGCCCCATGGGAGACACACGGGGCACTGTCCGGGGACTCCAAGGGCCCACACAGGGCGGCCGCGCGGAAGCGGGAGGCGGGTATCGCAGGCTTGGGAAAGAGCGAGTTCCTGCAGTGCCAGGGGCAGTCCCACCGCGGGACTGGAACTGACCTGCCGCGCCGGGGCCGGGGCCGCTCGGGATTGATGGCGAACACCATTGCATCGAGGCGTTGAATGAGGCTTTTCCCGTGAGCGGCTGGCTTGAGACTGTGCGGCGGCATCGCCTGACGATAGTGGGGTTGGCGGTGGCACTGCTGCTAGGCAGTTGGATGGTATCGAGCCTGCTGGCTCCCTACCGCGACCGGATTAAGGAGTCCATTCGCCAGGGCGGCTACCCGGCGACCATGTCAGAGCTGGATGCCTGGTATCCTTCCGTCCCGCCCGCGGAGAATGCCGCGTTAGTCTATACCAATGCGTTTGCGCTGTTGACGAATGCGACTGGACCAAATTCCGCGATCACCACTGCCCTGCCGCCCATTGGCCGCGCCTTTTCCCCCGATGAGGAAGCCGCACTGAAAGCCGAGCTGGCCGAAAACGCCGCGGCCTTGCGGCTGATCTACTCGGCTCCGGCTTCGGGGCGTAGCCACTACGCCGTGCGGCTGGAGGCCGGGTTCGATGGGATGCTGCCTCACCTGGCGAAGACCAAGCAGGCGGTGACACTGCTGAGCGCCGCAGGTCTGATGTACGCGAGCGACGGCGACGCCGAGCGGGCGACGCAAGCCTTCCTGGCGGCAGCACGTGTCGCCGACTCGCTGGCCGAGGAACCCACAGTGGTCTCGCAGTTCGTCCGATGTAACGATTGGGCTTGGCTGCTCCAAGGGCTGGAGCGGGCCCTCAGCCTGACGCGCTTCAGCGACGGGCAGTTGGCAGCCATGCAGAAGCTTGTCCTGGAGGCAGAGCGACCCCGCGCTATGGCTCGCGCCATGGCGGTCGAGCGGGTCTGCGGGCTGAATGTCATGACCGACCCCAAGGGGTCGGCGACCGCCGTGCGGAGCCAAGGTGGGCACCGCCAGTGGCATGGGATCGCTGGGTCGGTGTGCATGGGACTGTTCTGGGCGACGGGCCTCCAGCGGAAGGACACCTCGTTCTATGCTGAGAGGATGGCGGAGCACATCGCCGCGTTGGAGCTGCCTTACCCGGAGCGGGCGAAGGCCGGCAACCAGGTGGCGGCGCTCACGAATCCCTCCAACCGCCTCTGCATCTTCTCCCGGATGCTCCTCCCGGCGCTGGTGGCCGTGCCTGGGCGCGATGCCAAACATGTGGCTACCGTTCGCACGGCGGCCGCCGCGCTCGCGGTCGAGCGCTTCCGCCTGGCCCACACCAACGCCTTACCTGAGCGGCTCGACCAGGCAGCGCCTTACTGCTGCACCAACCTGCCGGCCGACCCGTTTGATGGGCAGCCCCTGCGCTATAAAACCCATGGTGGCAGCTACGTGGTCTATAGCATAGGGAGCGACGGCAAAGACGATGGCGGCGTCGTGTGGGACGCCAACTACAGCAAGGTGCGGCAGGACATCTCGATCCTAGTGAGGCACTGAACGAAGGTGCGGGTTGGGCCCAAGGCGTGTCGCAATTTCAACGGATGGGCACGAAGGCCCTGTCCCGGAGGGACAATCGAGATTAGCCCAGCGCTTTAGCGCTGGGAGCAGCGCGAGCGGGCGTCGAGTCCCGAAGGGACGGCTGAATCCGAATGCCAGCACAAACCGCTCGGCCGTCCCTCCGGGACTCGGGCCGCGCCGGACACGCTTCCCAGCGCTAAAGCGCTGGGCTAATCTCGAATGTCCCTCCGGGACAGGATGCCACCAAATTGGCCACAACCAGAGGGGTTAAGCCAGCGCCGCCTGCTGGAAGCGTCCGTACCTGAGCGCCAATGTGGGGAGCACCAGCAGGTTCAGCGCAGTCGAGGTCAGCAGCCCGCCCAGAATGACAATAGCCATGGGCCCTTCGATTTCGCGGCCCGCCTCACCGGTGCCGAGCGCCAGGGGGAGCAGCCCTAGCCCAGTGACGGTCGCGGTCATTAAAATCGGCATGAGCCGCTCGGAGGCTCCCCGCATCACAGCCTCCGCTCCCCAGGTCATGCCTTCCACGGTGACGAGATGCTCGAAATGCGAGATCATCATGATGGAGTTGCGCGTAGTGATGCCGAAGAGCGTGACGAAGCCTACCAGCGAGCCGATAGTGAGGGAACTCTCGCCGGGCGCCAGGACGCTGGTCAACCAGACCGCGAGGACGCCGCCCACCAGCGCAAAGGGCACGTTGACGAGCACCAGCAGCAGGTTGCGCCAGTTGTGGAACACAACGCTCAGCAACAGCAGGATCCCCACCGCCGCGATGCCGGATTTGAGCAGCAGCTCCCGTTGCGCCTTTTGCTTGGCCTCGGCGGCGCCGCTGAACACGGCGTAGGTGCCCGGCGGGAAACCCACCTTCGCGGCCACAGCCCGCCGGGCGTCAGCGACAAAGGACGAGACGTCCCGCCCTGTTACGCCGCAGGTGACCGTTTGGCGGCGCCGCCCGCCCTCGTGGAGGACGGAAGGTCGGCCACTCGTGATAAATACGTCTGCCAGTTCGCGCAGCGGCAAGCGGGAGCCCGCTGCATTGCTCAGCAGGAGAGACCCAATGCTCTCGGGATCCTGGCGGTCCTCCGGGGCGAGGATCACCGCGACGCCAGCCGTCTGGTTCTCGCGGTGGGTCTGAGCCACGACGGCGCCCTGGTAGGCAGTCTGCACAGCATCCAACACGTCCACGGGTCGGAAGCCGAATTGCGTGAGCCGATCCGGCCGCAGGCGGATTACGCAGCGGGGCGAGCCCAGCGTGGCCTTGGCCTTCACGTCGGCGTGGCCAGGAACTGAGTCGAGAACCTTCTTAACTTCCTGTGCCTTGGCATCCAGCACGTCCAGGTCATCGCCGAAGATGTTCACCACGACGGGCGAGGTTTCCCCGGTGATCGTCTCGCCGATGCGGTCGCCGAGAAAGGTGACCACGTCGTACTGGATGCCGGGGAACTTGGCCAGGATGGCGCGAATCTCGTCCGTCATTTTCTCCTCCTCCTCGCCCGAGAGCGGCTTCAGTTCGACGTGGAACTCGCAGCGCTCCGGTCCCCAAGGGTCCTCGCCCAGTTCGGCGCGCCCGATCTGCTGCTCAACGGTGGCTACGTTCGTGTTGGCGAGCAGCGCCTCCGACACGAGCGCGCCCATACGCAACATCTCCGGCAGCGATGTCCCCGGCGCGGCGGTCACCTGCAGCACGCGGTGGCCTTCGCGGAAGTCCGGCAGGAAGTCCCCCCCGAAAAAGGGAAGCCGAGTGGCCGCGGCGATGCACAGCAGGGCGACCGCCGCCATGACCAGCCGAGGCCAGCGGGCGACGAACCCGAGCACCCGACGGTAGCCCCCCTTCATCCAGTGCTGCAGGCGCGGTTCCTCCGCCTTGCGCGCCCCCCGGTGGAAGATGAAAAACGCCAGTGCCGGGGTGACGGTCAGGGCGACCAGGAGCGAAGCCATGATCGCCAGGATGTAGCTCAGGGCCAGCGGCGCGAAGAAGCTGCCTTGGAGCCCAGTCAACGTGAGCACGGGCAGGAAGATCAGGGCCACGATGAAGGTGGCATAGACCACGGCCCGCCTCACCTCCAGCGAGGCACCCAGAACCACGCTGAACACAGGGCGCGGCTGCGCCAGGGCCTTGTTCTCGCGCAGCCGCCGGAAGATGTTCTCCACGTCAATGATCGAGTCGTCCACGACCTCGCCCAGCGCGATAGCCAGGCCCCCCAGCGTAATCGTGTTAATCGTGATGCCACACCAGTCCATGACAATAACCGCGGTCAGGAGCGATAGCGGGATGGCGGTGAGCGAGACGCAGGCGGTCCGTATGCTGCCCAGCAAGAGCAGCAGCACGACCGCCACCAGGATGCCGCCCAGAGCCAGCGAATGCTGCATGTTCGCCAGCGAAGTCTCGATAAACGTCGCCGGCCGGTGCAGGCGCGGATAGAGGGTGATGCCTTCTTTGGCCAGCACCGGCTTCAGTTCTTCGAGGGCTGCCTCCAGCACCCGGGTGACCTCCATGGTATTGGCCCCGTATTGGCTGGACATCGTCATCAGCACACCCGATCGGCCCATGATAGTGGTGTCGCCCACCTTCGGCTCAGCGCCCTCGACGACCCGCGCCACGTCCTTGAGCCGGACACTCACGCCGTTCGTGTGCGCAACGACCACGTCGCCCAGCATGGCCGCGGTCAGCGCCTGGCCTTCGGTCTGGAGGGTGATGCGCTGGTTGCGGTTCTCGATGAAGCCGGCGCCCATGACGCCGGTGGCCACGCGCGCGGCGGCCAGCACGTCCGAAAGGGCCAGGTTGCAGGCCAGCAGGCGGTCGGGCAGGACCTGGATTTGCAGTTGCCGCACCTCGCCGCCGAACGTGCTGCACTTGGCGACGCCTGGGACCGACAGCAGCCGCGGCTTGAGCGTCCAATCGGCGAAAGTCCGCAGCTCCATCGGCGTGAGCTTATCGGTCACCAGGCCGATCTTGAGCAGGTCCATGGTGGACGAGGTCAGGGGCGTCATGCGCGGCCTCTTCACCGCGGCCGGCAGGGTGCCGGCGGTCTCGGCGAGCGTCTCCGCGAGCATTTGCCGCGCGCGGAAGACGTCGCTGCCTTCCTTAAACACCGCCGTGATGACCGACAGGCCCTCGATGGATTCGGAGCGAAGGGATTCCAACTCCCCCAGACCGTTAATACGTGTCTCAATGGGAAGGGTCACGAGCAGCTCGACCTGCTCGGGCGACAGGCCGGGGCACTCGGTCTGGATGGCGACCTGCGGCTGGACGAAGTTGGGGAAGACGTCGAGCTTGGCGTTGCTGGCCACGTATAGTCCGTAGCCGAGCACCACGCACGCCAGCACCAGGATGACGCCGCGGTACTTAAGAGAGAATCGAACGAGGGCCTGGAGCATTACGGCGACTCGAGTTGGTTCTTTAGCTCCTCCGAAAGCAATTGCTGCGCACCCGTTGTGACTACCTTCTCTTGAGGCTTGAGACCTTCGCGAACGAACCAGCCCTGCTCGAGCGGTTGGTCCAGCGCGGCTTGCCGGCGCTCGAAGGTATCCTCGCCGGTCTGCACGTAAACCCAGGTCGCGCCGTTGAAGCGGACGACGGCGTCCCGCGGCAAGGCGACCCCGGATTGCGGCGCACCGGGTAGCGCGAGGAACCCAGTGACGGCGGCGCCCGGCGCAAGGTGGTTCGTGTTGGGCGCCACGAGGCAGATGTACCCGCGGCTCTGCAATTGCGGGTCAACTACCGGAGCCTGCCCGAGGAACTGCGCCTGGATGGGCTGACTGGCCGCAAGGCTCAGCAGCCGAACTCCGGCGGGAGCCGTCGGCAGCGCCTGGCCGGCCGGCAGATCGAGCTCGACCAACGCGCTTTGCAGGGCGCTTAAAGACTGCACGAGTTCAGGGAGGTCGTGGCGATCGGCAATGACCGTCCCCCAGCCGGAGAGCACGCGCATCCGGGCCGCTTCCATTTGGGCCTGGTCGCGGGCGGCGGCGGCTTCGGCTGTCTGCAGCATGCGCTCCGAAGCGTTGTTCTCGACGGCCAGCGTCTTCAAGCGCTTCAGCTCCGCCCGCGAAGCCTGGCTCGCCGCCTGGGCGGAGACATACTCGGCGACCAGCGAGCCGAGCGGGGAGGGATCCAGCACGCGCCCGTATGCCTTCATCTCAGGTTTAAGCTCGGCCGCGGCCAGCGGAATCGTCTGCAGGCCCATGGTTTTCTGCGTCGCCGCATCCAAGGTAATCACCACCTCGCCATTGGTGCCACGCTTGACGCGCGATTCAGGCTCCGCGGCTTTGGCGGAAGGCTCGGCAGGGGGTTCCTTCGTTGAAGGCGAGCAACCGGTCACGAGCGCTGTGAAGCCGGCCAAGGCCAGCGCGAGCCCAAGGAAGGTCAGGGAGCCGTTTGCCGCCCGGCGGAGGATCCAATAATCGCGGCGCCCCGCCGAGACGCGGCTAACAGATGAAGAGTTCATGGGGAGGATGGATGGGCATCGCTGGCTTTGGAATCGAAGATCGCCGCTGGTAATTCCAGCGGACGCTGAACGGCGTCCTCTAGCGCCCCGACGGCCTGCTGCAGTTTCACCTGGGCATCGAGCCGCGTTAGCTCGACCGTGCTCGTTTCCAACTCGGCGCCCATTAGTTCCAAGCGATCTGCGGCCCCTGCCTCGAGCTGCTCTTGGACACTACGCTGCTGCGTGGCCTGGGCCGAGGCCAGCTCCTGGAGGGCTGCGAGATTGGTCTGACCGGCGCGAAACGAGGCTACGGCAATATCAACGTCGGTCATCACCTTTGACTGAAGCGCGAGGAACCGGGCGGCGCTGGCCTCGCGGCGGGCCGAGGCTTCCGCGATAGCCCCCTTATGCTGGTTGAGCAAGGGAAGTTCGACCGTCGCCCCGATCTGCCAGTCGCTTTCGCTGGCACTCCCTGCGTTCCACGAATAGCCCGGCGCCAGGTGGATGTCGGGATATTGGCGGGCCACCTCCAACTGCAGCGCCGATTGGGCGGCGGCGTACTCGGCGAGGGCAGACAGAACGTCCGCCCGGCCCAGGAGCGCGACGCGGCGCACTTCGCTCGAAGTCAGCGCCGCCGTTCCCGCCGGCAGGGTGAGATCGAATTGCACTTCCACGTCCTCGAGGGCAGTTGCGGGCAGCCCGAGCGCGCCTGCCAGCCGCGGGCGGGCTTCGGCGAGCACACGTTGCGCGTCGGTCAGGTCAGCGCGCGCGCGGATGAGCGCGAGCCGGGCGAGGTTGAGCTCAGCCGAGGAAATGGCGCCGGCCTGGAGTTGCTGCCGGAGCCGGGCCACATAGGCTTCGCGCAGGTCGGCTTCGTGCTGGAGCAAGCCCAGCCGACGCCGTGCGGCGACAAGGTCGAGCAGCACAGCCCGTACCTGGCTGCGCACCTGCCAGGCGGCCGTTGCGACCTTAAGGCGGGCGGCTTCCGCCTGGTGCCGCGCCTGCTCGGTTCGAAGGCGCCGCTTGCCGGCCGTCTCGATGGGCAGGTCAACTACCAACCCCGGTATCCAGGGATTTGCTTCGGGCACCGGCTCATGGATGAGCGACCACGTGGCGGTGGGATTCAGCCATTCACTGGCGGTCTTGACGCCTCCCGCGGCGGCGCGCCAATCCGCGCGGGCGACCTCCAGGCTCGGATGGTAGTAGAACCCCGCGAGGGTGAGCATGTCTAGCGTCCAGGGGCCGGCTGGCCAATTCGTCAGCTCACGGTGCAGGTTCGTCTCCAGGAACGTTTTCAGTGCGGGACTGTCGAGCGAACGGCTCTCCAGGCGGGTAGCCGTTTGCGCCGGCGAGATAGGCTCCGAACGAAATCGCGCGCATCCCGCCAGCAGGCCCAAGGCAGCAATGGCCAACGCAGGCTTCAATGAATTGCTAATGAATGGCACCCGCCCCGCGAGAAAGCAAGACCCAGGCAGATTCATCTCGCCCGGTGAACAAGGCGTCCAGTGCCGGGCTAATTCATGGCGAGCTGCGCTGTTGGAAGTCGCTGGCGCTGACGTGGTAAGCCTGGTGATGTTGGAATAAATCAAGCATCTTGCGGTATTCCTCCAGCATTTGAGCATTCCCGGAGGCCTCGACGAGGTCGCACGCGTTCTGGGCCGTGCTGATTGCTTCCTCGAACTTGCCGGCCTCGGCCAGCGCGGCGGCGAGCGTGTTCAGGAAACTGGGGTCTTTGAAATGTGTAAGCTCGCAGGCCCGGCGGGCCAGCGGGACGGCCTCGGCACCGTTGCGCAGCGCGGGGTCGGCCGCCACCGCAAGTATCCGGGCGAGGTTGTTCAGGCAGACAGGAACATCCTGTCGTTGCGCCAAAATCAGGCGGTACTGCTTGGCTGCTCCGGCAAGCTCACCCCGCTTCAGAAGTTCCAACGCCAGCCGCTCCCGCACCATAGCGCGCGCGTTCGGGTCTTTTGAATTTGCCTCCAGCGCCGAGTAGAGTGCCGTGACGGCATGGTCGTCCTGACCGAGACTAAAATACAGCTTCGCCAGCCTAAGGTATCCCACGAAGTTATTCCGCGGGGTAACGTCCACGACATGTTTGTACAAGGTCACATCATCACGCCAGAATCCCAACTGATGCCGGGTATCCACGCCGCAGGCGACCAGGCAGGCGCATCCCAGGCAGACAGCAGCCGTCCGAAATACCGGGGACCGCGCGACGAGCGCCGCACTCCCCCATACGAGGACGATGAACAGCCCGATGGAGGGCAAATAGGTATAGCGATCGGCCACTGATTGCAGCCCGACCTGAACAATCCCAATCACCGGCAGCAGCATTACCAGGAACCATGCCCAGCCCACGAACAACCAGGGGTAGGCGCGCCGGAAGTGGATTCCAGCCAGCAACAACAAAGCGAGCAGCAGCAATGAACCCAACGCGGCAGAGATGGGTGGAGTGGCATAGGATAGCGGATAGTAAACTGCCAAGTGCGCGGGCCAAAACACCTTTCCCAGGTAGAGGCTGTAGGACACCAAGGCATGGAGACAACGTCCGAACAGGGTGGTGTGTTCCATCGACCCAAAGGCATCGCCTTTGCCTTGCGCCCATAGGGTAAGCAGGCACGAGGCGAGGCTCGCGAAGACGAACGGGATTTTCTCAACCAATAGCGGACGCCATGCGGCAAGAAACGGTTTCCAGATGGGGGCTGAGGGGAACTCGATCCGCGCGAGCGGCCAGAAATCGAGGAGCAGCAGCACGAGCGGCACCGATACGAGCATGGGCTTGGCCATCAGCCCCAGGAGGAAAAGAGCCAACGCCAGCAGGTAGTTCCAGGTCGTTCTATGGCGCACGTAATGGGTGTAGGCCAGCAAGACCAGCATGAAGAAAAGGCCGCTCAAAACGTCCTTGCGCTCGGCGATCCAGGCTACCGATTCGACATGCAACGGATGGATGGCAAAGAATGCCGCCACAAGGAAGCTGCGCCAGCGCGCGCCGGTGACCAGGCAGAGCCAGAGGAAGAGCAGGGCGGTATTGGCCACGTGAAACCCCAGGTTCTCCCAGTGCGCGGTCTGGGCATCCAGACCGAACAAATCGCAGTCGCACATATGCGACAGCCAGGTGACCGGGTGCCAGTTGCCGGAATAAGCCGCGGTGAATGCCCAGAGAAGGCTGTGCCCGCTTATGCCCGAGCGGACGACCGTGTTATTGCACACGTAATCGTAATCATCCAAGCGAATAAACGGCATCGAGCCCACCGGCCAGAAGCACACCGCCGTGATCAGCATCAGCCCGGAAACCAGGAGGCTCTTATCTCGGATCAGAGGAACCATTTAGCGCATTTTGGGCACCGAGTCGCGCGCGCCTGCTTGTACTGGACCCTGCGGGGAGGAATCAGCCGTGGGCGGATCAGTGGTAATTCAGCTCTTTCAGGAACGGTTCCAGCCCGGACATATACGGTTCAAGGTATTTCTCGTAATTCCGCCAGCGCCCGATCGCCGTTCGATAAAGTGGCTTCTTTACCTCCGCTTGGGACGGGGAGTTTATGCGCTTCGTGCGCGCGTGCTCGTAGAATTTCAGCACATTATCTTCAAACCCCACGCCCAGAAAATCCAGCACTGACCGGGCCACCTTCGGCAGGTCCTCCACCATCTCTTCGTAGCGGACCTGCATCGCCTGGCGTCCCATGCGCGGGACCATCGCCCGCCAGAACTCCATCACATTGGCATATTGGCTCACGGTCCCGCCCAGAGTTAGGTAGGCGGAACTGACCGGCGTGAGCGTCAGCGATTGCATGAAACAGCTCATCACCACGTCCCGCGGGTCGCGCAACGCGACCAGGAACTTCGTCTCGGGGAAAACACGCACGAGGACCGGGACCATGACGTTCACGCCTGGATTCTTGTCCACCAGCAGCCGGTTGCCGATGGGTTGCCGCAGGTACATTTCCGCGCAGCGGAAATAGCTCTCACGCAACTGGCAGAGCAGGCTGGGCGGAGCCGAGTCCAGCATCTGAAAAATACCCGCGCCGGCTGGGAAATCCCGCCCCATGGGCCGGTATATCTCGTCATGGATCAGTGTAGTCTCTTCAAGGCTGATGATGTCGCTGTGCGCATCGAGCACCTGTTCGAGCAAGGTGGTGCCGGCGCGCGGGTGGCCAGCGAGCAGGGCGATCCGCCGCGGGGGTTGGAGCTTGCCGGCGGCCGCACGCCATCGGTCCAGGATAGCGGTGGTGATGCATTGCGCCATTTCGAGATTGAGCTTTTGCATCTGCTGGAGCGGAGCGGCCAAAGGCCCGGCTTGGGTGCGTTGAATCGCCTTCCCTTCCAACAACGCGTTCATGGCCTCGTCGTATTGGCCCGCGCCGTCCAGAATGCCCGCCAGATAGTATGCTGCGCGAACGCGAATCAGTACCTCAGCCGCGGAGTTCGCCACAAGCTCCCGGAATTGGGATTCCGCCTCGTTCATTTGGCCGCGCTGTTGCTGGATCACCGCTCGTCTAAGCAACACGCCTGGGTCTTTCCGGTCAATCTGGGCCGCGCGTTCGACCACTTCCGCCGCCTCGTCAGTCCGCTTGTCAAGAAGGTAGATGTCCGCCAGCGAGGTCAGCGCGCGAACCGAAACACCCTTCTTCTGGCTGGCGCGCTCGAGGTACCCCAGCATCGGATCCAGGTTTTTGAAATTACAAACTGCCGCCGCTTGCTCGAGAACTTCCACGCGCCCTTGCGAAAGCTGCAGCGCTTTCTCAAGGCAGCGTTCGACGGCGGGATAGTCGTAACGCAGCCCGTGGGCGCGCGCCAGGTCGAGATGGAGGCTCGGGTTGGACGGTTCTTTCTGGACTGCCTGTTGGAGCAAGCTGATGCTTTTCTGATAATCCTGCCGCGCCCAGGCCTCGCTGGCTTCCCGGCAAAGTCGGTCGACTGCCTTGTTGGGTTTGTTTGGCTGTTGCTGACTCATCTAAAACGGTGTCTGAGTATGAGGGTGGCGCCAGAAATGTCCATCAGGTTCTGCTGGGACGCGCTAAAGCCCGCAGAAAGCAGAAAGGCCGCCATTGCTGGCGGCCTTTGGGTTCATAAATCAGGACTCAGGATTTCCTGCGACGGAGCAACAGCGCGGCGAATCCGCCCAAGGCTCCCAAGGCGACGGTCGAGGGTTCAGGGATAGCGCCAAGCAGGATTTGGGCACTGTAGATATCCCCAGCGAGGCCGATGAGGCTGGTGCTGACGCCGTATCCAAATTCGCCAATGGCTATGGGGCGATTATAATCGTCCCCGTATTGGCCCTTCATTCCCGACCCCGCGCTGACGAGGGTGGGGTTGCTGCCGGTGGTGTCGATCAACAGGCTCGCGATGCCCACCGGATCGCTGCCGACCTGTCCACTGACGTTGAATCTCATGCTCACGTCGTACCAGGTATTCTGATTGATCGTGGTGGAGGCTACAACCTGCTCGTTTCCAACGGTCGAATTGTCGCTCGCATTCATGGTCATCTCCAGCGTCGCCGTACCACTGGCCGTCGTGACCAACTGCAGGGATTCGGTACCCGCGTAATCAATCAGTTTTTGGATGTGAGTAAACTGAGTAGAATCCGTTCCATTCCACAAGAAGTCAATGTTGTAGGTGAAACCGCCAGCGCTCAAGACTGCTGCATTGTTCAGCAACTGGTCGGGGGTAACCTTGATACCGCCAGCGGTGCGAGAAGGTAGATCCAGTGAGCCGGTCCCAGCCGCCGCCCACGATGGAACAGCCGTCGTTGAGTAGTTACGGGTACTGCCAGTCATGGCCCCGGTGTTGCTCGGAGTGCCCTGATCGGTCACGACCGTGCCCGTACCAGCCCATGACGCGGGGAAGTTGGCGGTAAACACATTTTGAGCATTCGCGGACGAGGCCGCCAGCCCGAATACGGCGGCAACCGCCGATATTGGTGTGAACGTTCTAATGGTAGGTTTCTTCATAGAAATGACTCTCTCAACTGTTCAGGTTTTTAGTTTATGCCGCTATACACGGGCGCTACGAGGCAAACCTTTGCCACGTACTGCTCTATCGTTCAAGGTGAAAAACATAAAAATGTGATGCCCCTTGGGAAGGCTGGCCCGCATTGTGCTGTCCGGCCCCGCATTCCGAGCCGAGCCAAGTCCTTCCGAACCCACGCTGGCCAGCCAGGGACCGCCCTTACCGGCTACCCGCCGGTAGATAAGGGGTAACTCGCCGCCTCCGCGTCCCGCCTGCCGTCCGCAGGTCCGGCCACCGCGTGGTGCTCCGGCGGGGGAGTCTCGCGCTCGGGCAGATTGGATTCCTCCATGCCGTCGGCCATACTGGAGCAGGAGGCGCAGACATTCGGGTTGCGGGAGCTGGCATTTGCCTCATCGTGCATGAGCTCGCCGCAACAGACACAAATACGCGGATTCATTCTCCTAGCTTGTATGATTGACAGCGGTGAAGCTCATGGGCGCACCTTGTGGACACCTTGGCCCTTGGGCCTCCTCCTGTTCGGCTCACCCGGCGAGCCCTCCCCAGGAAGGCACCACCCCGGTTTGCGCACCGTGCCTTCACTTCAATTCGTTCTCCTAAAACCCTATCCAGAATAACCCTTGTCCAACAAGAGAGCAACAAGTGTTTTCCCTGCGGGAGCAGCATTGCCTCTGGCGTTGGGTCTCTAACCCGCTAGATTGTGCCTGGCACCAAATCGCCCGATGAGCAGCCCGGCCATTTACTACTTTGACAATAACGCCACGACGCAGGTCGCACCGGAGGTGATCGAGGCGATGCTGCCGTTCCTGCGCGATTACTGGGGCAATCCTTCGAGCACCTACGGTTTCGGGCGCCAGCTCGGCAGCCATTTGGATGAGGCGCGGGCGCGGGTCGCCGCCCTCATCAACGCGGAGCCGCGCGAGATCATCTTCACGAGCTGCGGCACGGAGAGCAACAACTCGGCGCTCCAGAGCGCGCTGACCACGCGGCCGGGCAAGACCCACGTGCTGACCACGGCGGTCGAGCACTCCGCCAACATCAAGTTCGGGGAGGCGCTCCAGAAGCGCGGCTACGCAGTCACCTATCTGCCGGTCGCGGCAGATGGTGCGCTGGACCTGGAGCGGCTGGAGCAGTCCATTCGGCCCGAGACGGCCATCGTCTCCGTCATGTGGGCGAATAACGAGACGGGCGTGCTGTTCCCGGTGAAAGAGATTGCGGCAATCTGCCAGCGCCGCGGCGTGCTCTTCCACACCGACGCCGTGCAAACACCCGGCAAGCTGAAGATAGACGTGCGGGCGCTCGGGGCGGATTTCCTCTCGCTCTCGGCCCACAAGCTCCATGCGCCGAAAGGCATCGGCCTGCTTTACGTGAAGCGCGGCGTCAAGTACCAGCCCTACGTGGTCGGCGGCGGCCAGGAACGGGGCCGGCGTGGCGGCACGGAAAACGTGCCGGGCATTGTCGGCTTTGGCCGCGCGGCGGAGTTGGCGATGGCCCGCCTGGGCGACGAGGACACGCGGGTGCGGAGCCTGCGCGACAAGCTGGAGGAGGGCATTCTCCAGAGCATCCCCGGCACCGCGCGCAACGGCGCCAAAGAGCCCCGCCTGCCCAACACGAGCAACATCGCCTTTGCCGGGGTCGAAGCCGAAGGCATCCTGATGCTGCTGGACCGGGCGGGCATTTGCGTTTCCAGCGGCTCAGCCTGCACAACCGGCTCGCTGGAGGCGTCGCACGTCCTGACGGCGATGGGCTGCAGCGCCGCGCGCGCCCGCAGCAGCATCCGGTTCAGTCTCGGCATCTACAACACCGAGGCGGAGGTGGATTACGTGCTCAAGCACTTGGCCGAGACGATCGCGCGGCTGAGGGCCGTGGCGCCGGTGGAGGAGAGCTTTAACGCAAAGGCGCAAAGGAGCAATGACGCAAAGGAGTCGGCAAGGGAGACAAGCTCCGCGTCTTGGCGTACCAGTGAATGACGGGCTTGGCCCGCGCGAACCCCCAGGTTCGGGGCTGGGCCTTTGCGTCTTTGCGCCTTTGCGTTAGAATTTCACCCCCGCCCTCCAGCTCAAGACGCGCTGGGCACGGCATTGAAGCGTTTGGCGATCTTGCGGACGAGGGCGCGGGGCGCGAGCCTGACGGCGAACGCGGGCACCTTGTTGCGCACGCCCGTGATCGCCACCACGCGCCCCGAGCGGTAGGCCCGGTGGCCTAATCGCGCCACGGCGGCCGCCGTCATGGAGACCTTCCGCGCGATGGGTTTGAACTTGCCGCCGGCGGCTTCGCCGAAATTGGTAGTCGTAGGGCCGGGGCACACAGCCGTGGCCGTGACGCCCGTGCCCGCGAGTTCCTCGGCCAGCGCCTCCGTAAACGAGAGCACGTAAGCCTTGGTGGCGTAATACACGGCCATGCCGGGGCCGGGCTGGAACGCCGCGGTCGAAGCGACATTGAGCACGCCGCCGCGGCGACGCTCGATCATGCCCGGCAGCAGCAACCCGGTCAGGTGGGTGAGGGAGGTGATGTTCACCTGCAGCATCTCGAGTTGGCGGCCCAGCGGCAGCTCGGCGAACCTGCCCTGGGCCCCAAACCCGGCATTGTTGACGAGCACGTCCACTTTAAGCCCGGCGGCTTGCAGGTGGGCCAGCAGGCGGTTGGGCGTGTCCGGGTGCGCGAGGTCGGCGGTGATGACTTGCGCCTGGATCTTGTGCTCCTTGCGCAGTTCGCCGGCCAGGTTCTCCAGCGCGATCCCCTTGCGCGCCACCAGCACGAGCCGGCAGCCGTCCGCCGCGAAACAGCGCGCAAGTTCCAGCCCGATGCCCGACGAGGCGCCGGTGACCAGCACCGTCTCTGTGCCTGGCGCTTTCAACTCCGGCTCAGGTCTCCTTCAGCCGTTGGGCGACCTTGTCCAGCAGGCGCTGGTAAGGCATCCGCCGGGCATTGGTGAGAGCGTGCTGGTCCTGAAAGAAAGAATCGCCTGCGTTCCGCACCATGTAGGCCTGGCACTGGAGCCGGTAAGCGCCGGCGCCAAGGTCCACAATCTGAGCCCGGACGCGGATGATGGTCTTTGCGCCGTAGTAACTGTCAACGAAACCGTTCTGGCCGATGTCATTCGCTCTTGTGCCCTCCTTCTGGAAAAGCATCTCATCGCCGCCGGCGTCGTAACCTACGTAGCCATCTTCCTGGAACACCTGGGCCGTCGCCTGGCGAATCTGCGCCGGGGAACGGTTCTCGATCCTCACCGAAGCGAAGCTGGCGCCAGAGGGCTGACCCAGCCGACAG
>Ga0335069_10007896_pt1 | contig 15286 bp, 17 predicted proteins | sample Lox_Sample_11_FD_206714 | JGI IMG/M metagenome (GOLD analysis project Ga0335069, IMG submission 206714) | Soil microbial communities from Loxahatchee National Wildlife Refuge, Florida, United States - Lox_Sample_1.1 | ecosystem: Environmental > Terrestrial > Soil > Wetlands | place: USA... | reverse complement strand
TTGCACGATCAGCTTGGCGGCGTCCGCAATCGCGGCCGCGTCGGCTTCGCGTACGATGGAAACATCGTTCGACATGGCGGCAATCTAGCCCCGGCAGACCGGCGGGTCAGCCCTTAGTTGCGGTGAGGTCCAGCGTCACCGTGACCTGATGGGCGACTGGCTGGGGCGCCGCCCATTCGCCCTGGCCGACACCGAAGTCGGTGCGCATGAGGGTGACCCGGCCGCTCACATGGGCGCGGTTGCCCTGGATCGCCAACTTGAACGGAAGCTCCAGGGGCCGGGTCACGCCGCGGATGGTCAGCCGCGCATCGGCGACGTACGAACCGTCGGCGAGGGCGCGAAATCCGGTGGTCTCGAAGCGCGCCGTGGGAAAGCGGTCGACGGCAAAGCCCAGCGCACCTTTGAGCCCGTCGTCGCCCTCGGGATAGTCGGTGACCACGCTGCCGGTCTCGACTGTGGCCGCCACGTGCGAATGGGCCAGGTCGGCAGGATCGAACTCGATATCCGCCTTCCACCGTTTGAAGCTGCCGTTGAGCGGTTCGCCGCTCCAGATCACGCTGAAACCGAGCTTGCTCGACGACTCCACGTTCCAATGCGCTGCAACGGCAGGCGTGGCAAGCGCCAGTCCGACCAACGCACACATGGCCAACTTCGTCACACGCCGCTCCGCAACTTGAGGCCGGGCAGCATCCGCAACAGCACGTTGTCGCCGCGGAAATAGTGGTGATACAGGGCCGCCCCGATGTGAAGCGGAATGAGCCCGAGCATCGACCATGCGAGCACGACATGAATGCTCTGGAAGGTCTCGTGATAGGGGTGGGCCTGGCTTCGCGTCAGGTCCGAAAGCCATGGAAATGCGGGCCAATCGAACAGATGCGGAATGCCGAACTGTCCGAACACAGGCGTGCCGTGTCCCATCGCGCCCGCTGAAACCATCATCCAGCCGGCGAGCGGAATCGCGACGATGAGGGCGTAGAACAGGTAATGCATGGAGCGGCCGGCAATGTGCATCCAGCGGGGCAATCCCGGCGGCGCAGGCGGCGCCGGATTGATCAGGCGCCAGACCAGCCGCAGCACGCTCAACGTCAAGACTGTCAATCCGATCGACTTGTGCAGGCCGATGACCTGGAACTTCATCGGATCGCCGCGGGCGTAGTCGTCGAAACTCAGGCCGAGATACAGATTGAGGATGATGAGCGCGGCGATGATCCAGTGCAGGGTCATCGCAACAGCGCCGTAGCGCGCCGACGGATTGCGGGCGGAAGTGCTCATGTCAGCCTTTCTGGTACTGGAAGAGGGCTTCGATCACGAGCTTGACATCGTCGCTGACCAGCGGTTCCCAGCGCATGCCGGTGATGCCGAAGTCCGTGCGCTTGACCGTGGCCGTTGCCGAGAACCCGACAGCGTAGGCGTCGCTCATCGGATTCAGCGCGCCACCGTGGAAAACCACATCGAGCGCCACCGGCCTGGTGACGTTCCTGATCGTGAGTTCGCCCGAGATCGTGCCGGTGTTGGGGCCGGTGCGCGTGATGGATGTCGATCTGAACGTCGCTGCCGGAAACCTGCCGGCGTCGAACACGTTGGGGCCCTCGAGCTCGGTGTTGAGCGCGGGGCTCGGCGTGTCGACGCTCATCATGTCGATCTGGATGGTGACCGCGCTTTTCTCCGGCTCCGCGGAATCGAAGTTCAGCGTGCCGGATACCTTGTCGAAGCGGCCCCAGTAGTTGGTCGTGCCCTGGTGGAAGACCGAGAACAGGACTTGCGTGTGCAGTCCCACCACCGCATAGCGCCCGGTCGGCGCCTGCTTGACGTCGCTGGAGACGCCCTGCGCCGAGGCGGGCAGCAGGGTCAGCACCAAAGCGGCCGCAATGAGCGAACAACGCATGCACATTCCTTTCGGCGGACTCGAAGCGTAATTGTATGGTCCGCAGGCGGAAGCGCCAAGCTCGGCGAGGCTTGAACCCGCCCCCCAAGGGCGACAAATTTCTGTCATGCGATGGAATAAAGAGGGCTGCGATGCCGCTTTCCGGAAAGACACTTTTCATCACCGGCGCAAGCCGGGGCATCGGTCTTGCCATCGCGCTAGGGGCTGCGCGCCAAGGCGCGAACATCGTGGTTGCGGCCAAGACCAAGGTGCACCATCCCCGCCTGCCCGGAACGATCCACAGCGCGGCGGCCGACATCGAGGCGGCGGGAGGCAAGGCGCTGGCGGTGGCGTGCGACATCCGCTCGGAAGAGGACGTGAACGCGGCGGTGGCCGCGGGCGTGGCCCGCTTCGGCGGCATCGACATCTGCGTGAACAACGCGAGCGCACTCTACCTGCGCGGCACGCTCGACACCGAACTCAAGCGCTACGACCTGATGCACCAGGTGAACGCGCGGGGAACCTGGTTGGTCTCGAAGGCGTGCATCCCTCATCTCAAGCGCGCCGCCAATCCGCATGTCCTGATGATCTCGCCGCCGCTCGATCTCGACCCCAAGTGGTTCCGCAATCACACCGCCTACACGACGGCGAAGTACGGCATGAGCCTGTGCGTGCTCGGCATGGCCGCCGAGTTCGCCGACGACGGCATTGCCTTCAACGCGCTGTGGCCCCGCACCGCCATCGCCACGTCCCCGGTGAAGAACGTGCTGGCGGGAGAGGAGGGGCTTCGCCACTGCCGCACGCCCGACATCGTCGCCGACGCCGCATGTGCCATCTTCGAGAAACCGTCGCGGGCCTTTACCGGCAATTTCCTCATCGACGACAGTTTTCTCGCGGAAAACGGCGTGACGGATTTCGACCGATACCGCGTCGACCGGACTAAACCCCTGATCCCGGATTTCTTCGTGCCCCACAGCATGCCTCCCCCCGCCAGCGTGAGCCTGGAACCCGCGGCTTGACCGACGCAGCGGCAGTTCCGCCACTGATTGGCCCACGCCCTGGTGGGAGGATGCGATGGCGGTAACCGTGAAGCAGTTGGTGGACGCCGCGAACGCGGAGGTGCCGCGCGTCTCGCCTACCGAGGCGGCCGGGATGATCGCCAAGGGCGAAGTTCTGGTCGTCGACGTGCGCGACCCGTCGGAAGTGGCCGCCAGCGGCAAGGTGGCGGGCGCGCTCAACGTCCCGCGCGGCATGCTCGAATTCCGCGCCGATCCGCAATCGACCTACTACGACAAGGCGTTCGATCCGGGCAAGACGGTGATCCTCTACTGCGCCTCCGGCGGGCGCTCCGCGCTGGGCGGCAAGACGCTGAAAGAATTGGGTTACGAGCGCGTGTACAATCTCGGCGCCTTCAAGGACTGGGCGGCAGCGGGCGGCAAGGTGGAAAAGGCGTAATCGCGCCCGCGCCGGGAAGGCAGCGTTGCGACCTCCAAAGACGTGCGTGGAAGGCCCGAACCGTGCAAAATGCCCTCGGGATGACCCAGTGGGCGTGCACGATGTGGCGGTGTCTGGCGGCGGCGGCGATCTTGAGCTTCGTGGGAGCCTTGGCGGATCCGCCGCCCTGCGCGGGCGAGATCGAGATCCGCGACGCGCATATCATGCGGGTCGAGCATAACGGCGTGCTGGTGATGACCGACGGACGGGCGCTCAGTCTGGAAGGCATCCGCCTGCCCAACGCGGCGCAGGATCACGGGACTCCGGCCATCACCGACCAAGCCTTCGCCGAGCTGAACAGCCTCGCCAAGGGACGCGAGCTCGACGCCCACGCGGTCTATCCCAAGGAGGACCGCTACGATCGGGTGCGTTCGCAGATTTTCGACCACGACGGGACCTGGCTGCAAATCGAGATGCTCAAGATGGGTCTGGCGCGGGTCGACATTTCGCCGGACCGCGGCGAGTGCTACCGCGAACTTTATGCCGCCGAAGCGGACGCGCGGCACGCCAATCTCGGGCTGTGGGCCGATCCGGCCTACGCCTTCCGCGCCCCCGACGGGCTGACGCCGGCCGACACCGGAACGTTCCAGATCGTGGTCGGCAAGGTGCTGAGCACGGCCGAGAACGGCGGCAACGTCTATCTGAATTTCGGCCTGGACTGGAAAAAGGACTTCACCGTCGTGATTTCCGCCGACGACCTCAAGACCTTCAAGAACATGGGCGTGGACCCGCTTAACTATGAAGGCAAGCTCGTTCGCGTGCGCGGCGTCGTGCAACAGCTCAACGGTCCGGCGATCGCGGCCGGCAACCCCAAGCAGATTGAACTGCTGCAATGAACTGTCCTCACTGCGGCGCCGAACTTCAGCAGAGAAACCGCACGCGCCTGATCGTCACGGGCATCGAGTTCTTCCTGGCGGCGCTGGTCCTGGTCGCGCTGCTGCATCTTGCGATCACGATCCTCGCCGGGGTCGTGCTGATCGCGATCGGAATCTATTTCGTGACCTGGGCGGTCAAGCTCAACGGCCTGTGGTGCAGCCGGTGCGGACGGGTGCCGCGCCAGGCAAGATAACCGCTGCGCGGTCAGTCGTCCCGCGCCGGCTTGGCGTTGCGGTGCCGAGCGGACTTTGCTGCGATCATCGAGGCGCCGATCGCCACGCCCAGCGCAATTCCGATCGCGATATCGTGGAAGGCGAAGCTGAATGCGACAGCCAGCGCAACCCCGATCGCGATCCCGTATCCCAGGTTCTTCATGCGCGAATTTTACCAGCCGGCGCGATAGCGGCAAATCACAGCGCCGAGTTTTGTGCTGTCCGGCGCGGTCTTTTTGTCATATAAATTGCGCAAGTGGGGTAGCGATTTCGGGAGGGACCATGAACAAGAGTGCGTTCGTGAAAGCAGCTGCCGCAGCCGTGCTGTTCGCTGCCGCGCCGGCTTCCGGCCAGATGGTCGGCACTGTCGGAGCGAACCCGGGACAAAGTCCGTCCGATGCGCGCGAACTCGACCAGAAGTTCGACGAACTGAGGAACCAGGGCTCGCTGGATAATCCGAACGCAGACCCCGAAAAGGAACTCGAAACGGGGGCAAGTCTGGTGAAGCAGTCGAAATTCTCCGAGGCGCTGCCTCACCTCGAGTTCTATGTGTCGAAACATCCGAAAGACGTGACGGCGCTCATCTATCTCGGCTTCAGCCACCGCATGATCGGTTCGACCGAGGTCGGCATCAACCCCGGCGACGAGTACAGGAAGGCGCTCGACTGCTATCGCCGCGCGCAGGCCCTCGATCCGGACAACCGGCTGCTGCATGAATACGCCGGCAAAGTGCTCATGCTGATGCACGACGTGCCGGACGCGCAGGTCGAGCTGACGGCATTGCGCAAGGCCTGTCCCTCCGGATGTCCGGAACGGCAAGCGTTGGAGGCGGTCGTTCCGGCGCAGTAGCAGCCGCAAGCCTCAGAACGGCCGGCGGCGCGGCAGCCTCAACCTGTCGGCCAACAGCACCACGAACGGCAGTCCCAGCGGGATGACGAGCGCAAGGCCGAGTTTCGGATGGCCGAGGGCCAGGCCGATGCTCCAGCCGGCGACGAAACCGAATCCCATCGCGCCCGCCAGAATGCACAACGAGCGCACCGGCCGTTCGCTGGCAATCGCGACGGTCGCCAAGACTCCGACGGCGCCGCCGATGGCCATCGCGGCCGTCAGATGATCGGTGAGGCTGGCCACCGCCCATCCCGCCAGCGAGCCCATCGCCATCGCGCCCGCCACTTTGAAGACGGAGCGGACGGGGCTCGTGCCGAACAGGGCAATGGTGGCCAGGACGCCGATCGCGGCGCCGGAAGCAGCGGCGATCGCAACCTCGTCGGTGGCCGAGGCAATGAGCCAACCCGACAGTGCACCTGCCGACGCTGCCAATAGCCACCGCATGCCGTCCTCCCAGCCTGAAGCGGACGTTTAACGCAGCGACAGAGCAATCCGGTTCGCGGCAAAAGTAAAGACCCGGAGTGACCTCCGGGCCTTCACCAATACGTCACTGCCGTCACGCCGCCTTTTTCAGGAGCGCGCCTTCGACGCGCTTCACCGCGGACGCCTCGTCGATCCGCTCGACGGCCGCCACTTCGCGGGCCATGCGGGCGAGGGCGGCTTCGTAGAGCTGCCGTTCGGAGTACGACTGCTCCGGCTGGCCGGTAGCGCGGTGGAGGTCGCGCACCACCTCGGCGATCGAGACGAGATCGCCCGAGTTGATCTTGGCTTCGTATTCCTGGGCGCGGCGCGACCACATCGTCCGCTTGATGCGGGCGCGCCCCTTGAGCGTATTGAGGGCGGTGGCGACCGTATCCGGGGATGACAACTTGCGCATGCCGACGGCCTTGGCCTTCGTGGTGGGGACGCGAAGGGTCATCTTGTCCTTGTCGAAGGTGATGACGAAGAGCTCGAGCCTGATGCCGGCCACTTCCTGCTCTTCGATGCGCATGATCTTGCCGACGCCGTGCGTCGGATACACGACGTGGTCGTTGGTCTTGAATTCGAGTTTCTTGTTGGAGTTCGCCGGAACCTTCTTGGCCGGAACCGGCGTGACAGAGGCTTTTGCGATGGTCATTTCACTTTCCGTGTCGCGCACTCGAACGAGCGCCGGCCAGGGGGTCGGCACCGCCTGAATTTGCACTGCAAAAGTTGCGGCGCCTCCGGACCTCTCATAAATCCGGGTGGGGCAGCGCCGTTCGAGTCCATTTCAGAACGGCTAAAAGGTATCACACAATGTCGCGAAAGGAAAGCTCCTTATCCTCAAACCTTTGAAATCTTGGAGTTTATTTCGGTTCAAATGAACAACTGTCATTGACGTAAGCGCTGTCACATCCCCAGGGTTTGGGCCGAATTTCTGGCTTAACCGCCGGAAAATGGTTAATTTCACGATCCGCCCCCCGGTTTTTCGGAAAAGTACTTCTCGAATTTCCCTTCCTCAACGGAATGAGCATCGGCGTCGGCCGGAGGCGGGCCCTTCTGGGTGATGTTGGGCCATTTCTTCGCGTATTCGGCATTGAGGGTCAGCCAGCGCTCCAGCCCGCTCTCGGTATCGGCCTTGATGGCTTCGGGCGGGCATTCGGGCTCGCACACGCCGCAGTCGATACACTCGTCGGGGTGGATGACGAGCATGTTCTCGCCTTCGTAGAAGCAATCGACCGGGCAGACCTCCACGCAGTCCATGTACTTGCACTTGATGCAGGCGTCGGTCACGACGTAGGTCATTCTCTGCTCCGGTTCTCTTCTCTCGTACTTTGCCTGTCACGGCCGCCCTTGAGGCGGCCATCCAGTCGACGCGTGTCGCCGCGGCGAAAGACTCTGGATGGCCGGGTCAAGCTCGGCCATGACGATGAGGGTTAAGGGCAGGGCCCTCATGTCCGGCAAGTCCCATAAAGCCCGGGGGCTCAGGGATCAAGGCGTTCCGAAATCACAGGGGCGTCCGTGAGGATTTCATACAGCAGCCGGGCTTGCGGCGCGGCCCCCCGCCGCTTGGCCCCGCAGAGAACGCGGACAATCACCACCTCGCGGCTCTGCGGCACGGTGAGGATGTCGCCGGGCCTCACCTCGCGGCCGGGCTTTCCGACCCGGAAGCCGTTGATGCGCAGATGACCGGATTCACAGGCCGCCTGGGCCAGTTCGCGCGTCCGGTAGAACCGGGCACACCACAGCCATTTGTCGAGGCGGAGTCTGGCTTCGCTCATTTCGCTCCGATCAGTTCGGCCAGGCTGGCGAAGGGCGAGTCCGGATTGACGGTGACCTTGAACTCGGCCTTTTCGCGCTTGTGGCCGTGGCGCTTCTGACGGGGCGGCGGCCCGCGGCGCCACACGCTCTTCGGCGGATCGCCGGCAACTTCGGTGGTGTGCCAGCCGAGGGCGGCGAGCACGTCCACGAGCTCTTCGTTGCCGCAGCCCAGCAGCGACACTAGCTTGGGCGAGAGCACGTCCGTCGTCGAGCCGTCCGTCAACGCTTTTTCCAGCAGGTCCTCCAGCCGCTCCAGCATGTCGAGACGGATGGCGCGGCCGCCAAAAACGCGGAAGCCTGCCGCCGAGAGGAATCCGTCCGGCGTCTCCGCATCGTTGGCGAACGAGGTCAGCCCCGCGCGCGGCAAGGCGGGCACGTTCTCCAGCTTCGACCATACGCTCCACAGCAAGGCGAGCAGGCCGGCCGCCTCGGGCCGCAACAGCTTCTGCAGGTAGGCCGTGCGCCGCCCGAACCAGATGCCGTAAGGCTTCAGCGCGCGCATCAGCTTGCTGCGATCGCCTTTGATGGCGGCGCGCGGAAAATCGAGCGAGCCGAAATTCTCCCAAAGCTGGTGGGCGATGCCGCGCGCTTCGCCGGGCAAGGCGTCTTTCGTTCCGGCCTTGGCCTCGACGGCCATGCGGAGCAATTCGAGCGGCTCCAGCTTGGCGGCGATGCGCGCCGCCACCCATTCCTCCAGCCGCCGCTGCACGGCATCGCGCGGCTGACCCTTCAGGCTTTCGTCCGCGAGCAACAGAACGGCGGGCGACAGTGGCGCCGGGCCCGCGATCAGCTTCGCCACGATGGCGCCGTCCCACCACAATCGCCCGTGCTCGGAAAGGGTGATGTCGGTCTCGAGCGCGAAGGCGAGCTTGCGCGCCCGGGCGAAGAATTCGCTTTCCAGGCCCTTCAGCGCGGCGGCGCGCAAGGCGCGGGCTTCCAGCCCGGCGGCGGTATCAACGGGCGTGAAGCGGAAGCCTTCGAGCTTGCCGATGGTTTCGCCGCCGACCGCGACGCCACCGGAATCGTCCAGCACCAGATTCAGGTCCTCTTCGCGCAGCGAGCGGATCAGCACCGAGGCGCGCCTGTCGATGAAGCGCTGGGTGAGCTTTTCGTGCAGCGCGTCCGACAGGCGGTCTTCGACCGCGCGTGTTACTTCCTGCCAATGGGCGCTATCCTTCACCCAGCCGGGCCGGTGCGCGGCGTAGGTCCAGGTGCGGATGTGCGCCAACCGCCCCGAAAGCGTGGCGACGTCGCCCTCGGTGACGTCGAGGCGGTTGATCTGACTTGCCAGCCAGTCCTCGGGCAGCACTCCGGCCTCGCCCGAAAGGAAACCGAAGATCGTGCGCACCAGCCGGGGGTGCTCGTCAGCGGACAGCTTGTTGAAATCCGGCATCTGGCAGGTTTCCCAGAGCAGCCGGATCTGCGCGGGCGCCTTCGCGCGGTCGCGGATCTCGTCCAGGCCGCCAAGCGTGCGCAAGGCGACCAAGTCGGAGGCCGGCCGCGCCTTCACCAGGCCCCGCATCGGCGGCGGCTCGTCCAGGCCCGCGATCAGCGCGTCGAGCGACTGAAACGAGAGCTTGGAATTGCGCCACTGCAGCACGCGCACCGGGTCGTAGTGATGGTTCTCGACGCGGGCGGCGGTCTCCTCGTCGAGCGGGTCGGCCTCGCCGGTAACGCCGAAGGTGCCGTCGTTCATGTGCCGCCCGGCGCGGCCGGCGATCTGGCCGATCTCCTCGGGCCTGAGCGGGCGCGTGACAGTTCCGTCGAACTTCTCCAGCGCGGAAAAGGCGACGTGGTCGACATCCATGTTCAGGCCCATGCCGATGGCATCGGTCGCCACCAGAAAGTCGACTTCGCCCGACTGGTAGAGCGCAACTTGGGCATTGCGCGTGCGCGGGCTGAGCGCGCCGAGCACGACCGCGGCGCCGCCGCGATGGGTGCGGATCAGTTCGGCGATGCCGTAGACGTCGTCCGAGGAGAATCCAACCACGGCGGAGCGGCGGGGCAGACGGGTGAGTTTTTTGGAGCCGGTATAGGCGAGGTCCGAGAAGCGCGCGCGAGACATGAAATAGGTGCGCGGCACGAAGCGCTGGATGGCGCCGCGCATGGTGTCGGCGCCGAGAAAGATCGTCTCTTCGTCGCCGCGGGCGTTCAGCAGCCGGTCGGTGAAGACGTGGCCGCGCTCGAAGTCCGCACAGAGCTGGATTTCGTCCACGGCCAGGAACGCTGTGCCGAGGCCGACCGGCATCGCCTCCACGGTGCAGATGTAATACTGCGCCCCGGCCGGAACGACCTTCTCTTCTCCCGTGATCAGGGCGACCGATTTGGGGCCCTTAAGCCTGACGATCTTGTCGTAAACTTCGCGGGCGAGCAGGCGCAACGGCAGCCCGATCATGCCGGACTTGTGGGCCAGCATCCTCTCGATGGCAAAGTGGGTTTTGCCGGTGTTCGTCGGACCAAGGACGGCGGTAATCCGGCCGCCAGCCGGCGCTTCACGCGCACTATGTACGATCATCGCGGGCGAACATCGGGCTTCCGCCGGGAAAGTACAAGCAGCAGGAAGTCCCGGATTCTACGCTCTTGGTTAGTGAAAGAACGGCGCGGGAACGAACGCTGTCCGAATCACTAACCGACTCAAAATCAGTGTTCGTTCTCATACAATTGGGTGTTTGTCAAGGACGCGGAATCGCTAGATGTTGTGTGCGAATCGATCAATGGAGTCCGAGCGAGTTATCCACGGAACAATCCGTGTGCGGATGAATGTGACAGGTCTTAAACAATTCTAATACGGAAAGTTGTCCGCGGTTCGCGAGTGCAACATGCCGCGCCATCGAACCACATGCTTCCGCCGGGCAGGCATGCGAAAAGGCGCGCCGCAAGCGCTCGCCGGAGGATTCCATGAGCGACAAGACCCCGAAGAACTGGGCCGCGCTGGCCGCCAAGGAACTGAAAACCCGCCCGCTCGAAGAGCTGACCTGGGCCGCGCCGGAGGGGTTCGAGGTCAAACCTCTGTACACGGCGGCGGACCTTGAGGGGATCGAGGCGGCAGGATCGCTGCCCGGCTTCGCGCCGTTCCTGCGTGGGGTGCGCGCCACGATGTATGCGGGGCGGCCCTGGACCATCCGGCAGTACGCGGGATTTTCGACCGCCGAGGAATCCAACGCCTTCTACCGCAAGAACCTCGCGGGCGGGCAGACGGGCATTTCAGTCGCCTTCGACCTGCCTACTCATCGCGGCTACGACAGCGACCATCCGAGGGTGGCGGGCGACGTCGGCAAGGCGGGCGTCGCCATCGACTCCGTCGAGGACATGAAGATCCTGTTCGACGGCATCCCGCTCGACCGCATGAGCGTGTCGATGACCATGAACGGCGCCGTGATCCCGATCATGGCGAACTACATCGTGGCCGCCGAAGAGCAGGGTGTGCCCCCGGCCAGGCTGGCGGGCACCATCCAGAACGACATCCTGAAAGAATTCATGGTGCGGAACACCTACATCTATCCGCCCGCCCCCAGCATGCGCATCGTCGCCGACATCATCGAATACGCGGCGAAGGCCATGCCGAAGTTCAATTCCATCTCGATTTCCGGCTACCACATGCACGAGGCGGGGGCGACCGCCGTGCAGGAGCTGGCCTATACGCTGGCCGACGGCAAGGAGTACGTGAAGGCGGCGCTGGCCAAGGGGCTGGACGTCGACGCGTTCGGGCCGCGGCTCAGCTTCTTCTTCGGCATCGGCATGAACTTCTTCATGGAGATCGCCAAGCTGCGCGCCGCGCGCCTGTTGTGGGCCGAGATCATGGGCGGCTTCGGCGCGAAAAAGCCGGAAAGCCTCATGCTGCGCACCCATTGCCAGACCTCGGGCGTCTCGCTGACCGAGCAGGACCCCTACAACAACGTCGTGCGCACGGCGTACGAGGCGCTGGCCGCGGTGCTCGGCGGCACGCAGTCGCTGCACACCAATTCGTTCGACGAAGCCATCGCGCTGCCGACGGAGTTTTCCGCCCGCATCGCGCGCAACACGCAGCTCATCCTGCAGCACGAAACCCAGGTGACGCGCACCGTCGATCCCTTGGGCGGCTCGTACTACATCGAGGCGCTGACCCATTCGCTCGCCGTGCACGCCCGCAGGATCATCGCGCGGGTGGACGCCAAGGGCGGCATCGCGGCCTGCGTGGACGAGGCCAAGCTCGCGATCGAGGAATCCGCCGCGCGGCGTCAGGCCCGCGTCGACAAGGGCGAGGATGTCATCGTCGGCGTCAATCGCTTCGAGCCGGAGCGCAACGGCGAAGTGGAATACCGCGAGGTGGACAACGCCGCGGTGCTGAAAGCGCAAATCGCGCGCCTCGCCGAAGTGAAAGCCAAGCGCGATCCGGCCAAGGTGGCGGCTACGCTCGCGGCCCTGCGCGAAGGTGCGGCAGGTACCGCGAACCTGTTGGCACTGGCGATCGATGCAGCGCGGGCCCGGGCCACGGTGGGCGAAATCTCGACCGCCATCGAACAGGTGTACGCACGCCATCGCGCCGTCACGCGCACGATCTCGGGGGTTTACGGCGGGGCATTCGAGGGCGACAACGAGTTCGCCGCGCTGAAGGGTGAGGTCGAAAACTTCGCGAAGACATCGGGCAGGCCGCCGCGCATCCTTGTAGCCAAGATCGGTCAGGACGGACACGACCGCGGCGCCAAGGTGATCGCGTCGGCCTTCGCCGACATCGGTTTCGCCGTGGACGTGGGCGAGCTGTTCGCCACGCCGGAGGAGGTGGCGAAGAACGCGGTCGCCACCGGCGCTGAGGTGGTGGGCATCTCCAGCCTCGCGGCGGGCCACAAGACGCTGGTTCCCGAACTCATCGCCGCGCTGAAGAAGGAAAAGTGCGACGCGCTGGTGGTCGTCGGCGGCGTGATTCCGGCCAAGGACCACGAATTCCTGAAAGAGCAGGGCGTCGCCGCCGTGTTCGGACCGGGCACCAACATCCCGGAAGCCGCGCGCAAGGTGCTCGATCTCGTGCGGGCTCGCTGAGCGCTATTTCGTCCGATCCATGAACGCGTTCATTTCGCGGGCAACCTGTGCCTCGTGCGTGCGCCATACGAAATGGCTCGCGCAGCGCAGCCGCACGACTCGCGCGGCCGGAACCGCCGCCTGAAATGCATCGGCTTGGGCGCTTTGAGACGCCGTATCGGCTTGCGCCTCCGCCTTCGCCTCGGGCGTGGGACTGCACGCGAAATCGTGTGGCACGGCGAAGACGGCCAGGATGTTGCCGCTGAGCGATGCGAACTTCCGCTCCCCCAGGAAAATGGCGTTGGGAATCGCCAGTTCCGGCGGTCTGGCCGCGCGCGGCAGTCCCTGCTGGGCGGGCGGCAAGGAGTCGAGATCCCTCAGATGATCCTGAAGCGCCTTTTGAAGCAGGACCAGATCGTTCGATTGGAGGACGCCGGTCGCCTGCGCCCGGTCCTCCGCGGCGTCCGCAACATAGTCCCAGCGGTCGAGCCTTCGTCTCAGATCGTTTAGGTCGACCACGACGCTGCTGTGCGCGGGATCGTAGAACGCGTGGCCGCCGGCGGCATCCAAGTATATGAGGCCCGATACCAACTCGGGATGGCGTTCATCGATCGAACTGAGCTCTTCGCCCGCCATCGAATGGCCGGCAACGAACGGCTTGTCGAGCTTGAGGGCGTCGATCACGGCCAGAACATCGTCGCCAAGCCGGTCCGCCGAATAATTTGCCTCGATGGGCGCAGGCTTGCTGGAATTGCCGTAGCCGCGGCGCGTGATGCCGTAGACGTGATGGCGCGCGGTGAATTTCAAGGCGAAGCGGTCGAAGTCGTGCGCCGTGCGCCCGAGGCCGGCGAGAAACACCAGCGGCCGGCCTTGGCCGCCCCAGTCGAGCACTTCGAGGGACACGCCTTTCTCGACCTCGATGAACTGGACCTTGTGCGGCGAGGTATCGGGCGGCGTCTGTCCCGGACTTGAGATCGCCGTGACCAGGAACATGGCAACGATGCGGAATGGATTTCTCACGCGCTTCCCCCGTCGAGACCGTCATCCAGTGTTGGCTGCACGTTTGGCAGAACTGAGGCGGATTCGACGGCGGCGCGCGGCTACGGCTTGCCTTGAGGCGCGCCACCGGCCTCCGGCGTTCCGGCCGGCGTGATGAACAGCTTCTTCTCCTTGTACGCGATGTAGACGTGCAGATGCTTCAGCACGTTCATCCCGAGCAGCATCTGCTCGTCGTCGACCGGGTTCTTGGTGGCGAGGTGGGTGCCGATCTGCGGGCGGGTGTCGATTTTCTTGCTGAGCCGGTCGGGAATGATGTGCACCGCCGGATTGCGTACTTCGAGCCCCTCCAGCGACAAGGTGCCGAATTTGTGCTCATAGGCGGCGGTACTCTCGTCGCCATTGACGTTGCCGATTTTGGGCGTGTCCGGCGCGCCGGTGACGATGCCGAACTTGTCGCGCGCAATGGTGTCCAGCAGCGTGGAGTTCTCTGCGCCGGTGTCGAGCGTGGCGGTGACCTCTACGCCGTCCAGAGACACGGGAAGAACGATGTGCCAGCCGTCGGGCATGTCGAAGGGAATGATCGCGATCGGCCGCTCCGGCCAGTAGACGACTTTGCCCTCGCAGTGATCGGAAGACAGGATGTCGAGCTTGCCGGTTCCGAAATCGATCGAGATGTCGTAGTTCTGAAGAATGTCCGGTCCCAGCAACCCGGAAGCGCCGGGATCGTAGCTGCCGAGCCTATGCGGCGCGACCGCGAGGTGAATATCGTGCCCCGTCATGCGTCCGATCGACAGGGTCGTGATGATCTCTTGGTCGGACTCGCCGCCGTTGACGTCGTACACAATGGAGTGCCCGGTGTGACTCTTGAGGCCGAGGCGCGCGGCCGCGTCGGGCCAGATCATCGTGTTGGCGGCGCCGGTGTCCAGGACCAGCTTGGCAGGCTGGCCGCCGAGTTGCACCGGTACGTAATCGACGCGTCCATCGTCCGCGGACTCGAGATCGACCGAAGTGACCAGTTTCAGCGGCGAGCAATCCGCCAGCGCCGCGGGCGCAGTAGCCAACGCGGCAGCGGCAACGATAAACAAAATCCTCATGGTCTCCCCACGTGCCTCCGCCGAGCCACTTAATTCCCGATGTTCTCCTTCAGGAACTTCTCGATTTCCGTGAGGAGGCGAATTCGACTTTCCGCTTGCTGGAGGTAGTGATCCTCTTCCCCGGTGAACTTAATGAACTGGACCTGTTTTCCGGCCTGCCGGAGGGCGTCGTACATTTCCTGGCTCTGGTGGATGCGAACCGTGTAGTCGCTCTCGCCGTGCATGAGAAGCACAGGGCTCATGATTTTTTCAGCATGAAGAGCCGGAGAAGTGGCCTTGAGCTTCTCATGGTCCTCACTGGCCACTCCGATACGGGAGTTGAGATATGACATCGTTTTGGAATGGGGGCGAGCTTCTTCCTCCCAAATCCTCAGGTAATCGAGCCAATCGGAGATTCCCGCGTAGCTTATTACGCAGCGGTAGAGTTGGGGGGTCAATTCTGCACCCTCAAGCGCGATGTATCCACCGTAGTCGGCACCATAGATGCAGACTCTCTTCGGGTCGGCGATGCCGTCGGCGATGACCTTGTTTACTCCGTCGGTCACATCGTCTTGTGTCTTCAGACCCCATTGCTTGAAACCCGC
>Ga0335069_10007895_pt1 | contig 15286 bp, 17 predicted proteins | sample Lox_Sample_11_FD_206714 | JGI IMG/M metagenome (GOLD analysis project Ga0335069, IMG submission 206714) | Soil microbial communities from Loxahatchee National Wildlife Refuge, Florida, United States - Lox_Sample_1.1 | ecosystem: Environmental > Terrestrial > Soil > Wetlands | place: USA... | reverse complement strand
GTGCAGGCCCGGGTACGGAGTCAGCCGGGAAGCGGAGTCAGCCGGGAAGCTAAGTCAGCCGGGAAGCTAAGTCAGCCGGGAGGCGGAGTCAGCCGAGAGGTGCGGGTCGGGCGGGAGGCGGAGTCAGCCGAGAGGTGCGGGTCGGGCGGACCGGTCGAGATCAGCCCGGCTCGGCAGGCCCGCCACCGACGCTCGGAAATCACAGTCGCAACGCAGCCGGCGAACTCCCTCACGCGTGCAGCGCGTCGGACAGACGCTCGAGCCCCCGCCGGATCTCGTCGGGCGGGTGAGCGGTGAACGATAGGCGCAGCGCGGCGGGATCCGACGGGCCGGAGAAGAACGGCGCGCCGGGGACGAAGGCGACGTCGCGGTCGAGCGCGCGCGGCAGCAGATCGGAGGCGTCCCAGCCGTCGGGAAGCCGTGCCCACACGAACATGCCGCCGTCCGGGCGGTTGTGGGTCGAGCCCGCCGGCAGGGCGGATGCGAGTCCGTCGACGAGGGCGTCGCGGCGGGCGCCGTAGGCGGCCCGCAGCGCGGCGATATGGGCATCGAGATCGATCGTGGCCAGCCAGCGCGCCGCCGCCGCCTGGTCGACGGTGGAGGAGTGCAGGTCCGCGGCCTGCTTGGCGATCGTCAGCGGGCGCCGGAGCGGGCGGGGGGCGCGGACCCACCCGAGGCGCAACCCCGGTGCCGCCACCTTTGACAGGGTCGACAGCGCCAGCGTGCAGTCCTGGGCCTCGGGCAGCGACGCGATCGCGGGCAGCGGTTCGCCGCGGTAGCGCAACTCCCCGTACGGGTCGTCCTCGACGATCCAGACCCCGTGGCGCTCGGCGACGGCGGCGATCTCGCGGCGCCGCGCCAGCGGCAGCGTGCGGCCGGTCGGGTTGTGAAACGTGGGGATCGTGTAGAGCAGCTTCGGGCGGTGCTCGGCCACAAGCTCAGCCAGCGCCTCGGGATCAAGGCCGTCGTCATCGCAGGGCACGGGCACCGACTGCGCGCCGGCAAGCCGGAAGCACTGCAAGGCCGCGAGGTAGGAGGGCTCCTCCACGAGCACCCGGTCGCCGGGCTCGAGCACCACGGTTGCGACGAGCGTCAGCGCCTGCTGAGACCCGCTCGTGACGAGCACGTCGCCGGGGTCGGTCGGGAGTCCGCGCGCGCAGAGGCGCGCGGCGATGGCCGCGCGCAGCGCCGGGTCGCCCTCGGTCGTCGAATACTGCAGCGAGCGGCCAGCGCTGCCGTCGGCCAACACGGCCGCGAACGCATTGCGCAGTCCCGACGCATCGAACAGCTCCGGCGCCGGCAGGCCGCCGGCGAACGAGATGACCCCTGGACGATCGGTCAGCGCCAGGATCTCGCGGACGGGCGAGCTGATCGCGCCGCGAAGTCGGTCCGCGACGGGAAGGGCGTGAAGGGGACTGGACATGTGAGCTCCTCGGAGACGATCGGCAGGACGAACGACCTCAACCACCGGGACACCCGCGCACGCGGGTTACTTGCGCCCGGCGGCGATCTGTACTCGTCTCGCGGTGCTCGACATGAGGTCCAATCCTAATCGACGCGTGATCGCGCCCCGAACGGCCGAGCGGTGGATCGTGGCTCTGCGCCCTAAGACCGACCGTGTGACGCCCGCATCCCGGCGAGCCACCAGACCTGCGCGGATCACAACGCTCGCGGCCGGATTGGTGCTGCTGGCCCTCGCGGCCTCGAGCGCAGCAACGGCCGCACCGACGGTCACGGCGGCCGCAAACAGGCGCGCCGCCGGGAACGACGCCGCCGCACTGCTCAAGACGGTGCTGCTCCCGCCCGGCGCGACGCGATCGCCGACCGAGCCCGCCGGCGACGCACAGCTGCTCGCGCACCCGCCGCTCGCCCCGGTGACGCCCAACCTCGTCGACCGCCACTCCTGGTGGGTCGTGCCGGCCGGCCTGAGCACGGTCATCTCGTACATCGAGGCACATCGCCCGGCCGGATCGCGGCTCACGGTCACCTCCGGCGGCGTGACCGGACCGACGACGCCGCCGAACGCCTTTGAGGGGTTCGACTAACGAGCCCGTGACCCACGTCCTCATGAGCCGAGAGCTGATCGTGGGCGCCGTCCAGCTGCGCAACGGCTCGACCGCGGTGCGCGCCGACGGCGAGGTCATCTGGATCACACCGCGACCCCGTTCCGAGCAGATCCCGGCGGGCGCAACCAGCCTTCAGCTGACGATCCTGCAGTTCAACCAGGTGCACCAGGGTCCACTCACGTTCACGGCGCCGGCGCAGATCAAGGCCGTAGTCGCGCTGCTGAACGTGCTGCCGGCGAGCCAGCCGGGCCCGAGCTCGTGCCCCGCCGATGCGGGGATCCGGATGCGCCTCGTGTTCAGGCGGACGCCGCGCTCGGCGTCACACTCGAGACAAGCGCGCGTTAAGCGGCGAGTGCGGGCTGCAGCTCGAGCTCGCGCGCGATCGCGTTGACGGCAGTCGTGAGCGCCCCGGCTGCGAGCAGCGCGTCGGTCGCCTGGGCCAGCAGACGGCCGAACAACCCGCCACCGGACACCTTGACGCTGGCGCGGACCTCGCTACCGCGGGCCGCCGGAACCGCGCGATACTCGACGTCGAGACGGATCGGACCGCGTGCAGTGAGCTGGAGATGGCCGTCCTCGGCCTCACTCACCTGCACCTCGAATTCCATCCCGCGCCCCCCGAGCGTGCCGCGGACGGCCACTCGGTCGCCGGCCTGAAGCCGCTCGCCGTCGAAGTCGATGACCTCGAATCCGATCGGAGCCCACCTCGCGATCGCATCGGGTTCGGTCAGCAGCGCCAGCACCTCGTCGGGATCGGCCGAAACGGATGTCCGTGCGGTCCATGTCGCCATGGCGAGGAGTCTCTCCAATCGACATCGGAAAAGTTTGTGACATTTGGCGCGCCGTCCAGCCGACCCGCGGCCGGTCGAGGATTCGCCGCAACCCGCCGATACGAACGCCATGACGCGCCGCGTTCGCATGCGCCTTCGCCGCTGGACCCTCGCCACGGCGGCGCTGATCGCCGGCTGCGCGCTGATTCCGGCCACCGCATCCGCCGCGGTGACGCTCAGCAACTGGGACGCCGCGCAGCAGCGCCAGGTCGTCCAGGCTGGGTTGATGCGCAATCTCGGCCGCTCGTTCCAGGGGGCCAGCGCGATCACCGCCGCTCAGGCGAACGCTGCATTCGCAGCCCTGGCAGCACGGCTCCAGAACGTGACCGGCGCGTTCAGCGCGAACGCCGTCCAAACCGCCCGCGATCCCGTGACGGTCGTGAGCTTCGACCGGATGCTCGTCGCCCAGCTCGGCCTCAGCGCCACGGCGTCACAGGTCCAGGCCACCGCGGCCGGCGCTGGACTGCGCCCGCCGTCGTACTTCGGCTCCGAGGTCGTCGCACGGTTCCTCCGGCTGCGTTACAACCATCCGTCCGGCACCGATCAGCTCGAGCTGTTCCCGACCGATCCGATCACGCGCGCAGAGGCAGCATGGTCGCTTGCCCAGGTGGTGAGCTTCGGCGACTGGAATGTCAGCAGTGCGGAGCAGTCGCTGTCCGGCTTCCAACTGCCGGCGATGTCGAGCGCGCAGCGCCAGGTGCTGCAGATCGCGGTCTCGAGGATCGGCTATCCGTACGTCTGGGGCGGGACGACGGACGACACATCGGACGGGCTCGCGCACGGCGGCTTCGATTGCTCGGGCTTTGCATGGCGCGTCTACAAGGTCTCGGGCCTGCCGTGGGGGCAGCGGATCCGCGGGCGTACGGCGGCCCAACAGGCGGGCGAGATCCCCAAGCGCGCGCGTCTGCGGATGTCCCAGCTGCAACCAGGCGACCTCCTGTTCTTCGGGTCCGCCGGCTACACCGGTGCCGCCACCGAGGCGAGCATCATCCACGAAGGGATCTACCTCGGCGAGAACTGGGTGATCCACTCCTCCAATCAGGGCGTGTACGTGCTGCCGCTCCAGGGCAGCTGGCTCGGCAACTCATTCGCCTGGGGCCGGCGCGTGATCGGCTGACGCCGATCACACACCGCTCACACCGGCAGACCCGCCTCGAGGTGGGCGAGTGCGTCGTCGATCAACTGCAGGTAGTCGGCATCGGGATCGTCACCGGCGCTCACGAAGGCGGCCATGCACACGCCGAACACCGCGCCGGTGAGGTTGCGGATCTCGGCATCGGCGGGACGTCCGAGCCGCGCGGCGAGCGCGTCGCCAAACTCGTGCAGGGCTCCGACCGTCCGATCGAGTGCCCGTGCACGCAGTTCGGGCTCCGTGAGGATCAATCGGCCCCGCATGCGCTCCTGCTCGATCTCGTGCGCCGACAGACTGCCGAACACGGAGCGCATCGCGCGCCGCATCGCGGCGATCGGACCGAGGTCCGCCGGCTCGCGCGCGAACGCGGCGAGCATCAGCGGGTCGTAGCGATCGTGGAGGACGACGTCCTCCTTCGTCGGGAAGTATCGGAAGAACGTGCTCTGCGACACCTCGGCCGCGTCGGCGATCTGGTCGACGGTCGTCGCGGCATATCCCTGTTCGGCGAACAGCCGCAGCGCGTGGCTCTGGATCGCGGCGCGCGTCTTGGCCTTCTTGCGCTCGCGCAATCCGATTGGCGGCTGGTCACGTACTGACGGCAACATCGCTCTCCGTTCCCGATGGCCGCAGATCCGCCGACAGACGGGCGGCCGGAAGGAACAGTATGGCTAGCAGGACACCCGCGAGCGCGATCGCCGCCGAGACGACCAGCGCCTGGTCGGTGCCGTGAACGAACGCCGCGCGAACGGAATGCAGCAGCGCAGGCGAGTGCAGGCGCTGCGCGACGGCAACGCCGCCGAAGACGCTTTCTCGGGCGAGATGGGCGGCGGCAGCCGGCACGCCGACGAGCTGCAGGCGAGCGAGGTATGCGGACGTGAGCACGCTCCCGAGGATCGCCGCACCGAACGGGCCGCCGGTCTTGTTGACGGCCTGGAGCACGGCCGAGCCGACGCCGCTGTGCTCGTCGGACAGCTCCGACAGCGCTGCCGAGGAGGCGGTCGCCGTCGCAAGGCCCATACCGGCGCCCAGCACTGCCATCCAGATCGCGATCGACCCGGCCCCGGACGTCGCGCTCATCTCCGCACCGAGCAGCAGCCCGACCGCGATCAGCGCGAACCCGAGCGCCGCGACCAGCTTGGCGCCCGCCGCGTGCACCAGGCGATCGGCCGGCAGCGCGCCGGCGATCAGCCCGCCGATCAGCGGCAGCAGCCGCACTCCGGAGCCCATCGCGTCGGTCCCGAGCACGCCCTGGAAGTACTGCGGCATCGTGAACAGCACGCCGATCATGGCCATCACCGCGATCGCGGCGAGGATCACTCCCCACGTAAACGACGCTGACCTGAACAGCCGCAGGTCGAGCAGCGGCCGCCCGCCCGGCCTGCGTCCAAGCCGGCGCTCCCAGGCGATGAACGCCGCCAGCAGCGCGAGGCCGCCCGCGATCGGCAGCAGCGCGCCCGCGGTCCCCCAGCCGTGCTCGCCGGCCTCGATCAGCCCATACGTGACCCCGACCAGCCCCGCGACCGACGTGACGATCCCGACCGGATCGAGGCCCGGCCGCCGCACCGCGCGCGACTCCGGGACGAGCGTCGCGACGACGACGAAGCCGAGCACGGTGACCGGCACGTTCATCAGGAACACCCACCCCCACCAGTAGTGGGTGAGCAGCCAGCCTCCGAGAATCGGCCCGATCGGGATCGCCAGGAAGTTGGCCGCCGCCCACACGCCGACCGCCTTGGGGCGCTCCCGCTCATCGAACAGGACGGTGAGCGCCGACACCGCCATCACGATCACGCCCGCTCCGGCAATCCCGAGCAGCGCGCGCGCTGCGATGAACCCGCCGCTTGACGACGACGCCGCGCAGGCCGCCGAGCCGACCGCGAACAGCGCCAGCGCGATCAACATCACCCGCTTGCGCCCATAGCGGTCGCCGAGGACGCCGGCCGGCAGCATCGCGGCCGCGAGCACCAGGAGATAGGAGGAGGAGAACCACTGCAGCTGCGATTCCGACGCGTGCAGCCGTGTCGCGAGCGTCGGCAGCGCCACGCTCAGAACGGTGCCGTCCAGACCAACCGCGAGCACGGCGAGGCTGACGGCGCCCAGCGCCCACCAGCGACGGGGACCGAGACGCCTCGGATCAGAAAATGACTGTGGCATTAAAATGATAGTAACACCCAAAAACGTGTGACAATCAGTATTCCTCCGCCCACGCGATCGGTGGTGATCCGCAGGCCGTCACGGAGCCGGCCCCGCGAGGTCATCGGGCCCGGGGGCGCTCAGAGCTGTGAGACGTCGGCGTCGAAGCCGAACACGAGCCGGCCCGTGAGCTCCCACGTGGCGGGAGCCACGAGCATGTGCTGCGTCACGGCGTTGGCATCGCGGAACTGGCGCTGGAGCGGGCTTGACTCGTACACCGCGCTGCCACCGCCATGGCGGTAGGCGGTGCCGACGACCTCCGCCGCGGTCGTCGCGGCGTGGGTGGAGGCGAGCCGGAGCGCGACGCGCTCTGGCACCGGCACCTCCCGGTGGCGGGCGGCCGTCTCGAACGAGCCGCGTGCGCAGTCGAGCAGAAACGCTCGCGCCGCTCGCAGCGCCGCCTCCGCCCGCGCGACGTCCGCCTGCACCGTCGCGCGGTCGGCGAGCCGGCGACGGCTTGCGGTCGGCGTCTTCACGCGCGCCAGCGACACCAGCTCGTCGAGCGCGGCCCGAGCAATGCCGATGCCGACAGCCGCGATCGCGAGCGCAAGCAGCCCGAACAGCGGGAACGCATAGAGAGGACCAGATTGCGTCGGCGGATCGGTGAAGACAGAGGCGCAGCGACCAGCCGGAATCAGCAGCTCCGAGAACTCGATGTCGTGACTGCCGGTGCCGCGCAACCCGGAGACGTGCCACGTGTCATGGATCCGCACCTCGGCGGCCGGCGCGAGCATCAGCGTCACGTCGGGCGCGCCCGATGCGAGCGTCCGGACACCGGAATCGTCCTCGACCAGGCAGCCTCCCATCAACCAGTCGCAGTGCTCGCAACCGCTCGCGTAGGGCCACCGCCCGCTCGCGCGCAGGCCGCCCTCACTGGGGACCGCGCGCCCGTGCGGCGCAAAGACGCCGCCGACGATCGCGCCGGCGGGACCGTAGACCTCCCGGGCCGCCTCCTCGGGGAGGTAGCCCGCCAGCAACCCGCTCGTCGCCGCGATCGCGAGGCACCACCCCGCCGACCCGTCGCCATACGCGAGTGCCTCGACGCACTCGACGAGGACCGCCGGAGGCGCCTCGCCGCCGCCGATCGCCGCCGGCACGCAAAGCCGGAACAGCCCCGCCTCGACGATCGCCTCGACGAGCTCGGGCGCCAGCCGACGCGCACGCTCGCTGCGCGGCGCCAGCTCGCTCGCGAGGCTCGCGATGCGCCGCGCTGCGCCTACGGGTTGCTGGGTCTCGGTCGCGGTGATTGCACGCAGTTGTACCGGACCGGGTCGTCAGGCATGGCAGGATGGCCGCCGATGACCGCCACCGAGCAGCTCAGCGCGATCCGAGCCGTGTGCGAGCGAACGCTGCGGGAGAACTGGCGCGAGGGCGTCCGCGCACGTGACGGACGGCGGTTCGCCTATACGTGCCCCAGCCCGGACCACTACCCGTGGCAGTGGTATTGGGACTCGTGCTTCACGGCGATCGCGTGGCGGCACTTCGACCGCGAGCGCGCTCGCCGCGAGCTCGATTCCCTGCTGGCCGCGCAGCGCGACGATGGGTTCATCGGCCACACGATCTTCTGGAACACGCCGCTGCGCGGCCCGCGCCGCTTCACGTATAACGTCGTCGCGCCGGACGCTCCGATGACTTCGAGCATCCAGCCGCCGGTGCTTGCGTGGGCGTGGCTGGTCGCCGTCGGCGACCCGCGGGAGGTGCCCGCGATCGTCCGCCACCACGCGTGGCTTGCCGCCAACCGCGACCTCGACGGCGACGGGCTGATCTGGATCGTCCAGCCCGATGAGTCGGGACTCGACGCCTCGCCGCAGTTCGACGCGATCTGGGGCTGGCGCGCCCACAGCCGCCCGGGGTACGTCGGACTTGTGCGGCGCAACCGCCGGCTGCGCTACGAGCTGAGACCGATCGTCCAGGCGGGAGGCCCCGTCTGCTGCGATGTGACGACGAACGTCCTGTACTCGCTGTCGCGCTCCGCCGTCGGGCTGGAGTCGTTGACCGCGACGATCGTTGCGCGGATGTACGACGAGGGGGCGGGACTGTTCCGGCCGCTCGTGCGGCCACGTCCGCGCCGCACGCCCGCGTTGACATGGGGGGCACTGTCTCCGCTCGCGCTGCCGGATCTGCCCGAGGCGATCGGACGGCGACTTGTCGAGCAGCACCTGCTCGACCCGGCGAGCTTCTGGCTGCCGGTGGCGCCCCCGTCGGTACCGGCGAACGATCCGGCGTTTTCGCTGCACGATCGGAACTGGGTGCGGGCGCCGCTGTACTGGCGCGGACCGACCTGGGTCAACGCAGCGTGGTTGCTGTGGCTGGGCCTCGTGCGCCTGGGATACGACGAACAGGCGGCGGAACTCGCTCGCCGGACCGCCGCGACCGTCCGCACGCAGGGTCTGCGCGAGTACTACAACCCGTACACGGGCGAGGGAATGGGCGCGGTCGATTTCGCCTGGTCCTCGCTCGTGATGGAGCTGATCGCGCCCGATCAGCGTGCGGGCGCGAGTTACCTGACAGAGCTGCCCGCGTGAGTACGACCGACGCGCGGCGTGAGTACGACCGACGCGCGGCGTGAGTACGACCGACGCGCGGCATCCACAGGAGCGAGATCTCGTTCATCGCTGCCTGCGTGACTTGGCCAGTTCGGCCGCCGTGGCCTGCCACGTGTCGGTCAGCCGCGGCAGGAGCTCCATCGCATCGGCGAGCTGCGCGCTCGCGCCCGCCGTCGAGAGCTCCTCGAGCAGCGCCGCGAGCCGCGGCGCGCCAACCGTCAGGGCGCTGCCCTTGAGCCGGTGCGCAAGCGCGTGCACGTGCTCGCCCGAACCGCGCTCGAGCGCCGCGGACAGCTCGGGCAGCGCGTCGCTCATCTGCCGCGTGAACAGCTCGACGATCTCGGCGGTCAGCTCAGGATCGCCGATGTCGGCAAGCACGCGCGGGTCCCACAGTGCGGCGCCCCGCTTACCTCGCTCGTCCCATCGCGCAGCCATCACCCATATGGAATCGGCGCGGGTTGCCCAGGTTTGATCGGAAAAACGACGAGGTGGCGCGCGCGCTAACGTGGGCGGCATGGACACCGACATCGATGCGACTCGCCTGACCGAGGAGCAGTGGCGCGAGCGACTGACTCCCGAGCAGTATGACGTCCTGCGCCGGCAGGGCACCGAGCGCCCGTTCACGGGCACATACTGGGACGTCAAGGATGACGGCATCTACCGCTGCGCGGGCTGCGGAGCGGAACTGTTCAGCTCGGAGACGAAGTTCGACTCCGGCACCGGCTGGCCGAGCTTCTACGAGCCCGCCATCGCCGAGAACGTCGAGGCCCGCTCCGACACCAGCCACGGCATGATCCGTACCGAAGTCGTGTGCAGGCGCTGCGGCGGCCACCTCGGCCACGTCTTCAACGACGGCCCTGCCCCGACCGGACTGCGCTACTGCATCAATTCGTGCTCGCTGGATCTGGATCGGGCGACGCGCTAGTAGGCGCGGGTTCGTCGGCCGCGTCTGACTCGTCGTCTGGCTCCACGGCTCGCCGCTCCCGGATCTTGACGACGACCCAGGCGGCGACGAACAGCACAGCGAGCGCAACTGCGCCGTACGCCCCGAAGCGGGTGATCACATTCGCCGCCGCTTGGCCGCCGAAGTACCCGGCGAGTCCGAAGGCGACCCCCCAGGTGATCCCGCCGAGCGCGTTCCACACAAAGAACTGGCGGAACGGCATGTGATTGATTCCCGCCAGCCATGCGGTCGCCACGCGGATGAGCGCGATCCAGCGTCCGATGAACACGGCCTTCGGGCCATGCCGCTCAAAGAACTTGTCTCCAGCGGCGATCGCGCTCTTGCGGCGATGCTGTAGAGGACCCGGCGCCTCGAGCACCTCGCGACCGACCTTGCGACCGAGGAAGTAGCCGATGTTGTCGCCGATGATCGCGGACGTCACGCCGATCAGGATCACCAGCCAGATGTTGAGCTTGCCCTGGCTGGCGAGGACCGCGGCCAGGACGAGCGCCGTCTCTCCCGGCGACGGGACCCCCATCGACTCGAGACCGATCACGGCCGGCAGCAGGTAGCCGAGATTGCTCGAGATCGAGAAGATCGCCGCGAGCCGCAGCATCACCCCGGCGCACGTGGGTTGCGCATCACCGCGAGCAGCGAGAGCCCGGCAGGCAGCGTCCGGCCGCGACGCAGCCACGTCGCTTCGGCCTGGAGCGGCCGCTCGAGCACGCCGTTCAACCATGCCGGACCGAGATGAAGGTCCGGCGTGTAGTCGCCGTTGGTCGTGGAGCGCTTGAGCTTTCGGCGCTGCGCCAGCCGCACGGCCGCGGCCGGAGCCAGCAGGACGCTGTTAAACGAAGTCATCCGCTCGACCGACCATCCGGCCTGCACGGCCGCCGCGCGAAGCGTGCCGCGGGCGTACCGGCGGAAGTGATGATTGGCCTCGTCGTGCTGGGACCACAAGGCCTGGTACGCCGGCACAGTGACGAGCAGCCAGCCGCCCGGCTTACACACCCGGCGCAGCTCGCGCAGCGTGGCGCGGTCGTCCGGCGTGTGCTCGATCACGTCCAGGCAGGTGATGAGGTCGAATGTCGCAGGATCCCATGGCAGCTCCTCCAGCCGGCCGATCCGGACATCGAACCCACCTCGGCCGCGGGCCATCTCGGCCGCCTCCGGACTGAGCTCGATCCCTGACACGTGACCGTAGCCGGTGAGCTCCTGCAGCGTGCGCCCCGACCCGCAGCCGGCATCGAGCACCTCCGCGCCGGCGGGCAGCGGCAGCCGATCGAGCTCGGCGCGAATGATCCGGCGCCGGCCTCGATACCACCAGTGATGCTCGTCGACATCGAGCATCGCCTTCATCAAGCGATCATCCATTGCCCTGATGCTGCCAGCTACAGCACCGCGGCGGCTTCCGCCTCGGGCGCGCGGGCAGCGGGCAGGGTCAGCGTGAACCGCGCGCCCGGCTGATCGGTCGGCTCGAGCACGAGCTCGCCGCCCATCCGCTGCGCGAGCTCGCGACCGATCGCGAGGCCGAGCCCGAAGCCGGCGCTGCCCGCCGTTGCGCGACCGCGCTGGAAGCGCTCGAAGATGAGCGCGCTCTCCTCCGCAGCGACCCCGGGTCCCTGATCGCAGACCGTGAGGCGAGGCAGCGGCTCGCTGCGGAGCTCGACCTTTATCTCAGCGCCGGCGGGACTGACCCTGACAGCGTTGTCGAGCAGGATCCGGAGAATCCGGGCGACGCTCCCGGGATCGCCGAGCGCCCACACGGCCCCGACCTCATCGTCGAGCGTCGAGATGATCCCGCGCTCGCTCGTCCCGAGCTCGAACTCGGCCATCACGGCACGGCTGAGCTCACCGAGCTCGACCGGCTCTGAGCGCAGCTGGACCTCCGCGTCGATCCGGGAGAGATCGAGCAGATCGGCCGCGAGACGGCCGAGCCGGCGCGACTGGGCGCGCGCGCGCTCGAGCAGCGACCGGGCGTCCTCGAGGTCCGGCTGACCGCTGCGGAGATCCTCGTCGAGCAACTCGAGCATCCCGTCGAGGGAGGTAAGCGGCGTCCGCAGCTCGTGCGACGCCGTCGCCACGAATGCGCGGCGGGCCTCCTCCTGGTGCTGGAGCCGGCGCTGCATGATCGCGAATGTCCGCGCGAGGTCCCCGACCTCGTCGCGGGCGCGGTCGACCGGGACCTCGACCGACGGGCCTTCCTGAGCGAGCTCGAGCGCAGCCTGCCGCAGGGTGCGTAGCCGGCGCACGATCGTCGCCGCGAGCGGGATCGCCAGGATCAGCGTGAGCGCAAGGCCCGCGAGCGCCGCATAGATGAACGCTGTGCGCACGACATGGACGGCGCCGGCGACCTCCGTGATCGGGCGCCGAACCGCGAGCACGTACGACTGATCATGCGGCCCGATCGCGAGCGGGATCGCAACCCGTGCGACCTCTGTCCCGTCGACCGATCCGATCGTCTCGACCAGACGGTGCGTGCTGAAGGCCAGCGTCACGTCGCCGTTCTCATCGGGCGTGCCGGTCTCGTCTCCTGCCGAGACGACGGGGACCGCGCCCCGACCGCTGGCCGTCGGGTAGCCGTACAGCGTGACGGTCGCGCCGAGCCGGTCGCCGAGTTTGCGCTGCTCGGCGACAACCCGCGCGCGCTGCTGCTTGCCCTTGGGGTAGTCGGGGTCGGTCGGCGCCGTCAGCACGTAGGACAGATCGAGCCCTTTGAAGCTCGTCGTCGCGCCGGCCCGCCCGATGTCGAGCACGAGCGTCTTTTTCGCCTCCTGGCGCAGCGAGTGCTCGAGCGGACCGAGCAGCGCCAGCGCCGCGACGGCGAGCGTCGCGACGGTCGTCACCAGCACCGCGCCGACGATCCGACCACGCAGACCGAGGGCGCCACGCCGCGGCCGGCGAAACATCCCTACGGTCCTCGCAGGCGATACCCCGCGCCCCGTACGGTCAGGATGTACCGGGGTTTGTCGGGCTCCGGCTCGAGCTTCTCGCGCAGGTGCCTGATGTGAACATCGATCGCGCGCGGATCGCGATAGGCGCTGTCGCCCCAGATCGCGCGCAGCAGTTCCTGCCGGTTGAGCAGGCGGCCGGGGTCGGCCATGAGCGCGTCGAGCAGTTCGAATTCGGAGAACGTGAGCCTGACCGGCTCACCATCGACCGTCACCTCGCGCTGTGCCCGATCGAGCGTGATCGGCCCGACGATCAGCATCTCATCGCCCATCGCGCGCGTACCGGCGCGCCGCAGCACGGCTCGGATCCGGCTGCGCAGCTCCGCCAGTCCGAACGGCTTGGTCACGTAGTCGTCGGCGCCGGCTTCCAGCCCGAGCACCGCGTCGGCCTCGGAATCGAGCGCCGTCAGCATGATGATCGGGACGACGTTGCGGCGTCCTCGCAGCGTGCGGCAGACCTCGTATCCGTCCGGCCCTGCCCCGAGCGCGACGTCGAGCAGGACGATGTCGAAATGATCGGTGCTGGCGCGATCGATCGCCGCGCGACCCTCCGCGACCGCCATCACCCGATGACCCTCGCGCGAGAACGAGCGGGTCAGCATCTCGCGGAGATCTGACTCATCGTCGACGACGAGAATGCTCAACGACGCGTCCGCGTTACGGGCGCCCGCCGGTGGCGAAGCGGGTACGGTGCGTTCGGAGCTCATACTGCGAACCCGATCGTAGCGAGAGCGAACCGGATTTCGGCAATCGTGTGTGTGACCCGGCTCAGCGTGCAGCGAGCCTGGGCTCCCGCCCTCCTCCAACTGCCGGGACCTCGGGGTCGGCCACGGTCTGAACTCGCGGCACAAGCTGCCCCGCGGCGGCGACAGCCCACAGCACAACGACCCAGGACAGGGTCGCCAGCGTCACGTGCACCCAGACCATGTCCGTCGGCAGCCTGAGCTCGTACTGCACGCTGCCGATCAGCCCCTGCGCCGCGAGCAGGACGCCGAGGACCGTCAACGGCTCGAGCGCCTCCTGCGATGCGCCGCGACGCCGCTGCAGCAACCACACGCCGATCACCGCGATCCCGAAGAGCGCCGCGATCGTCGCGTGGCGGTGCACGACCCACCTGAGCGTGTCGTTGCCTTCGAAGTGCAGGCGGTGGATCCGCTGGCCCGGCGAGCCGCCGGCGTGCGGACCGGCGGCGGTCGCGGCGGTTCCGACGAAGATCGTCAGTGCGCCGAGCGGCGCGAGCGCGCGGACCGACCACACGAGCAGCCGGTCGGTCGAGCGTGGGCGCGTCCCCGGCTCATACGTGCTGCGCCACGCGAGCGCGACCGCCGCGATCAGCACGAGCATCGAGAGCCCGTAGTGCGCCATCACAAAGCCGGGCGCGAGGTGCTCCCGGACGGTGAACCCGCCGAGCACGGCCTGGGCGACAACGCCCAACGGAAGCGACAGCGCCAGCAGCGCGAGGTCACGGCGGAACGGCTTGCGGGTGAACGCGAGCACCGCCGCAATGACCGTCAGAATCCCGACGATCCCAGAGAAGGCGCGGTTGCCGAACTCGATCAGCGCGTGGGTGCTGAGCGGCGGCAATGCCTTGCCGTAGCACTTCGGCCAATCGGGGCAGCCAAGCCCAGAGCCGGTCAGGCGCACGGCCGCGCCGGTGAGGACGATGACCGTCAGTCCGGCGAGCGTCAGGTAGGCGACGCGGCGGTACTGCTGCGGGGTGACGGCGAGACGTTCGCGCATTGGCCTGCCGGCAAGGATGCCACGGTCGGCCCCACGTATGCTTGCGGCCGATGGACGGTCATACGCAGCCGACGGAAACGCAGACGCGCGAGGACGCCCTCTCCACCGCGTATCAGCAGCGGACCGAGCAGCTCTATGAGACCCGCGGGGCGCTGGCCGAAGCGGTCGCGACGCTCAACGTCGAGCTCGCAGCCCGGCGCGCAGAGATCGCCGGACTCCGGGCCGAGTGCGAAGGGCTCCGGGCCGAGTACGAAGCAGTCCGCGCCGACAACGATGCGTTGCGGGACAACGCTCACGCGCTGACCGCATCCCTGCAACAGTCGCACGAGCATGCCGCGGCGCTGGAAGCAGAGCTGCGTGCAGCCAAGGCCGCCGCGGCAGCGCTCTCGAACCTCAAGGTCGTCCGCTGGACGGGGCCGCTCCGCCGGGTCGTCTACCGCCTTCGCACGCGATCGGAATGAGCCTCGTCCCGCCGGACGCAGGGGATCCTGAGCTCTCCGTCGTGATGGCCACGCACGGCGCGTGGGCACTCACTGCCCGGGCGATCGCCGCGCTGGAGGAGCACACAGTCCGCGACTACGAGCTGATCATCGTCGATAACGTGTCCGAGGACGAGACACGGGAGCGCTTGGCCGACGTCGCGGACGTACGTGTGATCCTCAGCGATGAGAACCGCGGATTCGGCCCCGCGACGAACGAGGGCGCCCGCCTCGCGCGAGCCGATCACCTACTGCTGCTGAACACCGACGCGTTTGTGCATCGAGGCTGGCTGGAGCCGCTGCTCGAGACGATCGCACAGCCCGGCGTCGGCGCCGTCGTCCCCCGCTTGCTGCATCCGGACGGGTCGCTGCAGGACGCCGGCATGCTGCTCGCGCAGGACGGAAC
>Ga0335069_10007894_pt1 | contig 15288 bp, 11 predicted proteins | sample Lox_Sample_11_FD_206714 | JGI IMG/M metagenome (GOLD analysis project Ga0335069, IMG submission 206714) | Soil microbial communities from Loxahatchee National Wildlife Refuge, Florida, United States - Lox_Sample_1.1 | ecosystem: Environmental > Terrestrial > Soil > Wetlands | place: USA... | reverse complement strand
GCGAAGATCGGCTGGAAGAACCACAAGCACTCGGTGAACAACCCGTACTCGCAGTTCCAGGACGAGTACTCGCTGGAGGACATCCTGAAGGCGCCGATGGTGTACGAGCCGCTCACCAAGCTGCAGTGCTGCCCGACCTCAGACGGCGCGGCCGCGGCGATCCTCGCCAGCGAGTCGTTCGTGCGAAAGCACAACCTCCAGAACCAGGCGGTCGAGATCATCGGCCAGGCGATGACGACCGACTTCGCGAGCACCTTCGATACGAAGAGCGCGATCAAGCTGGTCGGCGCCGACATGACGAAGAAGGCCGCGCAGAAGGTCTACGAGCAGGCGGGCATCGGGCCGGAGAACGTGGACGTGGTCGAGCTGCACGACTGCTTCTCGTGCAACGAGATGGTGACCTACGAGGCGCTCGGCCTCTGTCCGGAAGGCAAGGGCGGCGAATTCGTCGACTCCGGCGCCAACACCTACGGCGGTCGGGTGGTCGTGAACCCGTCGGGCGGCCTGATCTCGAAGGGCCATCCGCTCGGCGCGACCGGTCTCGCGCAGTGCTCGGAGCTCGTGTGGCAGCTGCGGGGAAAGGCCGAGAAGCGCCAGGTGCCGGGAGCCAAGGTGGCCCTCCAGCACAACCTCGGCCTCGGCGGCGCGGCGGTCGTCACCGCGTACCGCAAGGCGAATCTCGCCTAGCGAGATTCGCCGCGCAGCGAGCCGGAGGCGAGCGAAGATCGAGCGAGCGGGCGCGGCTTCACGGCGCGCCATCGACGTAGCCGAGCGCGCGAAGGGCCTGCCGCTCCTCCGCGCTCGGCGCCGCGATCTCCGGCCAGGGTCCGCGGTACTCGCGCGCGGACGTGTCGCGCTCGATGCGCTCGAGCATGCGCGCCGCGCGCGCGGGCTCGTCGGCGACGCGATTGGCCGTCTCGCCGGGGTCGGCGCGCAGGTCGTAGAGCTCGTTCGATGCGTCGCTCGAGCGGATGAACTTCCAGCCGTCCTCGTAGAGCGCCGTGCGGATGCGCGCGAAGCGGGCGCCGTAGGGCGCGAGCAGATCCTTCGGCCGCGTGTAGCGGAGCTCCGCCATGGGCAGCGCGTCCGCCGGCGCGGGAAAGCGCGCCGCGAAGCGCGCGCCGAGCGGCGCGGGCAACGCCGCCGCGACGAGCCGCGGCAACTCCGTCAGCGACACCACTCCGTCGATCGCGCGACCTTCTCTCTGCCGCGGCCGCTTCAGCAGCAGCGGCACCCACAGAGCGGTGTCGTAGACGTCCTTCGAGTGCTCGACCAGGCCGTGCTCGCCGAGGTACTCGCCGTGATCGGAGGTCACCACGACGAGCGCGTCGTCGAAGCGGCGCTGCTCGCGCAAGCGCGCGAGCAGCGCGCCGAGCCCGCGGTCCGCATTCGCGACGCCCGTGTCGTACTGCGTCACCACGCGCTTCACCAGCTCCGGATCGCTCGCGCCACGACCCATCACCGCGCCGACGAGCTCGTCGAGCAGCGCGGACGGATCCTCGGGATCGGGCGCCGCCAGCCACATGCGCCCGCCCGGCTGCGACACGTTGTAGGGTCGGTGCGCGTCCATCAGGTTCACGAACAGGAAGAGCGGGCGCGCCGGGTCGCGGGCCTCGAGGCGCTCGAAGGTCCGGTGCGCGACGTGATGCCAGTCGTTCTCGCCGAGCGGCAGCACGTCCCAGCTCTCGAATCCCCGCGACAGACCCGAGCGCGGGCCGAGGTAGACCGGATTCGCGACGACGCCGCGCGTCTCGTAGCCCTCGTCGGCGAACGCCTCGGCCAGGGTGAGGAGCTCGCCGCGCAGCGGCGTCGCGTCGACGAGGATCCCGCTCTTCGCGTCGAAGCGCGCCTCCGCGCCGTGCTCGAAGGGCGTGAGCCCCGTGAAGAGCGACGCATGACTCGGGAGCGTCCATGGGGCGCTCGCGCGCGCGCCGGTGTAGCGATCAGCCGTGCGGGCGAGCGCGTCGAGATGAGGCGAGGTCGGCGGCGCGTAGCCGTAGGCGCCGAGGTGATCGGCGCGCACGGTGTCGAGCACGACCATCACGACGTCGGGCGGGCGCGATCGGCTGCAGCCCGTGCCGAGCGCGAGCAGCATGGCCGCGGTCGCCGCGAGCCGCGAGCCGATTCGCCAGGGGCGCGACACGCGGGGAGACTACAGCGCGTCCTGCGCCGGAGGGGCCGATCCGAGCAGCGACTCGTACGACCCGGCCAGACACGCCTCGGGCGCGATGCCGAGCTCGGCGAGCAGCCGATCCACCGCGGCGCGCTGCTCCGATTCCGCGCCGGGCGAGCCGTCGAACACGGCCTCGAGCTCCAGGAACGAGCCGAGACCTTCGACGCGATCGAGGTGGATGCGCACGTTGCGCCAGAGCAGCACCTCGCGGCGCTTCCGCACCGTGCGCACGACCCCGAGGATCTCGCCGAGCAGCGCGCGCGTGCCTTCGCCGTCGCGGACCTCGATTACGCGGTAGTCGGATCTCCGCACGCCCGGCCGGTCGGGCCGCAGATACGGGATCAGCTCCGCGCGGCCGCTCGAGGTCTCGCGCAGCTTCAAGCGACCGCGCGCCGTCGCGAAGTAGGTGTCGACCTGCGCCTCGTCGGCATGCGGGCTCGCGCCGAGCCGCAGCGCCGCGGCGCGCGCGGCCGCGAGGTCTCCGCAGCGCGCCTTGATCTCGAGGTTCGCGCATGCTTGCGGCGCGTTCCGACCCGATGCCATGCTGCCCCTCCGGCGCGGAGGCCGCCGCGCACGCGATCGAGGTCCGTACTGCGCGCCGACTCGAGCTCCCACGCCCGCCGCGAGGATCCGCGTCTCGTGGCGCCGCGCAAGGCCGTCTACGCGACCGGCGACTTCACGGTCAACGCATTCCTGTCGCTGCTCGCGATCGTCTACGTGTCGTACTTCCTGACGCAGGTGGCCGGCCTGCGCCCCGAGCTCGCCGGCGCCGTGCAGATCGTGGGACGCTGTGTCGACGCGGTCAGCGACCCCCTGATGGGCCGCATCTCGGATCGCTGCCGCTGGAAGGCGGGCCGGCGCCGGCCCTTCTTCCTGCTCGGCGCCCTGCCCTTCGGCCTGTTCTTCGCCCTGCTGTGGTTGGACCTCGGCGGCGCCTCGCAGGCCGAGCTCTTCGCCTACTACACCGCGATGTTCATACTCGGCTCGCTGGCGATGACGACGGTGTCGGTTCCGTACCTGGCTCTGCTGCCGGAGATGGCGATCGGCTACGACGCGCGCACGTCGCTCAACACCTGGCGCAACGCCGGCGCCGTGCTCGGCGTGTTCGCGGCGGTGGTGTTCCGTCCCATCGCCAACGCGCTCGGCGGCGGACCCGCGGGCTTCGGCGCCGCCGGCGCGCTCTTCGGAGTCTTCTTCGCGCTGCCGTGGCTCGCGATCCATCGCATCAGCTGGGAGCGGCCCGAGTTCCAAGAGCGCGTCCCGCAAATGAGCTTCCGAGACGGCCTGCGCCTGCTGCTCGGCCACGCGACCTTTCGCCGTCTCACGGGCATGTACCTCTGCGGGCGCGTCAGCATGGACCTGATCAGCGCCATGCTGATCCTCTACTTCACCCACTACCTCGGCCGCAGCAGCGACTTCGAGTGGATGATGCTCTGCTTCCTGTCGACGGTGCTGCTCTCGCTGCCCATATGGCTGGCGCTGGCACGCCGCTTCGAGAAGGCCACGGTCTTCACGCTCGGCACACTGTGGTGGACGGTCGCCCAGCTGGCGCTCCTGATGGTGCGGCCCGACTGGCCACGCGCGTGGGTCTTCGCCTTCGCGCCGGTGATCGGCTTCGGCTACGCGGTCGTCGACCTGATGCCGTGGTCGATGATCGGCGAGGTTGTGGACGAGGACGAACTCGCGAGCGGCGAGCGCCGCGAGGGCATCTACAACGGCTTCTTCATGTTCGTGCGCAAGGTGGCGGGCGCGTCGGGCGTCATGCTGGCGATGTTGGTTCTCGGCCGGCTCGGCTATCACCAGGGCGACGTGCAGCCGCCCGCGGCCGTCGAGGCGATCCGCTGGCTGGCGACCATCGTCCCCGCCGCGCTGCTCCTGCTCTCGGCCGGGTTCGCACGCGGCTATCCGCTGACGCGCGCAGAGCACGTGCGGATCCTGGCGCTCCTCGCCGAGCGCGCGCCTCAACCAAACGTCGCGAAGAGCGCCTCGTCGATCAGCGCACGCACCGCGGGGTGACGCGGAAAGGTGACGTGCCCGCCCTGGTACCACTCGATGCGCGGGCGCTCCCAGTGGTGCCAGAGATCGCGCACCTGATCGGCGGGCACCAGGCGGTCGGCGATCGCGGCGAAGAGGTAGCGGCGCTCGCGTGGGACGCGCGGCGGGAACGCGAGCGGCGAGACCACGCGCAGGATCTCGTCCATGTGGTGCTCCTCGATGCCGTGGAGCGCCGCCTCGAGCAGCTGCACCGGAGGTCCGTGGCGGAAGTAGAGCCGCGTGAAGTCGACCGCGGGGATCCCGGCGATCGCGCAGGCCAGATCGCGCTCGAGCGCGGCGAGCAGCGACGCGTTGTAGCCGCCGAGCGAGAGTCCGAAGACGCCGATCTCGCGCGCGCCCTCCGCGCGCAGCCACGAGACGATGCGCCGCAGGTCCCAGATCGCCTGGGTCTGCGCGTGGATCGTGTCGAGGATGTCGCCGGAGAGATAGCCGTCGCCGCTGCGCCGGCCCTTGGCGCGTGGCCCGTGCAGAGGGAGCACGGGGAGCAGCAGGTTCAGGCCGTGCTGGCGCGCCAGCCACTCCGGGCGGAACGCCAGCAGGTCGATCATCGGGCTTCCCATCTGGTAGCCGTGGATGCACACCAGCCAGGGTCGCTGCGGATTGCGGCGCACGACCCAGGCGTGCGCCGTCCGGTTCGCGCGGTAGTCGAGCCAGCGATCGCGCCCGGGCTCGCCGGCGCGCGGCTCGTAGCCGCTCTCGAAGCGAAGCCGCTCGTACTCGATGCCGCGCACGCGCGCGCCGGAGATCTGCACGTCGGAGAGAGGTGGCGGCGTCTCGTGGTAGCCGCCCGGCTTCTCGAGCCATCCCGCCGCGGCGAAGCGCGCACGCGCCTCCTCGATTTCGCCGCGGATGCGCGCGAGCTCGTCGCCGGCCGGGATGCCGACGCCGATCTGGAGGGTCGAGAGGATCGCCTCGTCACACGCGATCTCGGCGGCGAGCGCGAGCGACGGCTCGGGGCGCGGCACGTCGGCCGGATGCGGCTCGAGTCGCAGTGTGTGCCAGCCGGCCGCGACGAAGCCCGCGGCCGAGAGCGCGCAGAACGCGAGCCCGCTGAAGAAGCCGACGAACACGAAGGCCGGCAGTCCGAACACGAAGCCGAGCACGCCGCCGAGCGCGGCGAACTGCGAGGTGCGCAGGTCGCCCGGCCAGAGGAGCATCGCGACGCCCGACCCGAGCAGCAGACAGCCGGGCAGCACCGAGAAGAGGAAGCCCGCGACGCCGTGGCCCGGCGCGTTCCACAGCCACACGAGTCCGCCGACGAGCGGAATCCACGCCTCGGGCGGCATGCGCACGGGCCGCAGCACACCGCGTCCGACCTGCGCGTCCGAGCGCGCTTCCGACACCGCCACGCGACTTCCTCCCGTCCTGCGAGCCGGACCGCGCGACGATACCCTGCGCGCGCGCGCGCGGAAACCGCGCGAGGGGATTCGAGGATGGGCCGCGCTCGCCGCTTCGCCGCGTCGCTGTGGGTCGCGCTCGCCGCATCGGCCCGCGTGGTGGCTGCCGAGCCCGCCGCGGAGAGCCCCGCGCTCGACGCGCTCGTCGCGCAGACCCTGCCGGACGTGCGCGCCTGGCGTCGCGACCTGCACGCGCACCCCGAGCTGTCGAACCGCGAGGTCCGCACCGCGAAGCTCGTGGCGAAGGAGCTTCGCGCGCGAGGCTACGAGGTGCGGACCGGGGTGGCACAGACCGGTGTGATCGGAGTGCTGCGCCGCGGGCCCGGCCCCGTCGTCGCGCTGCGTGCGGACATGGACGCGCTGCCCGTCACCGAGGAGACCGGACTGCCCTTCGCGTCCAAGGAGCGCTCGACTTACGAAGGCCACGAGGTCGGCGTGATGCACGCCTGCGGCCACGATGCGCACACGGCGATGCTGCTCGGTGTCGCGACGGTGCTCGCGGCGCTGCGAGGCGATCTCGGCGGAACCGTCTTGCTGATCTTCCAGCCGGCCGAGGAAGGCGCGCCTCGGGGCGAGCGAGGCGGCGCGAAGCGGATGCTCGAGGAAGGCGCCTTCGACGCGCCGCGACCCGACGCGGTGTTCGCACTGCACGTGACCGCGGAGCTGCCGGTCGGTCACATCGGCATCCGCTCGGGCGCCGCGACCGCGAGCAGCGACCGCCTCATGATCCGCGTGAAGGGGCGCCAGAGCCACGCGGCCGCTCCCTGGCAGGGCGTCGATCCGATCGCGACGGCGTCGCGCATCGTGCTCGCGCTCGAAGCGCTGCCCGCGCGCGAGGTCGACGCGCGCATTCCCTCGGTGGTGTCGATCGGCTCCTTCCAGGGCGGCGTGCGCAACAACATCATCCCGGACGACGTGGAGCTCCAGGGCACGATCCGTTCGCTCGATCCGCAGCAGCGCGCGGCGCTGCACGAGAAGGTCCGCCGCAGCGCGCAGGGCATCGCGCAGGCGTCGGGCGCCGAGGCCGAAGTCGTGATCGACGAGGGCAACCCGATGGTGTGGAACGATCCGGCGCTGCTCGCGCGCATGCGGCCCGCGCTCGAGCGCGCGGCGCAGGTCGAGGAGATGCTCCCCTGGACGGCCTCCGAGGACTTCGCGTTCTACGCAGAGCAGGTCCCGGGGCTCTTCTTCTGGCTCGGCGTGCGCGACCCCGGCGTCGCCGCGGCCGACGCCGCGCAGATCCACACGCCGCGGTTCGACCTCGACGAGGCGGCGCTGCCGGTCGGCGTGCGCGCGATGTCGGAGCTCGCGCTGGCCTTCCTGCACCGATCGCCGTAGCGAATTCGCGAAGGCGCCGGTGTTAGACTCGCTCGCCATGGCGAGCGCGCTCCAGGGGCCGCTGCGCGACGAGCCGACCTGGCCCGCGATCGGTGTCGCAGGACCGTCGCGCGTCCTCTTCCTGTGCGACAGCTCGAGCCGGCTCGAGCAGCGCCTGCTCGAGGCGTGGGTCGCGCGCCACCGACCGGACGGCGCGGACTGCGAGTGCGTCGCCATCCCGCCCTCGCGCCGCCGGCGCGAGATCTCGCAGCACCCGCTCGAGGCGCGCATCGCGGCCGCCGGCGACGACCTCGTGCTCGCGCCACTGCGCGTCGCGTGGCTGCCGCGCAAGCGCGACGGCGTGCGCGCGGCGCGCTTCTCCGATCTGCTGAAGCTCGGCGACCCGCGCGATCCGTCCTGGCTGCGCCAGCACGTGATCCTGCGCCGCGAGCGCGACCGCTGCCGCGTCGTCGCCGGCGAGCCCGCGCCGCTCTCCGAGCTGCGCGCGCGCTGGCAGGCCGCTTCCCGCGCGGGCGCGGAGTCCGCCTCGCTCGCGGACTACGTGTCGCGACAGGCCGCGCTCGCGCTCGAGCGCGCCGAGCGGCGGCTTCGCGGCGCGCGCTACAAGGTCCCGCGCCTGGTACACGAGGACATCCTCGGGCGCCCGGCCTTCCGCGGCGGCCTGGCCCTCCTGGCGCGCGAGCAGCGGCGAAGCTCCGCGAGCGTGGCCCGCGAGGCCGCGCGCGACCTGCGCGAGATCGCGGCGACGCACAGCACCTTCGTGATCGACCTCGCCGCGCAGCTGATCCGCATGATGTACACGCGCGGCTACGGCGAGTCGCTGCACTACGACCGGGAGAAGCTGGCGCGCGTCCAGTCCCTGGCGCAGCGTCACCCCGTGGTGTTGCTTCCGACCCACAAGTCGAATCTCGACCACCTCGTGCTCCAGTACATGCTCTACGAGAACGGCCACCCGCCGAACCACACGGCCGGCGGCATCAACATGAACTTCTTCCCGGTCGGCCCGCTGGTGCGGCGCAGCGGCGTCTTCTTCATCCGGCGGAGCTTCAAGGACGACGCCGTCTACAAGTTCGTGCTGCGCCACTACATCGACTACCTGATCGAGAAGCGCTTCTCGCTCGAGTGGTACATCGAGGGCGGTCGCTCGCGCTCCGGCAAGCTGCTGCCGCCCCGCTTCGGCCTGCTCGCCTACGTGGTCGACGCCTATCGCCGCGGCCGGAGCGACGACGTCGTGCTGATCCCCGTGTCGATCGCCTACGACCAGATCAGCGACGTGCCCGACTACGCCGCCGAGCAGTCGGGCGCGGCCAAGCAGCGCGAGAGCTTCGGCTGGTTCCTGCGCTTCCTGCGGCGGCTCGGCCGCCGCTACGGCGAGATCCACATCTCGTTCGGCGAGCCGCTGTCGCTGGCGAAGGCGCTCGGCCCTCCCGATCCGCAGGCGTCGCCCGACCCCGACGAGCAGAGCCTCGCGCTCCAGAAGCTCGCCTTCGAGGTGTGCCTGCGCATCAACCAGGTCACTCCGATCACGCCGATCTCGCTGGTCGCGCTCGCGGTGCTCGGCGCGGCCGACCGCGCGCAGACGGTCGAAGACGTGCGCGCGCGCCTCGCGAACCTGCTCTACGACGTCGCGCGCCGGCAGCTCCCCGTCACGAACGGCGCGGAGCTCGAGACACGCGAGGGCGTCGAGCGTGTGCTCGAGGCGCTCGTCGAGAACGGCGTGGTGACCCGCTTCGACGAGGGCAGCGAGCGCGTCTACCTGATCGGGCCCGACCAGCAGCTCGCCGCGGCCTACTACCGCAACACCATCATCCACTTCTTCGTGAACCCGGCGATCGGCGAGCTGGCGCTGCTGCGCGCGGCGGAGGCGGGCGGCGCAGACGCCGCGGGCGAGTTCTTCCGCGCCGCGATGCAGCTCCGCGATCTGCTGAAGTTCGAGTTCTTCTTCGCGGACAAGGAGATCTTCCGCGGCGAGCTGCGGCGCGAGCTGGCCGAGCGCGATCCGCACTGGGAGGACGCGCTGCGCGGCGGCCCCGATCCGATCCAGCGCCTGGTGCGGAGCTTCCGACCGTTCAACTCGCACCGCGTGCTGCGACCCTTCTTCGAGGCCTACCGCGTCGTCGCGGATCTGCTCGCGCGCCAGGACCCGGCTGCGCCGCTCGACCGCGCGCGCTTCCTCGCGGCGTGCATGGGCGTCGGGCGGCAGTACCACCTGCAAGGGCGCCTGCACTCGACGGCGTCGATCTCGCGCGTGCTGTTCGAGAACGCGCTGCGACTGGCGGAGAACCGCGCGCTGCTCGAGCCGGGTCAGCCCGAGCTCGCGCGCTGGCGCAGCGCGTTCGCCGACGAGATCCGCGGCTGGCTCCGCCGGATCGACGCCATCGACGCGCTGGCGGCGAGCCGCCGCGCGGGCCTGATCCACTGATGACTTAGCCGGGCCTTCGCTCGGCTTCGCCTCGCTGCGCGTCGGCCGACTCGGTCGAGTCGGCCTCCTTGCTAGAAGCGGTACTCGCCGCGCAGGCCGAGCGTCGGCGTCGTCTGGTAACCCTTGTCGAGCGTGTGGCCGCCGTTCTTGTCCTGGATCGTCAGATCGCCCGCCGCGAGGACGCCCGCAAAGCCTTCGAGCGAGAGCTGATCCATCGGCCGGAAGGTCAGCCGCGCATAGACCGGAGCCCCGGTGTCCTCGCCAACGCCCTTGCTGTTGCCGTCGTGGTCGTCCATCCGGAAGCGGCGGCGCTGGTACTGCGCGCCGAGCCCGAGATCGACCTCCTTGGAGATGTTCCAGATCAGCTCGGGTCCGAGACCCGTGCGGCCGCCGAGGTCGGAGATGCCGAGCTTGAAGGTGAGCGGATCCGCGAAGTGCCAGCGCACGATCGGAATCGGGATCAAGCCGGGGTCGTCCTCGATCTGGCTCATGATGCCGAGCCCTGCGCCGAGGGTCAGATCCTTGTTCGGCGTCCACACGGCGCCTGCGAGACCGCCGCCCGTGAAGCCGTTGTTGAAGGCCGCCGCGCCTTCGCCCGAGAGCCGGAAGACCGGCCCCCCGATCAAGGTCCAGTGCTCGTTCATCTTGTAGTCGAGCAGACCGAGCAAGGTGTAGGTGTTGATGTTCTCCCAGCCCGCCGGCCGGATGTTGTCGGAGAAGTCGTAGGCGCCGAGCGAGTAGATGAAGCGCGGAGTGAAGCCGACGCTGTCGCTCAGCTTGAAGCGGCCCCCGATCGAGGCCTGGAAGTTGTCGATCGATACGTTCGAGCCGCCGACGTTCTTGATGTGGCTCTCGAAGACGTGGTCGTAGCCGGCTCGGAGCGCGAAGTTGTGGTCGCTCGGCTCCTGGGGCTCCACTTCTTCGACGTCCACGGTCTGGGCCGCTGCGACGAGCGGCGCGGCGAGAGCCGCCACGGCGAAGAGCGACTGGACCCAACGATCGAAACGACGCGACATCGCGATCCCTCCGGTGGAAACGGGGCAGCCCCCGAGGCGGCGCACGGTAGTCGAGCGCGAGCGCGCCGTCTATGCGCGAATCGCCCCAGTCCGTGGCGGAGATGTCGCGAAATCCCGGCGCCGGCCGGCTAACTGCGCGACGTACCAGCCTCGCGCGTCATCTGCTCCGCGAGCGCGTTGAGGTCATCGGCGAGGTCGTGGAAAGCGAAGCCGCGGCGCAGCCGCACGCGCGCGGACAGATCGCCCGCGATCAGCGAGGCCAGCATGCGCCGGAAGGCAACCACCGGGCCGACCAGGCGGTGACACCAGATCAGCGTCATGAACGCGATCAGCACCGCGTACGCGACGGCGATCACCGCGGCGACGGTGAGGAAGTCGCTCGTCTGCGCGCGCAGCAACGACTCGAGCGCGGGCGCCTCGGCGGCGTGCTGGAAGGCCTCGAACAAACGGCCGTAGGCGGCGCGCGCGTAGGCCGCGAGCCCGACGCCCACAGCGCCCGTCACGAGCAGGATCGCGATCGGCAGCTCGAGCTGGAGCGAGCGCTCGATCGAGAGGTTCATCGCGTGCCGGCGCCCCGGGCGCCGCGGCGTCGTGGAAGTCGTGGAGATCGCCGTGGCCTCGACCATCGCTTCCTCCTGTCGTCGCACTCTCTTCGGCAGAACCGCCTCGCGGGCGTAGCCAACGGGCGCAGCGACGCCCGCTCGAGGCAGGTCGCTCGAGGCCGGGCGGCGGCCTACGGTACGCGGCCGTCGCGCGGCCGGACTGCTCGCTCGCGTCGGGCGCGCGCAGAGGAGACGCAGATGAGCGGCGGGTCGAGGCTGGAGGGCAGGCGCGCGCTGGTGACGGGCGGATCGCGCGGCATCGGGCGCGCGATCGCGTTGGCCTTCGCAGCGGAGGGCGCGGACGTCGCGATCGGCTATCGCCGCGAGCACGAGTCCGCGCAGCAGACCGTCGACGCGCTGTGCGCGCGCGGCCGCAAGGCCTTCGCGAAGGCGGCCGACGTGCGCGACGCCGTCGCCGTGCGCGCGCTCGTGGCGGAGAGCCGCGACGCGCTCGGCGGTCTCGACATCGTCGTCGCGAACGCGGGTGTGCCGACGCGCTTCGAGCCGCTCGAGCAGGTCGACCCTTCCTACTGGCAGCGCGTCATCGACATCGACCTGCACGGCGTCTTCCACACCTTGCACGCGGCGCTTCCGATCTTGCAGGCGCAGGGCCACGGCGTGGTCCTCACGGTCTCGTCGGTGGCGGCCGACCTGTGCGGGCCCTTCGGCGGTCCGTACGTCGCGGCGAAGGCGGCGGTCAACGCGCTCACGCGCGTGATCGCGCGCGAGAACGCGGCGAAGGGGATCCGCTGCAACGTGATTGCGCCCGGTCTGATCGCGACCGACATCGCCGACGGCATGGTCGCCTATCACGGCGACGCGCTCGTGAAGGCGATCCCGATGCGGCGTATGGGCAGCGCCGACGAGGTGGCGCGGCTCGCCGTATACCTGGCGTCGGACGACGCCGTGTGGATCACGGGAAAGATCTTTCGCATCGACGGCGGGCAATTCATATGACGTGAGGCGGAGCAGAGGCCGCCCTGCGGCGGCCATCTGTTCCTCCTCGGGCGCACTCTGCTCCGCCTCGGCGGGTCCCCGACTTGACCCTTGGACGCTTTTCGCTCTAGATTCGCCTCGTAATGGAGCCTCCCGACCGCCCGCCGACGCCTCGCGGGCGGCTGATCGCGCGCGGCTCCGCGGACAACCCGGCCAACCGATTCGAGCGCCTGCGCGTCGTCGCCGACGCAGAGATCGAGCCGCCGCGCGACGACGACACGGGCGAGCCGGCACCCGTCCCGACGCTCTACCTGCGCGATCCCACTCGCACCCTGCTCGCGCACAACGACAGCCCCGACCTCGGCTTCGACACGAGCCTGAATCCGTACCGCGGGTGCTCCCACGGCTGCTCGTATTGCCTGGATCCCAAGACGCCCGTGCTCTACGCCGACTTCATCTGGCGCCCGCTCGGGAACGTCCAGGTGGGCGACGTGCTCGCCGGGTTCGACGAGCATGCGCCGCCGGGCGTGTATCGGAAGCTGCGACCGGCGCGGGTCGAGGCGGTGTGGTGGTCGCGCAAGCCCACCCTGCGGTTGATCACGCGCAACACCGAGGTGCGAACGACGGCCGAGCACCGCTGGCTGCAGGGCCGCATGTTCCGATGGTCGCGCACCGACCGGCTCGCGCCGGGCCGCAAGTTGCGCCACATGCCGATCGTCGCGAGCGAGATCGAGGACGACGACTACCGCGCTGGCTATCTCGCCGGTCTCTCGCTCGGCGACGGAACTTTCCGCTACCAGCCCGGCGGGCGCAGCGACAAGAAGGGATTTCCCGCGGCGTACTGGCGCGTCGCGACGATCGACCGCGAGCCGCTCGAGAGAATCGTCGCGTACCTCGAGCAACTCTCGATCTCTGCATGGATCCGGCCGTTCGATGCCGGAGTGCGGACGACATCGCCGATGTGGAAGGTGGAGATCCGGTCGCTCGCGAAGCTCGAGATCGTGAGCAAGCTGCTCTTCGTCGAACGAGAGAGCCGAAGCTATCGCCGCGGCTTCGTCGCAGGCTTCTTCGATGCGGAGGGTCACAACGGGACCTCGCTCCGCATGTCGCAGGTCGACCTGTCGGTGCTCGAACGCGTGACCGCCTACGCCCGTTCCCTCGGCTTCGAGCTCGGTCTGGAGCGACGCGACGGAAGAGCCAGCACGCTTCGTCTGCCCGGCTGGCTGACCGATCGCATCCGGTTCTTCTCGGTGCTCCAGCCCGCCATCCGTCGCAAGCGCGAGGCGCTATTCGGGCGCGTGCCGTTCCTCGACCCCGAGCCGATCGAGGCGATCGAGCGGGGCCCGACGAGCGAGGTCGTGGACATCCAGACCTCGACCGGGACGTTCTATGCTGGAGGCCTCTCGACGCATAACTGTTTCGCACGACCCACCCACGAGTACCTCGGCTTCTCCGCCGGTCTCGACTTCGAGACGCGCATCCTCGTCAAGGAGGACGCGCCCGAGCTGCTCCGTCGGGCGCTCTCCTCGCCGCGCTGGGAGCCGCGCGTGGTGGCGCTCTCGGGTGTCACCGACGCCTATCAACCCGTCGAGGCGAAGCTGCGCCTCACCCGCCGCTGCCTCGAGGTCTTCGCCGAGTTCCGGAACCCCGTCACGATCATCACGAAGAGCGCGCTCGTCGCGCGCGATGCCGATCTGCTCGCGGAGCTCGCGCGCCACCACGCCGCGTCGGTGCACATCTCCGTGACGAGCCTCGACGACTCGCTGCGCCGCGTCCTCGAACCGCGCGCCTCGTCGCCGCGCAGCCGACTTGCGGCGATCGAGACGCTGGCGGCGGCCGGCGTGCCGGTCGGCGTGATCTGCGCGCCGGTGATCCCCGCCGTGAACGACTCCGAGATCCCGGCGGTCCTCGACGCCGCGGCGAGGGCCGGCGCGCGCGGGGCCGGCTGGGTGATGCTGCGGCTGCCCCACGGCCTGAAGGAGCTCTTCGAGTCCTGGCTCGAGCGTCACTTCCCGGAGCGCAAGGAGCGCGTGTTGTCGCTCCTCCGCGAGGCGGGCGGCGGCGCGCTCTACGACTCGCGCTTCCACACGCGGCAGCGAGGCAGCGGTGTCTACGCCGAGCAGATTCGGTCGCTCTTCGAGCTCGCTCGGCGTCGCGCGGGGCTCGCGAACGAGCGCACTCCGCTCTCCACCGCCGCGTTTCGCCGGCCGGCATCGGCGCAACTCCCGCTGCTCTGACTCCGCTCCGCGACCCTGCTACCGTGCGCGCGTGCCGCGAGTCGACGTTGCCTCTGGCGCGTATCGTCACCGGACGGCGTAGCCGATGGCGGTCTTCGCCCTCGTCCACGGCGCGTGGCACGGCGCCTGGTGCTTCGAGAAGCTGGTGCCCGCGCTCGCGGCGAAGGGCCATCGCGCCGTCGCCTTCGATCTGCCGGGCCACGGCGCGGACCCGACTCCGCGCGATCAGGTGACCCTCTCTTCCTACGTCGAGCGCGTGGGTGAGGCGCTGGCCCGCCTGAGCGAGCCCGCGCTGCTCCTCGGCCACAGCATGGGCGGCCTGGTGATCGCGCAGGCCGGCGAGGAGCACGCGCCGCGCGTGCGCGCGCTCGTCTACCTCGCCGCCTTCCTGCCGCGAAACGGCGAGAGCCTCGGCGGCCTCGCCATCCCGTCGGCGGTGACACCGAACCTGCGGCCCGATCGCGAGGCCGGCGTCGTGGGCTTCGACCCGGCGGGCGCGCGCGACGCCTTCTACCACGACTGCTCCGACGCCGACGTCGAGACGGCGAGCGCGCGCCTGTGCCCGCAGCCGGTCGCGCCCTGGACCGCAAGCGTCCGCCTCGGTGCGCGCTACGAGGCGATTGCGCGCCACTACATCGAGTGCACGCTCGATCGCGCGATCCCGATCGCCGAGCAGCGGCGCATGCACGCCGCGACTCCCTGTCGAATCCACACGCTCGAGACCGCGCACTCGCCCTTCTACTCGATGCCCGACCGACTCGCCGGCGTGCTCGACGCGATCGCGCGCCACGAGGACCGACGGTAGTCGCGACGCCTCGACCGCCATCGCAGGGGTGCTTCGCCCCAGGCGAGCGGCGGAAGGCTACGATCGGACCCCTTCGCAGAACCGGAGCGGGGTGCTCCGATCGGGCACAGGTCTTGCTCTCGCCTCTCGCGACCGGCGACGTCGATGCGCCGCATCGCGGGAGCGATCGACTCCACAGGAGGAAGAGATGGCCATCAAGGTCGGCATCAATGGTTTCGGTCGGATCGGACGCCTGGTCTTCCAGGCGCTCTGCGACCAGGGCCTGCTCGGGAAGGAGATCGACGTGGTCGGCGTGGTCGATGTCTCC
>Ga0335069_10007893_pt1 | contig 15288 bp, 8 predicted proteins | sample Lox_Sample_11_FD_206714 | JGI IMG/M metagenome (GOLD analysis project Ga0335069, IMG submission 206714) | Soil microbial communities from Loxahatchee National Wildlife Refuge, Florida, United States - Lox_Sample_1.1 | ecosystem: Environmental > Terrestrial > Soil > Wetlands | place: USA: Florida... | reverse complement strand
GGGCGACGGGGCTTGGGGCTGGGGCGCGGCGCCGACGCCGGCCGACGTCAGGGTTTTGCGTCGGTGCTGAAGGCGAAAATCGTGGTCGACCGGAAGGTTTGGCCGGGACGCAGGACCGTGCTGGGGAAGCTCGGGTGGTTGGGGCTGTCGGGCAGGTGCTGGGTTTCCAGGGCCACGGCCGGCGCGCGCACGAAAGGCCGGCCATCCTCGCTCAACAGGTTTGCCCGCTCTGCCGCGGGGGTGAACAGCTGAAGCGAGGTTTCGGTGGTGCGCAGTTCCAGGATGCGCCCGCTGACCGGGTCGTGCAGCCGCGCCGCGACATGGTCCAGGCGGCCCGGGTCGTCGAGGATCATCGAGTTGTCATAGCCGCGCACCGTGCCGGGCGGCGTGGCCGGCGCGCCTGGTCCGCCCGTCGCCAGGGCGGGATCGAGAGCGCCCGCCACGCGATCGCCCAGAACCACCGGCTGGCGGAAATCATAGGGCGTGCCCGCGACCGGCGCGGGATCGAGCTGCCCGCCATCGGGCCCCTTGGGCGAGTAGCGCTCGGCCCTGATCTGCAGATCGTGGGAATAGATGGGCGTCGTGCCATTGCCGTTGAGATTGAAGTAGATGTGGTTGGTCAGGTTGATGACCGTCGGCTTGTCGGTCGTGGCTACGAAGTCCAGCCGCAGAGCGTTCTTGTCCGTAAAACGGTAGGTCACCGCCACTCGCACATGCCCGGGAAAACCCTGATCGCCGTCGGGGCTGTCCAGGCGCATGGTCACGGCCGCGCCGTCCGCCTTGCGCACCGGATCGACCGCGAGAATTCTGGACGCATAAGGCGGCGGCCCGCCATGCAAGGTCACGCCCTGGGCGTTCTGGGTCAAATCATAGTGCGCGCCGTCGAGCGTGAAGCCGTGGAAGATACGATTGGCGTAGCGCCCGATCAGCGAATTGGCGTGGGCCAAGGCTTCCCAGCCGCTCAGGCCTTGGAAGCTCAGGACAACGTTGCCCAGCACGCCGTGGCGGTCGGGCACGCGGATCGCCGCTATGGCGCCGCCGAAGTCCAGCACAGTCGCGCTGGCGCCCGAATCGTTGATCAGGGTGTAGGCCGTGACCGCCTTGCCGTCCTTGGTCACGCCGTAGGGCGCTGCCTTGACCTCGGCCGCCGCAGCGCCGTTCCACCATGCGGCGGCGGCCAGAAGCCCACCGATCAGCGCCTTGCCCATCGCGTCCTCCTTCAAGGCCGGCGCCGCGTATGAGCGCGCCGTGGGCGGCAAAATCCGGGTGGAGCGACAGGCGGTCAAGGCTACGTCGTCGGGCTGGAGCTCGCGCCGTGCACCTAGTGAGATTTGCCGCTCCGCTGGGGGCTCGGCGGTTATTGACGCTGTTCTGAAGCCCTCCATAACTAGGCGGGATTGGCGCGTACCGGAGGCGTGAAAAAACGTGCAGGTCCGCCTGAGGCGGCCTCAATCGGCCGCGGCGGGGTGGAAGCGACAGGGAGTGAGCTAAGCCGATGGCGGAGGTGTGCAGGCGCGACCACGGCAGCCGCCTCCCATCGCTTCGAGCGCCGGATCGTAGCCTCAAAACAACAACCGGAGGAAATCTGATGAATCTCCATAAGGCCCTGCTGCTGTCGGCGGCCGTGTCACTCGCCGCGCTGGCGACGTCCGACGCCTTGGCGCAAGGCCGCCAGGCCGAATTCTGGTGGCTGCAGAAGAGCCCTGGCGGCGTTTACAAGCCGCCGATGCGGCCGCTGTGGAAGCTGGCCGACCTGAAGAAGATGCACGCCGGCCAGCACAATTGGTCCGAGCAGATCATCAAGGATCCCGAACAGGACGTGACCTACAACTCCGGCGCGCCCGGCTTCGCCATCACCCCGCGCATGCACCCGGACACCTATTCGGCGTTCGTGATCATCTCGGGCCAGGTGGCGTTCAACGTCGAGGGCCAGCAGCCGGTCACCGGCGTGCGCGGTTCGATCATCGCCATTCCCAAGACCACGGTGTTCTCGGCCGAGGTCAAGGGCGACACCGACGCCCTGTGGGTCGAGATCAATCCGATCAACTACAAAACCATCTATCCAGCTTCCGAGCCCAAGCCCGCGGCCCTGCCGGGGTTCGAAGTGGTCAAGGTGCAGTTCCCGCATAAGCCGGGCAAACTGCACCCGCCGACGCAGTTCTACTGGAACTTGTGGGACGCCATCGCCTCATGCGCGCCGCGTGGACCGACGGTGGTCGAGGAGCACATATACATCAATCCGCTGATCAACTACGCCAACCCGGACGACAATAAGTGCGCCAAGCCCGGCGCGGCCGGCGGCGGCGAGGGGGGCAACCCCGGCATGCGCGGCGTATCCAAACCGTTCGACCCACACTCGACCTTCGGCCACGTGCATCCGGGCCCGGCTGAATGGTGGATCGTGCAGGCCGGCCATATCGACGGCAAGTTCGAGAACATGGGCGACTACAAGGCTGAGGAGGGCGATGTGCTCTACGCCGCCCCCATGGGCTGGCACCAGATGGGGGTGGAGGGTCCCGGGCCCTCGGTGCGCACGGCGGTGGGCGGCTATGAGCTGATCAACATGTTCAACACGGCCGATCTGGACAAGGCCGGGCAATAAGCCGCGCGTGCGGCCGGGAGACACACCATGAGCGAAATCAGCCGCAGGCAAATCCTGGCGTCCTCGACGGCCCTGGCCCTGATGGGCCCGCTGCGGGCCGCCGCCCAGAACGCGCCGGCGCCTGCTCCCATGCCCGCCCGCGCTCCCTCGCCCCACAACACCAACTGGATGAGTTACGGCAACGACCTGGGCAGCACCCATTATGCGCCGCTCGACCAGATTGACGCCGGCAACTTCAACAGCCTGGAGGTGGCTTGGCGCTTCAACACCGACGCCTTCGGCGCCCACCTGGACGCCTACTACAACTGCACGCCGCTGATCGTGAATGGGCGGCTCTACGCCACGGCCGGTAACGAACGTTATCTCGTCTCGCTCGACGGCGAGACCGGCCAATTGCTGTGGTCTTACCGCCACGACGAAAAAGGTCGCCAGGGCTCGCGCGGCGGTTCGGGCTGGGGCGTGTCCTACTGGACCGACGGCCAGGTCGAGCGGGTGCTCTACGTCACGCGCAGCTATCAGCTGATCTCGGTCGACGCCAAGACCGGCCTGCCCGACCCCAATTTCGGCGTAGCCGGCGAGGTCGATCTGCGGCTGGACGATGACCAGGACATCGATCCCAAAAAGGGCGTTCTGGGTCTGCACGCCGCGCCGACGGTCATCGGCAACACCGTGGTGGTGGGCTGCGCGCCGACCGCGGCGGTCAAGGGGTACGTCCGCGGCTATGACGCCCGCACCGGCAAGCGCAAGTGGATCTTCCACACTGTACCGCGCAAGGGCGAGTTCGGCTACGACACCTGGCTCAAGCCCGAACAGACCGAGACTATCGGCAACATGGGCGCCTGGGCGCCGATGTCGGCTGATCCAGAGCTCGGCCTGGTCTATGTCGGGGTCGAACTGCCCGCCACCGACGACATCGGCACGGGCCGGTGGGGCAATTCGCTGTTCTCCGAGACCATGGTCGCCCTGGACGCCGAGACCGGCGAGCGCCGATGGCACTACCAGACCGAGCACCACGGCATGTGGGACCGCGACATCTGCGCCGCCGCGATCCTGTTCGACCTGCCCAAGGACGGTAAGGTCATCAAGGCCTTGGCCATCCCCAGCAAGCAGGCCTATCTGTTCGTGCTCGACCGCACGACCGGCAAGCCGATTTGGCCGATCCCCGAACGGCCCGTCCCTAAAGGCGACGTGCCCGGCGAGTGGTATTCGCCGACCCAGCCCATGCCCTCCAAGCCGCCGCCCTTCGACCGGCAGGGCTTCAGCGAGGACTCCCTGGTGGACTTCACGCCCGAGGTCAAGGCGCGCGCGATCGAGGTCGCCAGCCACTACAAGACCGGGCCGCTTTACACCCCGCCGGCCTTCATCAAGCCCGAAGGACCTTGGGGCACGCTGGTGCTGCCGGGGACACAGGGCGGCGCCAATTGGCCGGGCGGTTCGTACGATCCGGACACCGGCATGCTCTATCTCTATTCCAAGACGGCGGTGGAATCCCTCGGCGTGATTCAGGGCGCCGACGGCAAGCTGGCCCAGAAGGGCGGCCGCGCGCCCGCCAACACCAACGACGATAACGGCGGCGCCTTCGGCGGCACGGCCAGCCTGCATGGCGGGACCTCGGGCCTGGGCGGCGCGCCCAACTCGCCGGTCAAGGACGGGCTGAACGATCCGATCCAGCCCGGGGTGCTGACCATCGCCGGCATCCCACTGAACAAGCCGCCTTATGGCCGCATCAGCGCGATCAACCTCCGAACCGGCGAGATCGCCTGGCAGGTGGTGCACGGCGAAACGCCGGACTTCATCAAGAACCACCCCTTGCTCAAGGGCGTGACCATCCCGCGCACCGGCCAGTCGGGCATCCTCGGATCGGTCGCCACCAAGACCCTGCTGGTGTGCGGCGATGCGGGCCTGTTCACCGACGCCCAGGGCCGCAAGGGCGCGCGCCTGCGCGCCTACGACAAGGCCACCGGCCAGGAGGTCGGCGCGGTGTTCATGGAGAAGAACCAGACCGGCACGCCGATCACCTACATGCTGGGTGGACAGCAATACATCGTCCTGGCCGTCGGCGGCATGTACGGCGCCGATCTGGTCGCCTACCGTCTGCCCTCGGCCAGTGAGCGACGCGCCGCCGCGGCTGCGCGAGGCGCGACGATCAGCGACAACTGACCGGTCCGGCTGCGCTTATTCAGACGGGGGGGCCGGGGCCGCCCGGGCGGCCTCGCGCGGCCACGCGAGGATGACCAGGGCGATGGCCACGGCCGCTAGCCCCGCCGAGGTGAACGCGGGGCCGTAGGTCCCGGTCGCCTGGCGGATAACGCCCGCGCCGATGGCGGCGGTTGCGGCGCCCGCCTGATGTCCGGTGAATATCCAGCCGAACACGATCGGTCCGTCGCGCTCGCCGAAGCGGGCGTTGGCCAGGCGCACGGTTGGCGGCACCGTCGCGATCCAGTCCAGGCCGTAGAACACGGCAAAGGCGGTCAGGCTGACGCCGCCAAAGCCGATGAACGGCAGGACCGCCAGCGACAGTCCCCTCAGGCCGTAATAGACGAACAGCAGGCGGCGCGCGTCGTAGCGGTCGGTTAGCCAGCCCGAGCCGGTGGTGCCGACCAGGTCAAGCAGGCCCATCAGCGACAGCAGTCCAGCCGCGCGCACGGGTGGAATGCCATGGTCGCCGCAGTAGGCGATCAGGTGCGTGCCCACCAGGCCATTGGTGGTCAGGCCGCATACGAAGAACGAAGCGAACAGCAGCCAGAACAGGGGAACCTTGGACGCGGCGCCCAACACCTCGAACGCTAGGAAAAGCCGGCGCGGCGCGGGCGGCATGGGCGATGGCCGGTCCGCCGGCTCGCCGAAGCGGGCGAGGCCGAGATCCTCGGGCCGCTCGCGCATGATGAGCAAGGTGGCCGGCACCAAGGCCGCCAGCGACAGCGACACCATCAGCGCCACCGGCCGCCATCCGCCCACCTCGCTCAGCCGCGCCATCAGCGGCAGGAACACCAGCGACCCGGTCGAGGTGCTGGCGGTCAGTATGCCCATCATCAGCCCTTGGCGCCGGGCGAACCAGCGGTTGACCACCGCCGCCCCCAGCACGCTGGCCACGGCGCCGCTGCCGACGCCCGAGACTACCCCCCAAGTCAGGATGTATTGCCAGGCCTGGGTCATGAACAGGCTGGCGAAGGTCGACGCCGCCATCAGCGACAGGCCCGCCGTCAGCACGCGTTTGACGCCGAAGGTCTGCATCAGCGCGGCGGCGAACGGCCCCATCAGGCCGTACAGCAGTATGCCCACCGCCGCCGCGGCCGACACGGTCGATCGGCTCCAGCCGAACGCCATCTGCAGCGGGGCCATCAGGACGCTGGGCGCCGCGCGCAGCCCCGCCGCCGCCAGCAGGGCCAGGAAGGTCAATCCCAGGACCACGAAGGCGTAGTGAAGCGGCGGCGATGACGGTCGGCTTTCCACAGTCCCGATGTATGGGCATTGGCCGGCGGGCGCAAACCGCGCGTGTCGGGGGCTCTGGGCGCGAAGGTCGCCGATCCACAGGAACTGTCATACGTGGCGTCATGTCTTCGCAAGAATTCCACGTCACCATGTGGATCGAACCTGGAATTCTTGATGCGCATTGACCTTGTCGACAATCTTGGGCCGGAGCCCGTCGTCCCTGCGGATATTGTCATCGTCGGAGGCGGCCCGGCCGGTTTGACCATAGCCCGCGAATGCGCGGCCGAAGGTCGGCGGGTCCTTGTGCTGGAAAGCGGCGCGCTCAAGGAAGACGAAGCGCACGAGGCGCTCAACCGGGTCGAAAGCGTCGGCGCCCCGCACGACGCCGCTCAAATCGCCAAGCGGCGCGTCTACCACAGCATCAACACCCAGCTTTGGACCCACGACGTCCAGCCCTTCGGCGTGCGGTGCCGCGCGCTCGGCGGATCGACCAACGCCTGGGCCGGAAAGTCGGCGCCGTTCAGCGCCATCGACTATGAGAAGCGCGATTGGGTCGAATTGTCGGGCTGGCCGATCACCGGCGAAGAGATCGCCCCCTATGTTCTTCGGGCGATCACGGCGCTGGACCTCTGTCCAGCCGACCCCAAGGAGCGCTTCCGCTCCGACGACCTTTACTCGTTCTTCTGGCAATTCGCGCGCTCGCGGGTCAACCACGTCGACGCCATGCGTTTCGGGGAGGAGTTCCAGCGCGAACGCCACCTCGACGTCCAGGTCCTGCTCGATGCGACGGTCACGCGCGTCTCGCTCAGCAAGGACGGCGCCCGCTTCGCGGGGCTCGACGTCGCTTCCACCAGCGGACGCCGCATCCGGGTGGAGGCGCCTCTATGCGTCCTGGCCGCCAGCAGCATCGAGAACACGCGCCTGTTGATGGCCTCAAACGACGTCCTGCCCGAGGGGATCGGCAACGGATCGGGTCAATTGGGGCGTTACCTGATGGACCACGTGGGGTGCGAGATCGCCGAGGTGGCCGAGGCCGACTTCGCCCGCGTATGGCGCCGGTTCGGATTTGTCACCGTGGGTCACGGCGCCAAGTCGCACCTGTTCATGCACGGCCTGGCGCTGACCCCTCAGGCCCAGGCGCGCGAGAAGCTGATGCACGCCGCTCTCTATTTCGTGCCTCTTCTGGCCGATGACGATCCCTGGCCGGCGGTCAAACGGCTGTTGACCCGCAAAAGCAGTAACATGCTGGCCGACGTCATGTGTCTGGTGCGCGGCGCCAGATACCTGTTCGCCGGCGTAGGCATGCAATTGTTGGCCAGACCGGCCTTTCCCGCCGCCATCAGGAAGCTGATCGTCAACCTGGCGATCCGCTTCAATCCGAATTTCGTCGCCGAGGAATTCCTGGCTCAAGGCCTGCCGCGCAAGATCAAGGGCGTGGGAGTGGAGGCGATCTGCGAGCAGGCGCCCAACCCGGAGAGCCGGATCGCCCTCTCCGACACCGTCGACGGCTTTGGGGTTCCTCTGGCGCGCGTAGACTGGCGGATCAATCCGATCGAGCGCGACACCCTGATCCGCTTGGCCAAGCTGGCGCAACAAGCTCTGGCCGACGCCGGCCTGGGACAATTGAACCTGGCCGACTGGGTCGCCGACGAGGCGCCCGAACGCGCGGTGATCATCGATATGGCCCATACGATGGGCGCCACCCGCATGTCGCTCAGTCCGCAAGACGGCGTGGTCGACACAGACTGCCAGGTGCACGGGGTCTCAGGGCTCTATGTGGCCGGCGGCTCGGTATTCCCCACCTGCGGCCACGCCAACCCCACGCTGATGATTGTGGCCCTGGCCATCCGGCTGGCGGACCATCTCAATCTTCGGCTCAGAAAAAGTTAGCTGACCCTGGCGACGGGTTTCGTCACCGGCGCCAACGGCAAGCTGGGCATTGCGACGCGCGGCGCGCTGCTGGCTGCGGGACACGTCGCGCGCGGACTTGCGCGCTCGGCCCCATGCTCGATCACAGCCGCGCCGCAGGCCAGACTGCATTCAAGGGCAAGCTACGTCAGTTGGGCTTCACGGCTGAAAAGCAGGTTTAGCAAAAGCTGATTTCCGAAGCGCCGCTTTTGCACGGTTGCGTAAAAGCGCTCCGTGACTTCGGGAATGCGGCAGTGCCCTACCAGGACTCCGGCTTCCAGTTCATCGCGCACGACGGGCGGCGGCGCCGGAGTGACGCCCTCCCGCTTGCGGGTCAGGAGGCGCAGCGCTGTTGGCGAGCGCCACGTCAATCGTATGGGCCTCGAGCTGGTCGAGCCGGTACGGCGGCGGCGCTTCAGATCGCCGTCAGGCCGCCTGCGCCCTGGGGCGGCCATAGCGCCACACCAGCGACGGCAGCAGGAACAGGCTCATGGCGGTCGAGGTGACCAGGCCGCCGAGGATGACGATCGCCATGGGGCCCTGGATTTCGCGCCCTGGCTGTCCGGTCTGGATCGCCAGCGGCAGCAGGCCGAGCGCGGTGACCAGAGCGGTCATCAGGATCGGCGTGACCCGCTCGCGGGTGGCCCGGATCACAGTCTCCAACGACCAGGCGTGGCCCTCGACCCGCACCAGATGGTCGGCGTGCGACACCAGCAGGATCGCGTTGCGCGCGGCGATGCCGAACAACGTGACGAAGCCGACCAGTGAGCCCAGCGACAGACTGGCGCCGGTCAGGCCCACGGCGATCACCCCGCCGACCAGGGCGAAGGGCGCCGTGCCCAGGATCAGGCCGACCACGCGCCCGCTGCTGAACGCCAGCAGCAACAGGGCCACCACGCCGCCGGCGGCGATGGACACGTTGAGCATCAGCTCACGCTGGGCTTGGGCCGCGCCCTCGGCCGTTCCGGCGTAGGACACGTATGCGCCCGGCGGCAACTTGATCTTCTGGGCGATGGCGGCCTGCACGGCCTTGGTCACCCGGGCCACGTCCTGCGGCGCGGGATTGGTGGTGACCACTTGGCGCCGCTGGCCCCCTTCATGACTGATGCTGGTGCGGCCTTCGGCCAGATAGACCTTGGCCACCTGGTTCAGCGGCACCGCGACGCCCGAGGCGCTGCGCAGGGTCAGATCGCCCACCGCCTCGGGATCCTGGCGCATCGAGGGCGGGGTGGTGACCGCGATCTCGACTGTGCGGGCGTTGTCGTAGATCTGGGCGGCAGCCGCGCCCTGGTAGGCGGCGTCGATCGTGTCCAGCACGTCGGCCGCCGACAAGCCGTAGCGGGACAGCTTGCTGAAATCGACATCGGCGCGCACCACGGGAGTCATCGGCGGGGTCTGCACCTGCACGTCCGCCGCGCCGGGAATGGTCTTGATCAGGGCGGCGATCTGGGCGCCCACCGCGTCGAGCTGGTCGAGGTCCTGGCCGTAGATGTTGACCGCCAGGGCCGCGGTCTCGCCGGTGAGGGTCTCGCCGATCCGGTCGCCCAGGAAGGTGACCACCTCGGTGTTGAGCCCTGGATAGCTGTCGAGCACCGCGTGGATCGACTTTTCCACCCGGTCCTGCTGGGCGGCCTTCAGTTCTGGCTTTAGTTCGACGTGGAATTCGCTGCGGTTGGGACCCCACGTGTCCTCGCCGCCCTCGGCGCGGCCGATCTGCTGCTCCACGCTCTGCACGCCCGGAATCGCCAGAAGGTCTTTGGAGATTGCCTCGCCGTAGGCGCGCATGGCCGAGAGCGAGGTGCCTGGCGGCCCGCTCACCCCCAACACGAAGTGGCTTTCCTTGAACGCGGGCAGGAGTTCGGAATTGAACATCATCAGGCCCGCGGCCGTGGCGATGGCGGCCATCGCTGCGGCGGCCACCGCCCAGCGCGGAAACGCGCAGATCCGCTCCAGTGCGCCGTCGTGCCAGGCCTTGGCTCGGACCAGCAGCGGCGGTTCGGGGTGCAGGGCGGTGTTGCGCAGCAGCAGCAGGGTCAGCGGCGGCGTCACCATCACGGCCACCGCCAGCGAGGCCAGGGTGGCGATGATGAAGGCCGCGGCCAGGGGCGAGAAGAACGAGCCCTGGATGCCGTGCAGCATCAACACAGGCAGCAGGGTGAGCGCCACCACAAGGGTGGCGTAGATCACCGGCGCGCGCACCTCGATCGAGGCGTGCAGGATCACGTCCTCGGGCGCCTCGTCGGCGCTTGCCGCGCGAAGGCGCCGAACGATGTTCTCCACGTCGATCACCGCGTCGTCGACCACCACCCCCAGGGCCACGGCCAGACCGCCCAGGGTCATGGTGTTGATCGCCCAGCCGAGGCCGTTCATCACCAGCACCGCGGCCAGCAGCGACAACGGGATCGAGACGAACGACACCAGCACGGTGCGCAGGTCGCGCATGAAGGCGAACAGCACCAGGCCGATCAGCACAGCGCCGATCAGCAGGTCTTCGGCGATGCCCGACAGGGCCGTGCCGATGAAGTTGGCCGGCCGGTGCAGGCCGCCCACCAGGGTCACGCCCTGGGCGTCGAGCGAGGGTTTCAGCTCGGCCAGAGCGGCCTCGACCGCCTGCGTCGCTTGTAAGGTGTTGGCCCCGTACTGACTGGCCATGGCGATCATGACGCCCGGCCGCCCCATGATCAGGGCGTCGCCGTTGAGCGGGGCCGGCCCGTCAGCGACTTCGGCGACGTCGCCGATGCGCACCACCGATCCGTCGCTGGCGACGATAGCCGCCGCCGCGACATCGGCCGCCGCGCGCGCCTGGGCCGAGGGCTTGATCAGTACGCGCTGCTGGTCGGTGTCGATGAAGCCGCCGCCCGACACGCCGGTCGAGGCCTTGACCGCGTTGGTCAGGTCGTTGAAGGCCAGGCCCCGCGCCGCCAAGTCAGTTGGGCGGACCCGCACTTCGATCCGCCGGATCTGCCCGCCGAAGACCGTGGCCTTGGCTACGCCCGGGGTCGCCAGCAGGCGGGGGCGCACCACGGTGTCGGCCAGAGTGCGCAATTCCATCGGGCTCAGCTTGTCGCTGACCAGGCCGATCTTGAGCAGGTCCATGGTCGATGAGGTGAGGGGCTGGACCTTGGGCGCCTTGACCCCGGCGGGCAGATCGCCCGTCGTCTCGGATACCGCCTCCGCCACGATCTGGCGCGACCGGTAGGGATCGGTTCCCTCGGCGAACACCACCTGCACGATCGACAGGCCGGGAATGGATTCGGACCGAACGCCGGTGACTCCGGCCGCGCCGTTGACCGATTGCTCGACCACGCGCGTGACCAACTGCTCCACCTGCTCGGAGTCCAGCCCCGGCGCCTCGGTCTGGATCTCGGCCTGGGCCGGCACGAAGTCGGGAAACACGTCGTACTTGGCGCCCTTGAGCGCCAGAATCCCGACGATCAGCAGCAATAGGGCGAACGCGGCGACCAAACGGGGCCGGCTGAGCGACCACCTGACGATTGCGGTCAGCATTGGTCAGTCGTCGCCGTTGTCGCTGACATTGGTCTCGGCCGAAAACAGGGCTGCGGCCCCCTTGACGACCACCGGGTCGCCGGCCTTGAGCCCGGCGGGGACGAACAGGCCGTCCGGGTCGGGACGGCCGCCTCGCACCGCCTCGCGGATGAAGCTGTCGGCGCCCGTGCGCACATAAACCCAGGTCTGGCCCTGGCTGCGCACCAGGGCCGACCGCGGCGCCATCACGCCCCTGACCGGACCGGAGACAGCCAGCTTGACCGGTACCGACAACCCTACCGACAGGGCGCCGACACCCGGGCCGCTCACCTTGGCCAGAAGGCCTGGCGACATGAGGTGCGGATCGGCCGCGCGGGCCGCGCCCAGGATCACGGCGTGCACCGAGCCCAACGGCCCGAGGTCAAGGTCGGCGGCGTGCAGGCCCGTCAGGCCCTGGCCCGAGGCGGCGTCGATCCGCGCCAGCGCCGCCTTGGCCGCGCCGATCTCGGCCAGCAGCGCCTGGCGTTGGGCGTCCGTCATCCGCGCCACGTCGGAGCCCCATTCCAGGCTCAGCCTTCGCTTGAGCAGGGCCAGCTTAGATGCGTCAGACGCCGCTTGGGCGTCGGCGGCCTCGACCGCCTTGGTCGGCACGGCCTGGTCGCCGGCGTTGAGCGCGCGTGTCCGTTTGGCTTCCGCCGCCGATGCGTCGGCGGCCGCCTGGGCCACCTCCAGGTCGGACTGCAATTGGGCCAGGGGCCCGGGATCAAGCACCCGCACATAGCCGTCGATCGCCCCCGCGCGACGGGCCGGGGCGAGCGGCTGGGTGGTCAGCCCCAGTTTGTGCTGAACATCGACGGCCAGCTTGACCGGCTTGATGGCGCCGTCGTCGGCGTCGGCGAAGGCTAGCGGGGCGGCGGCCAAGCTGACGATCAGCGCCAGCGCCCAAGTCCGCCCATGGCGCGGTGTCATATGGCTCTCCTTGGCATGTTGGGCTTTGGCGTCCGGCCGGCCGCCTGGCTCGGACGTGCGGATGCGAGGACGCGCCGGAGGCATGCGGTGAGCTGTGATCCCATGACTGTGGGGCCACCCTAAGCAGAGCCATGGCCGGCCACAAGCCGCGCCGCGTTACCATTCCCCAATGATTGCGGCCTATTGCGGCCGCACCCCGCACACCGGCGCTTTGTTCCCGGAACGAGGCACGCCTACGTCTGTCTCGCTGATGGCCTGTCCTGGATGCTCGACGTGTCCAGCGAGGCCGGCGGCGTCGGCGATCATGCGGCGCAATCGGGGCGTCTAGGCGATCCGCGATCTGGCGCGCGGGCCAGGTCGCCTTGCCGCCGCCTTCGCCATCGATCGCGTATTGGACGGCATCGATCTGTGCCGGCCCGGTTAGGACAAGCTACGTCAGCTAGGCTTCACGGCTGAAAGCAGGTCTAGCAAAAGCTGATTTCCGAAGCGCCGCTTTTGCACGATTGCGTAAAAGCGCTCCGTGACTTCGGCAATGCGGTAGTGCTCCACGAGCACTCCGGCTTCCAGTTCATCGCGCACGACGATCGGCGGCACCAGCGTGACTCCCTCCCGCTCGCGGGCGAGGAGACGGAGCATGGCCATGTCGTCGACCTCTGCCAGGATTTCGGGCCGAATCCCCGCCCGCTCAAGAACGAGGTCGAACGCGACGCGGATGTCGCTGTCGAGGCTTGGCAGCAGGAGGGGCTCGGTCCGTAAGTCGTCAGGGAAACGGAACCGCTGTCTGGAGTTCCGGGGGCGGCCGACCAAGCTCACGGGCTGTTCGTTGAGCAGGTGATTGCGCAGGGAGGTTCGCGCGTCTACAGGCGCGGCGCTGTTGGCGAGCACCACGTCGATCGTATGGGCCTCGAGCTGGGCGAGCAGGTCGCGGATGTTCCCGGACCGGACGATCAGCTCCACGTCTGCGCGCCCCACAAGAGGGCGTAGAAATTCCAATTGGAAGTTCCGCGACAGGGTCGTTAGCGCCCCAACTCGCAAGACCTGACGGCTCGCCCGGGGGCGTCCCTGCAGGGTGCTCAACAACTCCTCGCCGGCTTTGAATACGGTGTCGGCATAGTCGAGCGCGATGCCGCCGGCCTCAGTCAGGACCAGCTTCTTCCCAACCCGTTCAAAAAGCGGGTGCCCCACCTGATGCTCCAGCTTCTGGATCTGCACCGACAAGGCCGATTGCGACAGGTTCATGTGCTGGGCCGCCCGCGTCAGGCTGCCCTCATGCGCCACGGCCCAAAAGTAGCGGAGATGGTTGTAGTTAAGCTGCGCCATTTGGTTCTATTAAAACGAACGATATGGACAAAACAATGAATTTTATTCGGAGTTGAAGCGTCGCTAGAAGCCCCGTCGCGCAGCTTGCGTTAAGGGGGACTCCATTGTTCAACCATCTTTCGCCGTTGATCGCGCCTGCGCTCATTGTGTGCGGGGCGGCCGCTGGCTTCCTGAGCCCGGGCGTTCGTCCGCGGCGCCTCCCGAAGTGGTCCGAGGCAATCGCGCTGCTCGCACTCGGCGGGGCCGTGGTCTCAACGGCCGGCCTGGTAATGTCCGGACCGGGCGCCAGCCCGCTAGTCGGGTTTGCGGGCGCCGGCCTTTCGGTGCGCCTGGACGCCATCAGCGCGGCGATGTCGCTGCTGGTGACCTTCATTGGCTGGGTGGTGGTGCGCTATTCGGCCACTTACCTGGATGGCGAGGCGCGGCAGGGTGCGTTCACAGGTTGGCTCTGCCTGACCCTAGCCTCGGTGCTTCTGCTGGTCTCGGCGGGTAACCTTGTCCTGTTGGTCGCCGCCTGGATCGCCACCAGCCTGTTCCTGCACCGGTTGCTTCTGTTCTATTCCAATCGTGTGGCCGCACGGCGGGCGGCGCGCAAGAAGTTTGTCACGGCGCGCCTGGGCGACGCCGCCCTGATCGGAGGCGCCGCTCTTCTGGCCGCCGCCTACGGCACGGGGGACATCGGTCTGATCGCCCGGGCGGCCAAGGCGGGCGAGGGCGGGGGGATGGCGGTGGCGGCGGCCGGCCTTCTGGCGCTCGCCGCCATGCTGAAGTCCGCCCAGTTCCCGACCCACGGCTGGCTGACCGAGGTGATGGAGACCCCGACGCCGGTTTCGGCGCTGCTGCACGCGGGGGTGATCAATGCCGGAGGCTACCTGCTCATCCGCTTCGCGGATGTGATGTTGCTGGCCCCCGGCGTCCTGGCGGTCCTGGTGATGGTCGGCGGATTCACGGCCCTGTTCGGGAGCCTGGTCATGCTGACCCAACCGGCCGTGAAAACCGCTTTGGCTTGGTCGACGGTCGCGCAGATGGGCTTCATGATCCTGGAGTGCGGGTTGGGGCTATTCCCCCTGGCGCTGCTGCACATCATGGCCCATTCGCTCTACAAGGCGCACTCCTTCCTGGCGTCGGGAGGGGCCGTGGAGCGGGTCGCGGCGATCGCCCGACCCGGCCCGGTGGCCGTTCCTGACGCCGGCGCCGTCGCCCGAGCCTTCCTTTCTGCGCTGGGCGTCTACCTTGTGGCGGGCCTCGCCTTCGGCCTGACGCACAAGTCGCCGCAGGCGATCGCCCTCGGCGCCATATTGATCCTCGGCGTGGCCTACATGCTGGCGCAGGGCTTCGCCGACGCCGCGCCCAGGGCGCTGACGCGGCGTACCGCCGTCTACGCGGTGGCCACCTCCGTCGGCTACTTCGCGCTGCAGACGGCGGCCACCGCCCTGACAGGAAGCGTCCTGCCGCCGACGCCCGCGCCCGGGCCGTTGGAATGGGGCCTTATCGTGCTGGCGCTGCTCAGCTTCGGCCTAGTCGCCGTAGTGCAGGCGATGTTCCCCCTGTGGGCGCATCACCCCGCCGCG
>Ga0335069_10007892_pt1 | contig 15288 bp, 12 predicted proteins | sample Lox_Sample_11_FD_206714 | JGI IMG/M metagenome (GOLD analysis project Ga0335069, IMG submission 206714) | Soil microbial communities from Loxahatchee National Wildlife Refuge, Florida, United States - Lox_Sample_1.1 | ecosystem: Environmental > Terrestrial > Soil > Wetlands | place: USA... | reverse complement strand
ACGTGGAGCTGGTACAACTGGTTGCCGGCCGCGATGGCAACCGCGGCGACGTTGTTGTCGAGCTTCTGCCATCCGGGGCAGGATGTGCCGCTGCACGCGGTACCTGTATAGCGCCAGATCGAGCCATCGTTGTGCAACTGGTAGAGCTGGCCGCCGCCGGCGGCGATAGCAACAGCGGCGGTGTTGTCATCGAGCATCTGCCAGCCGGGGCAGGACGTGCCGCTGCACGCCGTGCCGGTGTAGCGCCAGATCTTGCCGGTGTTGTGCATTTGGTAGAGTTGACCGCCATCGGCGGCGATGGCGACGGTAGCGGTGTTATCATCGAGCATCTGCCAGCCGGGGCAGGACGTGCCGCTGCACGCCGTGCCGGTGTAGCGCCAGATCTTGCCGGTGTTGTGGAGCTCGTAGAGCTGGGAGCTATCGGCGGCGATGGCGACGGCGGCGGTGTTATCGTCGAGCATCTGCCAGCCCGGGCAGGAGTCGAGGGTGCAGCCCACACCGGTCGATACCCAGATCTTGCCGCTGTTGTGAAGCTGGTAGAGCTTGCCGCCACCACCGGCGATGGCCACAGTGGCCGGGTTGTTATCGAGCTGCTGCCAGCCGGGACAGCTACTGCCGCTGCAAGGCACGCCGGTATACGACCAGATGGTGGCGCCCAAACTGCCGACGAACAGGTTGCTGGAGAAGACGCTTAAGCCGCCGACGGGCGGCACACCGGACGGCGACGTGGCGGAGGTCCAGGCAGCGAGCACCCAGTTTCCGGAGCAGGCGATGCCGTTGTAATCGCCGTATTTCGGGCAGCCGCCGCCGGTAGAGCAGGTTTCGCCGGTTGGGCATTTGGTGGAGGAGAAATCGCAGCGGGTCCGGCTGCCGCCGCCCGAGGAGTTGAGGCAGAAGCCGGCGAGCTCGGGCTGCACGGTGCAGGATTCCGAATCGGTGGTGGCGCGCGGAGAGCACGGCCAGCCGGACGCGCACTGCGGATCGGGAGTGCCGGAGAGGTCGAAAATAGAGCCGGAAGCCTTGCCGTTCCCGGAGGCTACGAAGTACTCGGTGCGATCGTTGGTAGCTCCGGAAGCCTTTGCGGCGCTGCGATCGTACCAGCCGATCCAGGCGCGGCCGAGAGTGCTGCACGACCAGGGCATGAAACGCCGGACCCCGGTGGTGGAGGTGATGGTGTGATGGTTGGGGAAGGTTGCGCCGCTGTCGGTGGATTCGGCGGTGACGATGCGCTCTCCGCCGGCTCCATCGGTTTCGGCCCAGGAAACGAAGACGTGAGCCGCGTTGCCGGGATCGAGCGCAACGGTCGGGCTGGTCAAGGTGTTGCCGTTGTTGCAGCGGTCGAGCCCGGATACCGGGCAGGCGACGGCGCCGCTAACCGTGGCCACAGTTACCGGAAACCCCGTGGCCGCGGTCAGGCCGCTGGAGCACGAGCTGAAACGGTTCAGCAACACGTTGCTGCCGCTGAGCGTAACCACGTAGACATTGCCGTCTTTAGCCACGGCGGGGCGCGGGAAATCGCCCGAGCCGGGAATCGCGGTGGTAGCGGTCCAGGTGGCGCCGTTATCCTGGGAACAGACGATCGAAGCGGCGACAAATCCGCTCCCCAAGCTGCCGCAACCGGTAGCCGGCCCTGAAGGAGTGAACTGCCGCCAGACGGCGTAGACCTGGTCCTTGCCGCCGCTTGCGTTGACGCTATCGGCGGCGATGTGCTCCTGATCGGGGAAGCAAACGGGCGGTCCCGTAGTGGGGCATTGTGCGCTGTAGCCTTGCAGGGTGAAGTTCGCGCCGCCATCAGTCGAGCGGCTTTCGGCATTGGTGCAACCACTGACGCCAAGCTGGGCTTTTGTGCCACTGGGAAACGCGATCACCGAGAGGTAGAAGTTGCCGGACGCGCCGCGGGCAAGCGAGGGGTCGTTGAGTCCAAAGACGCCGGCGTTGCCCGCCGAGAAGCTGCCGCCTTGATTTGTGGAATAGCGCAGGGCCGAATTGCTGGCGACGATGATGTTCTTAGCGTCGGCGCTGCCGATGATCTCCAACTCGCCGACGCCGGTTTCGATGGCCACGGTTCCCACGCGGCTGGGAGAGGGAAAGCCGACGGCCGAGCGAGTCAAAACGCTGGCGGCGCCCGGGAGAGCGGCCTCAGCGTTGGGCCTGGCTGCGCCACCGGGTCTGGCCGGCATATTCTGCTGCATCATGCGGATGGACTTTTGCACATCCGCCTTGTTGCCCTGGGTGGCAAAGGCGCTGTTCGCGGCGAGGGTTTCGGCTTGCTGGAGCGTTCCGGGCGGGGCTTCGGGCGAGAGGGTGATATCGAAGTGAAGGACGGTGGCGCCGGCGGCGACGGCCACGATCGCCCGCTGTACCTGAGGGGCATTCACGGGCTCCTGCGCCTCGCGCTGCTGTGGCGCGCCGCGCGTGGGGAGGTTCTCGACGAACTCGATTTGCACGGCCGGCCAACTGCCGATCTCCAGAAAGGTGACGGTTCCGGTCCGCGACCTGGCGATGTCCTGAAGCCGCTGGAGGGCGTCGTCATGGCTGAGCCGCGGCTCGGTGGTGATGAAGACTCGCGCGATCGGGTACTCGACGTTTTGGGCTTGAGCCGTAGGTTGCGCCCTCACCGCCGCCGTTCTGGTGAGGACGAGCTCATGGGCGTTCCGGAACACGGCGCCAGACGGTTTCCAGGGAGCGCCATAGCGAACCGTGATTTGGGGGGAAATCGTCAGGGCGCGGACTTCCGCTGGGGGTGGCTGGGGCGGCTGTGCCTCAAGCGAAAGGGCAGCCGAAAGGGCCACAAGAGCCGACCGTAGCAGGATCATAAAACCTCGCAGTCTCAAATTACCGGGCCGGGCCTGTAATGCACAGCCAGTATACACACCCCGGAGCCGACCCCGGACTAGGGGTCCCAACAAAGGGAGCCGTCCACACTCCCATGCCCGTGGAGAAGATCTCGAGTGCCGCGCTCCTGGGCGCGGGGTCAGCCGCGCTATTTGTAGCTGAAGTTGCCCGCGGAGCCCTGCTGGAGGATCGCGCTCCGGCCGCGGCGAGGCCGCACGACCCTCGCAAACCCGGCTGTCGATTGCGAAATAATACGAGGAGGCATGCCCCAACCCGACATTCGTAACACGATCGATACGCTGATCGAGGCCGGCGACGCGCCGGGCGCCGCACGCGCTCTGGCGGAAGCGTGGGAAGCCCAACCCTCCGCTGCGTTCGCCGGATTCGTGGCTTCGCGGTTCGATCGATTGCGGCCGCATCTCGCACTGGTTCCGTACCGCTGGGCTATCGTGCGCTCGTTTACGGTCGAACCCGTGCTGCCGATCTTCAAAGCCAACGCGTACACGCAGGGAATCGCGCTGGAACTCCACGCCGGCGAGTTCAACGCGTACGCCCAGGAGATTCTCGATCCGGAGAGCTCGCTCTACCGTTTTCGGCCGGATGCGGTAGTGCTGGCGGTGCAGACGCGCGATGCCGGCGACGTCTCGACCCTGCTGGGGCGCTTCGCCGACTGGATTGCCGCGTTCCGGCGGCACAGCTCCGCCGCACTGATTGTGCACTCGCTCGAGGTGCCGGAGCCGGGTTCCGGCGTTCTCGACGCCCAGCGGGAAGACGGCGAAGCCGAAGCGGTGCGGGCCATCAATCGCGGCCTGGTGTCGCTGGCGCGGCAGTACCACGGAGTGTACATCCTGGAGTACGATGCCCTGGTGGCGCGCCATGGCCGGGCGGGCTGGGGCGACGAGCGAAAATGGCTCACCGTTCGGCTGCCGATTGCATCGGCCCATCTGACGCACCTTGCCGCCGAATGGATGCGATTTCTTCATCCGCTCACCGGGAAGCTGGCCAAGTGCATCGCGGTGGACCTGGATAACACTCTGTGGGGCGGAGTCATCGGCGAAGACGGCATGACGGGCATCAAGCTGAGCCAGGAGTTTCCGGGCGCGGCGTTCCAGGCAGTGCAGCGCGCCCTGCTCGATTTCGCGAAGCGCGGCATTCTGCTGGCCGTGGCCAGCAAGAACAACCTGGCCGACGCGATGGAGGCGCTGACGTCGCATCCGGGGATGCTGCTCAAGCCCCGCGATTTCGCGGCGATGCGCATCAACTGGAACGACAAGGCGCAGAGCCTGCGGGAGATCGCCGCGGAACTGAACATCGGCCTGGACAGCATCGCGTTTGTGGACGACAACCCGGTGGAGCGGCGGCACGTCCGCGAGCAGGCTCCCGACGCCATCGTGGTCGAGCTGCCCGAAGACCCGATGCGCATCGCCCGGTGCCTGCGAGACTGCCCCTATTTCGAACGGCTGACGCTGAGCGACGAGGATCGCAAGCGCGGCGAATACTACGCCACGCAACGCGAGCGGGCCGAGCTGGAATCGAGCGTCGCGTCGAAGGAAGACTTCTACCGCTCGCTGGAGCAGGTGGTGGAGATCGCGCGAGTGACGCCCGCGACGCTCGAACGAGTGGCCCAGCTCACGCAGAAGACCAACCAGTTCAATCTCACCACGCGCCGCTATACCGAGCAGCAGATCAGCGAAATGGCCGCCTGCCCGGGCTGGCGCGTGTGGAGCCTGCGGGTGACGGACCGCTATGCCGACAATGGGCTGGTCGGGGTCGCGATCACGCATCTCGATGGCGGGGTCTGCGAGATCGACACGTTCCTGATGAGCTGCCGTGTGATCGGGCGGACGGTGGAAACGGCGCTGCTGGCCCGGATCGCGGACGACGCGCGATCCAGCGGCGCCGGCCGGCTGCAAGGCTGGTTTCTGCCGACGAAGAAGAACGCGCCCGCGCAGGATTTCTACCGTGAGCACGGATTCGTTGAAGCGGAGCGCACGGCAGAAGGCACGCTGTTCGCATTCGATCTGAGGCAAGGCACGATCCCGACGCCGGAGTGGATTCGAGTCGCCTAGCGTCAGTGCGTCATGGCGTAGATCACGTAGTTGACGCCGATGCGAACGCCGAGCGCGGCGTAGTGCGCCGGGTAGTGCGGGGCGTCCGCCCACTCCCAGGAATCGCCGATGTCGGACTGGAAGGTGATGGCGACCATGAGGCGTCCGCGGTCGTCGAAAATGCCGCGCCACTTGTCGGGACAGCCCTCGCACTTCCAACTGGTGCCGCGCATGACGCTCCCGTTGCTGGCGACCTGGTAGCGGTTGGCCAGGTCGTAGACCGAATGGAAGATGGCGCTGTCGTCGGGCAAGTCGACTACCTGCCGCTCGGGGAAGACCTTCTTCATGCTGGCCATGAAGACGTCCCACTCGTAGGGTCCCCAGAAGTCGTCGCACATGAAGAAGCCGCCGCGGAGCAGGTATTCGCGGAGCGCTTTCGCCTGCGAGTCGGTCAGCTCCCAGTGGCCGGTCTGGACGGCGTACAGCCAGGGCCAGTCGAACTCGCCGCCGTCATCGAGGTTGACGGGCTGCTCGACAGACCGAACGTGAATTCGCGTGAGGCGCCGGACCGCCTGAACGAAATGGCGGTCGGCGCGCGGATAGTCCTGGGTCCAGATGGAGTAGCCCCGGGTCCAATCTCCGCCCCCGCGAAAACCGAATCCGAAGCCACGGCCGTACCGCCCGCCTGGGGCGTTGGGGTACATCAGACGCGCGAACGCCCATTCGGTTTTCTCCTGCCAGTCGGCGGGCAGAGGGATGTCGCCGACACGGTACTCCACGCCGGGATACTCGCGGAAGGGAAGCTGGGCGTAGAGGGCGGCGAGCATGGTCGCGGCGATCGGAATCCAGGAGGCCTTGCGCAAACTCATACCGCTGGCTGCCTCTCGTGAGGATATCATTGGCGTGGGGCGGGGCGGATGAGAAAGGACCGACGTCTCCTGACGCGGCTGGTTACCTGGGCAGCACCAGCACCGACGATTGCTGTTTGACAGCGGTAATGGACGACACTTTTCCGTCTTTCACTTCAATCCGCGTGTTGCCCTCTTTGCCAGAATAGGTGAGCCGCTTGATGCCGTCCTCGCCGGCAGTCTGCAGCGATGCGGGCCCGAAGCGCTCGATCAGCGCCTCGTAGGCGATTCCGACCTCGGCCTTTTTGATGTCTTCGTAGAGCTTCGGTGGCGCGGATGGCGGTGCGGGAGCCCCGCCGGTCACTGAAATCGTTTCTACCGAGGACTTCGTCGAGTTGAGAGTTTTGTCGAGGCCGCCAAGCGCCCCGGCAATGCTCTTGCCCAGGTCTTTTGCCGGCGCGGTCATGGTTGCCGCCTTCCCGGCGCCGAGTCCGGCTTCGACCACAGCTTGGGCGTGCAGCGCGGCCAGGGACAGTGAGGAGAAGAGAACCAGGAGCTTCATGAGGCGACCTCCGTTTTGAGTGTGACAGCGTCATGTACTGCCGGGAAAGCTGTCGAAAGTTATCAGTCGGGAGGCGCGCCTGCGGCGCGGGGCAGGCCGGGAGGCCTACCCTACTAACGCGAGAATCACCTCGATGGCTTCCACCGCATCGGCACACACCCAGTCGGCCGTGCAGGTCTCCCCGGAGCCGTAGCCGGTTCTCACCAGGATGGTGCGGGTGCCGGCGCGCCGCCCGCACTCGACGTCGGCCTCGCGGTCGCCGACGAAGAACGAGGCTGCCAGGTCGATGCCGTGCTCGGCGGCTGCGCGCAAGACCATTCCGGGCTCGGGCTTGCGGCAGGACGAAGGAGTACCCGGCGCGTCAGGGCAGTAATACGAATCGTCCACCAGCCCGGGGCCGATCTGCCGCAGGAATTCCGCCTGCACCGCGCGATACTGCTCGCCGGTGATGATGCCGCGGCCGATGCCGCTCTGGTTGGAGATCACGAAGACGCCGAAGCCTGCACGCTTCAGCCGGCGCAATGCCTCGGCCACGCCTGGATAGACGCGCACTTTCGCGGGATCGCCGCAGTAGTGAGCCTCTTCCATGAGGGTGCCGTCGCGATCGAAGAATACCGCCCGCATGTCAGGCGAAACTCGCTTCCAGCTCCGCGGGAGTGACGGTGGCGGTGCCCAGCTTGCCCACCGCGATTCCGCTGGCGCGATTGGCCAGCTCGGCTGCCTGCCGAGGGAGGGCGCCGGCGATCAATCCGAGGGTGAGCACGGCGATCGCGGTATCGCCTGCGCCGGAAACATCGAACACTTCTTTGGCGCGGGTAGGGATGTGGTAAGGTTCCTGGCGGCTCGCAAAGAGCATCATTCCCTGTTCGCCCAGCGTCACCAGCAGGCAACCCGGCTCCCAGGCTGCCAACAGACGCTCCGCAGCGGCCAACAGAGCCCGGTCTGACATGGGCGGGTCCACGGGTGCTTCGAGCCTCATGCCGGCGGCGGTGAAGGCTTCCAGGCGGTTCGGCTTGATCGCGGTCGCCCCTTTCCAGATGAGCGAAGTGTGCGGGTGCGGATCCACGGCCAGCACCTTACCGCGATCGGCCGCCACGCGGCAGATGTGATCGGCGATCGGCTGATCCAGCAGCCCCTTGCCGTAGTCCGCGACCACGATTCCGTCCGCCTGATCGACACCCGCGTCGATGAGCGCGATGGTACGTTGCTTCTGTTCGGCCGTCATCTGCGGGGGCCGCTCACGGTCGACCCGGACCACCTGCTGATTGCGGGCGATGATGCGCGTTTTGACGGTGGTGGGCGCCGCGGCGATGTGCTGCACGCCACCGGTCTCGATGCCGGCCTCGGCCAGCAGGCGGCACAGGCGCTCGCCGCTTGCGTCCTCGCCGAGCACGCCGACGAGCGCGGTCTTCGCGCCCAAATCCCGGAGATTGCGCGCGACATTCGCGGCACCGCCGGGGTAGTAGGATTCGCCGGTGACGTTGACCACCGGTACGGGGGCTTCCGGCGAGATGCGCGACACCTTGCCCCAGATGAACTCGTCGAGCATCAGGTCGCCGATCACCAGCACGCGCGCGCCGGCAAAGCGCGCGATCCAGCCGGCCTCAGTTGGCATCCTGTGCGGTCTCGCTGTCCCGCACGGCCGGGGCCGGATGGGATTCTCCGGCGGGCTTGCGGGCTACCAGCAGCAGGGACAGTCCCGGCCAGGGCATCACGAAATCCAGCCGGCGCCAGAACCAGACGCTCTTGTCGAAGATCTTCAATACCAGCTTGCTGATGCTTCGCGTGTGCAGCACTTTGCTGTAGGCCCACCACGAAACGAGCGACACCTTGTTGAAGCTCTCCTGGCGGGTAATCTGGAATCCGCGCGATTCCAACAGGGCCCGCGCTGCCTGCGCCGAGTAGCGCCGTTTGTGTCCCAGGCTTCGGTCCAGGGTTCCGTAAAGGGACGGGATGTTCGGCACCAACATCACCAGCACACCACCCGGCTTGAGGGTAGCGGCGAGGCGCTCCAGCACGGCGGCAGGATCTTCCAGGTGCTCCATCACGTTCAGGCAGAGCACCGTGTCGAAACAGAGCTCCAGGCCGGCCAGGTCGGCAGGCGCCTCCGGATCGAGCTTCTGCACGGTCACGTTCGGGGTGCGCAGAAACCGGTTACGCAGCGCGTGCAGATGCAGGGGGTCCAATTCCGCGGCGACGTAGAGCATGCGGCGCGCCATCAGGCGGCCGGTCAGGTTTCCGATGCCGGCGCCGATTTCGAGCACCTCGTCGCCGACGTGCGGCCGCACCCTGCGGGCCACCCAGCTCAGATACTGCGGGGTGCCGGTGAGATTGTTGAGCACGCCGCGGCCGTACGGGGCCGCGTACAGATCGTCGATCAGCCAGAACTTGAACACCACCGCGAGCGCCTTCAGCCCGTCCTTCCAGCCGATCTTTTTGCCTTCTTCGTAGGTGCGGCCGTGGTAGCTGATGGGCACTTCATAAATACGGAACTTGCGCTTGGCGCTCTTCATCGCGATTTCCGGCTCGAAGCCGAAGCGGTCGCTGCGGATGGGGATGCTTTTGAGCAGGTCGGTGCGGAAGACCTTATAGCACGTCTCCATGTCGGTCAGGTTCAGGTTGGCAAACATGTTGGAGACGAGAGTCAGCCCCTTGTTGATCATGGAGTGCCAGAAGGGAAGCACGCGGGTCTGATCTCCGGAGAGATATCGCGAGCCGAAGACGGCGTCCGCGTGACCGTCGAGCAAGGGCCGCATGAGGCGCGGGTATTCGGAAGGATCGTATTCGAGATCGGCGTCCTGGATCAGGGCGAAATCGCCGGCCGCGAGTTCAATCGCGGTGCGCACCGCCGCGCCTTTGCCGCGATTCTTGGGATGGCGGTGGAGGCGGATCTGCGGAAACGCCGCCGCCAGCCGCTGCAGAATGGCATAGGTGCCGTCGGTGGAGCAATCGTCCACGATGATCAGCTCCCGCTCCATGTTTTCCGGCAGGGGCGCCGTCAACACCAGCGAGATACACCGTTCCACAACGGTCCGCTCGTTGTAGACGGGCATCAGGATCGACAGCTTCATGAAGAAATCAGGATACCAAAGTGTGGCGAATTACCGCGTCGGTGAACTGGTTCGTCGATGCGCTCCCACCGACGTCGCCGGTCAGGTGATCGCGCTCTGCGTAGGTCTGGTGGATCGCGTTCTGGAGGCGCGCCGCGGCTTCTCTTTCGCCGATGTGGGCCAACATGAGGACAGCCGACTGCATCAGAGCGGTGGGGTTGGCCAAGCTCTTCCCGGCGATATCGGGCGCGGTGCCGTGGACCGCCTCGAAGATCGCGTGATGGTCGCCGATATTGGCCCCGGGCACGATCCCGAGTCCGCCCACGAGGCCGGCGGCCAGGTCGCTGATGATGTCGCCGTAGAGATTCGGCAGCACCAGCAGGTCGAAGGTCTCGGGGCGCATGACCAGTTGCATGCAGGCGTTGTCCACGATCAGCTCGGTGTACTGCACCTCCGGGTAGTGCGAGGCCACCTCGCGGCAGCACTTGAGGAACAGGCCATCGCTCATCTTCATGATGTTGGCTTTGTGGATCGCGGTCACCTTCTTGCGACCGTCGCGGCGCGCGTACTCGAAGGCGGCGCGCGCGATCTTCATGGATGCGTGCTGGGTAATGATCTTGAGGCTCTCGACGACACCCGGAATCACCTCGTGCTCGAGGCCGGAATAGAGGTCTTCGGTATTTTCCCGGAAGATGGCGAGGTCGAGCGGCAGGTCATGGAAGCGTGTCTTCAGGCCGGGCAGCATCCGCACCGGACGGAAATTCGTGTAGAGCCCCAGCTTCTTGCGCAGGGCGACGTTGATGCTCTGGTGTCCGCCGCCGATGGGCGTGGCGGTCGGCCCCTTGAGGCCGACCTTGGTCACCTCCAGCGAGGCGAACACATCGTCCGGGATCAACTGACCCTGCTGCGCCAGAGCCCGCGCGCCTGCTTCGACCCGCTCCCATTCGATCACGACGCCGGTCGCCTCCACGGCGCGCACGGTGGCTTCGGCGACTTCCGGTCCAATCCCGTCGCCAGGGATGAGTGTGATCAGGTGAGCCATCGTAGCTATTATAAGAATGTAGGACTCATGATCCCCGATTGGGCGGCGGAACGGCGCGAGATGGTGGACACCCAACTACGCCGGCGCGGCATTCGCGATGCGAGTGTGCTGGCCGCCATGCTGGAAATTCCGCGCGAAGAATTCGTCCCGACGGAATCGCGCGTCCTCGCCTACCGCGACGAACCGGTTCAGATCGGGTTCGGACAGACGATTTCCCAGCCGTATATGACCGCGCTCATGGCCGAGGAGCTTGGGTTGGAAGGCCGGGAGACCGTTCTGGAGGTGGGCGCGGGCTGCGGGTACGCCGCCGCGGTGCTGGGGGCGCTGGCCGCCCGAGTGGTCACGGTGGAGATCGTTCCCCAGCTTGTGCGGCAGGCGCGCGGAAATCTCCGCCGCACGCACCGCGACCGGAACGTGCAGGTGGTGGAGGGCGATGGCAGTTGGGGATACGAGCCCCACGCGCCATACGACGCAATTTCGGTGGCCGCGGGCGCGCCGGACATCCCTCCGTCTCTGCTCGATCAGTTGTGCGACCCGGGAATCCTGGTGATTCCGGTGGGCGCGCTGCTCGACCAGGAGCTGCGCGTCGTCACCAAACGGAAGGGGCAGATCCATGCCCGGGTTTCAACCGCGTGCCGGTTCGTCCCGCTGCGCGGCAGCGAAGGCTGGCGCTGAATGCGGCTGCGCACGGCCAAGGACCGGCTCAAGATCGAGCACAGCATCATCGACGGCGTGCGTGGGATTCTGGAGGAACTGCTGGCCGCGAATGCCGCGATTCGCAGCGTGATCCCGGGCGTGATCCGTCCGGTTCGCGACGCCCGCGGGCCGGTCAAGATCCGGGTCACGGTGCCGACGCAGAACGGCTGGAAGGCGATCGCGCTGAGCGCCGGCGCGCGCCAGGAGCTTTTCATCAGCACCCCTCTGAAGAAGGAAGAGCTCGAAGCGGCGCTCGCGAAGGCCGGCGCTCTGTTGGATTAGCAGTGCCCGACGTGCAAAGCGACGATCCCGCCGGTCATGGTTTCAAACTCCACGCCGTTGAAGCCGGCGGCCCGCATTTCGGCCGCGAGGTCTTTGGCCGATGGGAACTTGCGCACGGATTCCGGCAGGTACTCGTAGGCGTGGCGTGCGCCGGTGATGGCTTCGCCGATCCGTGGCAGAATGCGCCGCGAGTAGAAGTTGTAGACGGCCGCGAACGCCGGATTCGACGGCTGCGAGAACTCGAGGATTGCGGCCGCACCACCCGGACGGAGCACGCGGCGCATCTCCGCCAGCCCGGCTTGATAGTTTGCCAGGTTGCGAAATCCGAACGCCACCGTGATCAGATCGAGTGACGCATCGCGCAGGGGGAGATGCAGCGCATCCGCCTCGAAGACCGAGACGGGGGCGCCTTTTTTCGCGATTTTACGGTTCGCCACGCGCAGCATGGGGTGCGAGAAATCGCTTCCCAGCACGGCGTGATGGCCCGCCAGGGCCAATGCGAGATCGCCGGTCCCGCAGCAGATATCGAGCACGCGCGCATCGGCGCGGTCCAGAATCGGACGCACGCGGCGCACGGTTCGCGCGCGCCAGGCGCGGTCGACATTCGCCGAGAGCAGGTGGTTCGCCAGGTCATAGCGGCGGGCGATGCCATCGAACATGCCGCGCACCCACCGGGCGGCTTCCTGTTCGTTGCGCGCGCCCTCCGGCGTGGTGCCGCTCATGACAAAGCGGAACGGATCGCGGCCATGACGGCCTTTTCCTCGACCCCGGAGACGACCGTGACTTCGCCGATGCGCACCGGCAGCACGAAGTGCACTTTGCCCTGCACGGTCTTTTTGTCGTGTACGAGGCGGGCCTCGAGGTTCTCGGCGGGAATGCCGGTCACCGGCGGAATGGGTCCGTAGTCGGCGATGAGATTGAGCATTTCCACACTGTCTTCGGCGGAGACGTGGCCGGTCATCTCACCAAGGTAGATGGCAGCGCGCATGCCCCACGCCACTGCCTCGCCGTGCAGGAAGCGCCGGTACCCGGTTTCGGCCTCCAGCGCATGTCCGAACGTGTGACCGAAGTTGAGGATGCGGCGCAGGTCGCCCTCGCGCTCGTCGCTGGAGACCACCTCGGCCTTCATGCGCACGCTCTCGGCGACGATATGGTCCACCGCGGAGGGTGCGCGGTCGAGCACTTCGCTGCGATGCTTGCGCAGATAACGGAAGAGAGCCGGCTCGCGGATGATTCCGGCCTTGATGATTTCGTAGAGGCCGGCGCGGAATTCGCGCTCCGGGAGGCTCTCCAGCACGGCCGGATCGGTGAGGACGACCAGCGGCTGATGGAAGCTGCCGATGAGATTCTTCCCGCTGGCCAGGTTCACGCCGGTTTTCCCGCCGATGGCGGCATCCACCTGTGCGAGCAACGTGGTCGGAATCTGAATGACGGGAATGCCGCGCATAAAGATCGCGGCCGCGAAGCCGGCCATATCGTTCACGATGCCACCGCCGAAGGCGATCACCATGCTGGAGCGGTCGCCGCCGAGCTGCACCATGTCTTCGGCCAGCCGCTCCAGGGGCGCCAGGCGCTTCTGATCCTCGCCGCCGGGAAGATAGAGCACCTCATGGTTTACGCCCGCCAGCCCGGCTTCGAGCGCTCCGCCGGCATGGCGCCAGACATCTTCCGTGGTGACCACGAATACTTTGCCCGTCTTGGGCGGAATGTGCCGCGCCAAGTGGCCGATGGCGCCGCGCTCCACGATCGCGGAATAGCACCGCTGGGGTGTCTCCACGCGGTAGGAAGGCATAAGTTTCTTGTACCACGCAGTCGGCGCGGCGGGTTTGGGACAAGCCCTTGCTATGCTGACAGTATCCGATGAATCCCGACTTCCTCGTCATCGGCGCGGGCGTGGCGGGTTTGCGCGCGGCGATCGAACTGGCCGAAGCCGGCACCGTGCTCGTGGTGGCCAAGGACAGCCTGCGCGAGTCCTCGTCCGAATACGCCCAGGGCGGCATCGCGGTCGCCCTCAGCGACGACGATGAGGTGGCGTTGCACGAGCAGGACACGATGCGCGCGGGCGACGGCCTGTGCAACCTCGCGGCTGTGCGCACTCTGGTGGAAGAGGGCCCCGCGGCAATTCAGGAGCTGATCGAGTGGGGCGCCGAATTCGACCGCGACGGCAACCGCCTGGCGTTCACCCGCGAGGGAGCGCACAGCCGCAATCGCGTTCTGCACGCGCACGGCGACTCGACCGGCCGGGAAATCGCGCGCGCGCTTTATCACAAGGCGGCGTCGCTGGCCCACGTGACGTTCCGCAGCTTCGCCGCGATTACCGAGCTGCTTGTCTCCGAGGGAGTGTACGGGGCGGTTCTCGATGAGCCGATCCACGCCCGCGCGGTACTCCTGGCCACCGGCGGCCTGGGGCGACTCTATCTGCATACGACGAATCCCGAGGTCGCCACCGGCGACGGTGTCGCGATGGGGTACCATGCCGGCGCGGAGATCAGCGACATCGAGTTCGTGCAGTTCCATCCGACGGCGCTGGCGCTGGAAGGCGCTCCCAACTTTCTGCTGTCGGAAGCGCTGCGCGGGGAAGGCGCCCTTCTCAAGAACGCTTCCGGAGAACGATTCACCGAAGAACTGGCTCCGCGCGATGTGGTGGCGCGAGCGATCGTGAACGAGATGCGCCGGACGGGGGCGCCTCATGTGCTTCTCGACCTTTCGCACCGGGGTGAGCAATTTGTCCGCGAACGCTTCCCGCGGATTTTCGAGACCTGCCTGCGCTACGGGATCAACCTCGGCCGGGAAGGCGCTCCGGTTGCGCCCGCGGCTCACTACGCGATGGGTGGCGTACGCACCGATCTCGACGGCCGCACTACGCTTCCGGGCTTGTTTGCGGCCGGCGAGGTGGCGTGCACCGGCGTCCACGGCGCCAACCGGCTGGCGAGCAATTCGCTGCTGGAAGGCGTGGTCTTCGGAAAACGCGCGGGCCGAGCCATGCGTGAAGCCGGTTTCCGGCCGGCGGTGGGAAGTGCCGTGGCTTCCCGAACGCTTCCACCCCCAGACGCGGCCATTCCCCGCCTGATGTGGGAGCACTGTGGCATTGTCCGCGCCGCGGAAGGCTTACAAAAGGCGTGCGAGGAGTTCGAATCGTTGCATGCGACCGTCCCCCTGCTGATCGCACGCTGCGCCCTGGCCCGCCGCGAAAGCCGGGGCGCCCATTTCCGCGCCGACTATCCAATAAAAAGCGACCAGTACGCCAGGCATTCCATCATTCGAAAGGACGCCTGTGTCACGTTCGCTTAAGACAGCAGCACCCATCAGCGCGCTTTGGACTACACCGTCCATCCTGGCCGCGTCCATGCTGATTGCGTGGGCGGCGGAGGCCGCGCAGTTCTTCGTGGCGCAGGGTGTGGCTCTGGCCATCCTCGCCTGGCTGCAGACGCTGCCCGAGTTTGCGGTGGAGGCGGTGCTCGCCTGGAAGCAGCAAGTGCCGCTGCTGTTGGCCAATCTGACCGGCGCCCTTCGGCTGCTGACCGGCCTGGGCTGGCCCATGATCTACGCCGTCGCGGCGTACTTCCACCGCCGGAAGACCGGAAATCGCATGGGGACCATCCAGCTCAAAGACGAGCACTGCGTGGAAGTGATCGGCTTGTTCGCGGCGCTGGCGTGGGGCTTCGTGGTCTGGGCCAAAGGCTCACTCGACGTGATCGACGCGGCCGTGCTGATCGCGGTCTACTGCGTGTACCTGTGGGTACTGCGCCGGATGCCCGTGGCGGCGGAAGAAGCCATCGAAGATCTCGACTTCGTTCCGCGCACTATCGTTAAAGCGCCGCGCCACCTGCGAATCGCCGGCATCGTGGCGCTCTTCGCGGCGGGCGGCGGGCTCATCTACTTCACCGCCGAATCGTTCCTGGCGAGCCTGCTGGCGGTCTCGGCG